>Ga0180438_10010975_pt1 | contig 11031 bp, 6 predicted proteins | sample SS_ome_12_FD_132455 | JGI IMG/M metagenome (GOLD analysis project Ga0180438, IMG submission 132455) | Hypersaline lake sediment archaeal communities from the Salton Sea, California, USA - SS_3_D_2 metaG | ecosystem: Environmental > Aquatic > Non-marine Saline and Alkaline > Hypersaline >... | reverse complement strand
GTACGATTTGTTTCTGATGGTAAGGCAAAGATTGGTGAACGAGCTCTTTTTAATAACCAGTATTTATATGATGTGGTTGTTCGAGAATTATAATGTAATTTTAATTATTAATAATTTTTGTTTAAACAAATGCCATATTGACAATATTTGGCGATACATTCTTGAATATCTCGATTTTGTTCAATAAATTTTAGCCCATTTTGTTGTCTTGTCACATACTCTTGATAATCCTGTAGCCATTGACGTGCTATGCATAATTCTTCATATGTTTTAATGGTACGGTCTTGGTTGATTAGTTTCATATATAGTGGATAATTATTCGTTTTAATTGTCTGTGTAAGATCGGAAATTATTCGTATGGTAATTTTATGTATGTTCATTTCATTTCCCAGCCACGGCTGAGGGGATAAATAATCGTGAACATAGGTATACATAATTTCTCGCTTTTCAGAATTTCGTAGATTCATTTTTATAGTTGAAATAATAAGTTCAATATTGTTATTGATATAGGTTTTGGTTATAGCTTGAGTCTCTTTTTCGCTGAGTGAGGTTTTTTTTAGAGCGTTGATAATTGTGTCTCGGTATTTTTCTATTATATTTATTAAGGTGTGATTGTATTCTTCTAACTGTTTTTTGAGTTCATCTTCATTATATTGAGAAGTTGTATAAGCCTTTTCAAGAGCTTTGAGAGTTTCAGCACATGAATAGGTTGTATAAATAGGAATATTTGTAGAAGGGAGGTATGATATTTCGGATGCTAAGATAGGAGTGATATTGGGGCTGTTTTCTGGAAGTCTTTCTGGTCCAGGGGAGGCGAAGACGTCGCAAATATTTGCATATCCATCCTCGCTTACTATAGAGCAAAACAACCATTGGGCATCTTCAAAAAATGAGCGAAAGAGTAATTCAGCGGTAACAGCCGTTCTCCCCATGGCAATGGCGTCATCGATACAAAATATTTTATTTTTCTTAAGAAAGTTGGAAAATTCAGTATTCTTAAGAAGGATATTTAAAATTGGGCGAGCTGTGTGTGTGGCGTTTTTATACATTTTCTCGGTTATTTTTACTGTATTTTTGAACATAATATTATCGTAATGATCACGTAATGTTTTTTCTCCTTCTCTATTTATAATTGTTTGTTGTTGTTGCCATGTATTTATTAACTGTTTCCAGCATTCAAAATTAATTAATCTGAGACCATCAATATCTTCCTTATTTAGGGTCCATTGTTTATTGATAAAATTTTTTCTGATTTGCGACATTTTCCATTGTTCATCTAAGCCAATAGATGCAAATATAGAGATGCATTCGCCTCTATGCATTTTTTTTAATGCATCAATTGTCTTAATTCCAAATTTTTCCAAATTAATTTTTATTTGTTTTTGTTTTACATCATCTAATTGAGAAATGATTTGTTCGATTTCATTACATTCTTGTGTTGAAATATAATGTAGGCATTCATCTTTTGTTAAAAATGAATTGATGAGACTCGCAAAATAATCAGGATCTGTTGATTTATCGATACTAGCAATCTTCTTAATAAGAATTTGAGAAATTAAGTCTTTTTTGGTTTGATAGCGCATGTCAATAAGTGTTTGCCATGGAACTTGTATTATATTGGCACCCCGTTCAATTAACATAGGATAGTAGTGAGGTGATAAATGTTCAAATAAAGCGATATGCGGCAAAATATATAACCACATAGCTTCAGGAGTAATTATATTTAAACAAGTTGAAGAATCAGTTTTTGCTAAGTGCTTGTTTGGGCATGTATTTTCGTCTGTTGCAATAGAAATATGAGCATCGATCATTCGTTGTTTTATTTGTTCCCAGAGTGTTATTCCTGCTAATGTTTCTGTGCCAATATTTGTATGAAATCGTGGTTTATATTGTTTTGGAATATAAGAAACGACATAACTCCCTTTAGGAACTCCTGAGAGGCTTTCCATTCTTCTGTTTTTTACAGTGAAAATATTAAAATGGTTAATGGCAAGACCTTTGATTGTTTCGCTGTTGCCCATTCCAAGGGAAATAACTGTGCCGTCTTCCTCTTGGACTAAGTCGAGATATTGTATAATTTCTCTGGATAAGTGCGGAAAATGAATGCCTTGTAGGCATGGTCCTCGTTTAAAAATAATGAATTGATTACTCTGGAGCAGGCTTTTTAATTCTTGAAATCGTGCATCAGTAAATATTAGAGAAACAATAGCTTGATAATAAGCATCAATATGAATCGGTAATGATTTAGGAATGAGTGCTATTGTCCATTTGGATAGGTTTTCAGGATCTAGTTGTTGATACACTCTTGCTTGTGCTAATACATATAAAAGATCAAATTCGATTTCTCCCATATTGTCAGTAAAAATAGCCATTTTTTGAGGGATATTCCATATTTTTTTAATAAATAATTCTCGTGCATCAATAGCAATAGGCACTGTATCTAAATTGTGGAGATGTTCCAATGTTCCAAAGATTTTTTGTTCATATGAATCGTTAAAACTCATTTCAAAATTATTAGCTATCGCTAGCATGGAGATGAGCTGTTTAGGCGGCAAGGAGTTTAAATTATTGTAAAAGTTTGTTATTGTTTGACTAATGTCATGATGTATTTTATTTTGTAATGTTTGATATGGGTTATAAAGCGAAGATATAGGTGAATGGTACAGGATTCTTGCCATTTTCCAAAGTTCTGCATTCATTTGTTGTTCTGTTACTGTTCGAATATTCGTCGTTCCTAAAAGGAATTTTGCTGATTTTTTTAAAGCATGAACATATGTGTGATGATTCTGTTCTGGCTGACATATTTTTGTTGCTATTGTATGTTCTAATACATGTAGCGGGTTGACATTGCGTTCTGAACAATAGTCATAAAATGTATACATATTTTTTTGATAGTCTTTGTGTACAATATTAATAAGTTCGTTTTGTGAAACAGTTTCCGCATAATCTTTAAAATCTTGAAATTTCCAACGATTAATTAGTGTAATGATGTTTTCTAAATTTTCATTTAATAAGGGAATTTTAGAAATAATTTCAAAAAATTCTGCTAATGCTTGTAAAAGATATCCATTTTCAAAGTAGGGCAATTGATTAGATATAGGGTATAAATTGGCAAATGTTTGAAAACAAACATCAGAATAAGTTTTGTTGTTTTCGATATATTTCCCATTAATATGAGAAAATTCTGATACCGTACCGTCAATGAGAAGACTATTTATTACATGTGCATCCGATTCAATTTTTGTTTTTTTTCCGGCAATCCCTACAATGCCTCCGAATAGAGTATTTGCTCCTATATAGAATTCATATGTTTTAAACTTTTCACCTAAAAGAACCGGTAAATCACGAGTGGTATACAAAGGGGTTCCATTTTCGTGTTGTTGTGCGAAAAAAGAACCAGGGTTTTTAATAAAATATTGAATTTTTTCAGTAAAAGAATCTCCTTTGCAAACGGCATATATGGTTTGGGCAAGAGTTTCGAAATATGAGAAAATATCATCGCAAACATAAATACAGCTGTCTGGAAGTATAGTTGCGCTATACACTTGTTCCAATATCTGTAGATGATCTTCGGTCAGTTTTTTTTTGGTATCTACCCACGTTTCATATATGCCTTGTGCTTGTTTGGAAGGAGATATTCTTTTTTTAAAGAAATTGAGAACAACGGTTTTTTCTTGTATTGGTGCACCATGATTGATTGTTGTACTGAAAATTTCACTAGAATGTATTGTTGCTTGAGATATATTGCTTGCGCTAATGTAGCTGTTTTCGATAATTGAATTTTCAATAAGCATAGTTTTCTTTAAATTTGTATACCCGTAAAGAGTTACATTTGAAAGCTGAGTGTTTTTATTTATGCGAATACGTCCTGACAAAAAGATATTCCCTGAAAGCCGAGCATTTGCTTCGATATCTTCAATGCGAAATCCATTCGACGTTGAAATATATGAGACGTTAGAAACATCGACACCGCGTTGGGCAAGTTGATGTTTTATATTTTCTGATCTTTGTGTATTTAAGGTTCGTAAATGTGTACGTGTATTAGCACCTTCAAGAATCCATTGCTTATGAATGTTATGTGCATGTATGCCAAAATTATGTTCAATAAGTTGGGCTATGGGTCCGGAAAACGCATCGCGTTCACCATTTTTTTCTGGAAAATATGCAAGATTTATAAAATCATATGCTGGTTTAGAAAAAATTAATATGCCTGTGCAGACTTCTGTACTGCTTTTTATTCTTTTAATAAATTGTTCATCAGTTTCTTTGGAATCGGTATCTGGGTAAATATAGAGCTGTTGATTTTTTGAATTTGTTCCTATAGGAAACCTTGCGGGAATTGGGTTTAGCTGTAAAAATTGGGCTTCAACCATGCCTAAAAAATTTCCTTTACAGTCTCTGGCTAGACATCCCATATTGTTTGTTTTTGTAGGGACGATTTTTCCACTTTTCAGGTCAATATAATCGGTAGAAATAACGGTACAACCTGGTCTTTTTCCTGCTTTTTTCCATAGTTGTTCTTGTTCTATATGAATGGAGAGAATGTGATGTAAAAGTGACGGGTCTGTAGCATATGGTGTGTCTCCCGGTACAATGCATATATATTGTACATTTGTGTCGTCAGTAATAGTGCGTTGAATTTCTTCACCATATGCAGCATATGCAGAGCCTAGACCAATGTTTTCTTTATATGTAAATTCTAAGGTTGTGCTTTTTGTCTGAATTTTTTTACGAGTTTCTTTGGTGATATCAGCTTGCGCATGTGAAATCGATTTAATTTCAGGAATATTAGTTGAAACAAATATTTTTGAGGATATCTGTGAAGCATTGTTTGCTAAAATTTCTAAAAAACTTTCTCCTGTGGGTAAAGTACATAAAGGTTTGGGACATATGTGATTTTGGGCATATACAGCTTGTGGCGTAGTAAAACGTTCGCCTCTTCCTCCAGCTAAACAGACAATGGCAATAGTATCTTTAGGAATAGTTGTTTCTGTAGCAGGAAGGAAGGATGCTACTAAAAGGTATATGGCGAAAACTATTTTTTTAATCATGAACAATTCTCTTGGGATAAATAAATCAAAGTCTTTAATTATGAAAACTTTATATTTTTAAAGATAGAGATTTGTTTTTTATTCGATGGATTATCCCTTTTGATCAGGTCTTCTAGGTTCGATGTCATAGCGCCTACTGCATATTGATGTTGGTTTTATAGTAAATTATTCATCCTGCACGCATATTTTTTGTTGGTATATCAATTGAAGTGTTTTCCAAATAAGCAAACTTATCAATAACGTTAAAAATGCAAATAGGGCAAGAGCAATATATGAAAAGAACTGTATGTGTGTTTTTTGATACATAACTAATGTTGAGGAAATAAAGGCAGCAAGGGGGAAGGAATAGGCCCACCAAGAGAGATAAAACGGAATAGAATAGAAATAGCGTATTTGGAAAAATAAAAGAGCGACGATAAAAAATGAAAAATAATAAAGAATATGGGCAAATGCGTCGATATTGCTGTTTGTAAGTGTTGTGTATGAAATCATACCAATGGCCGGTGGTGCGATCATGATGAAAAAGGTGGGCAGCAATTTTTGCATGATTGGGTGGTGAAAGATGATCCGGTAAAAGACGATGGTGAATAAAACGACCCAAAATACGATGCCTACACTAAAAAAAAACCAGGAAATTTCAGGATTAGCATGATGCACGCCAGCAATTGGGACCAAAATATTACCTACAGCAGGGATGAACCATGAAGGATTAATATGAACGATATTAAACTCATGGTGCATCCATTTTGAAACGATAAACAGTGTGAAATAGAGATGAATAGTAGCTCCTATTGTCCACAATACTTGAGAAATGAAAAGGTTTTTTCCAAGAAACAAGATGCTCATCAAAAGCAATATAATTGAAAAAAGAGGAAAAAAATTTATTCGCACAGGATGGGCAAGATCTTTTTTGCATTCGTCAGGATAGAGGATGATTTTTAATGTGTAGAATCCAGTAATAAGCAGAAAAAGAAAAATTGAAAAGTAGAGCGCATATGAGGAAAGATGAAAAGGCCAGGCGAAGGTTTGTTCTAGTTTATGTAAACTCAACGTAAAGCCGAGCATACCAAGAACAACAGAAAAAAAAGTGATGGGAAAGTAACGAATTTTTTTTAACATTGTAGCTCCTTTTCTTTATTCTACTGAAAGCCACCATTCGTCTGTAGCAATTTTTTCAATAAAGGTTGTGTCGTGAGAGACAGCTAAAATGGCTCCTTGGAACTTTAGAAGTGCCTGTTCAAAGGCTTCTAATGTCGAGAAGTCAAGGTGATTGGTGGGTTCATCGAGAATGAGAAGATTCGGCCGTTCGATAAGAAGAGAGAGGATCATTAAGCGTTTTCTTTGCCCAACACTCATAGATAAAAAGGGCCGATTAAGGAGTTCAGCATGGCCTAGAGCTGCTTTATGCAGTTCATTGCGTATCTTTGTTTCAGATAGGTTGAATTTTTTGCCAAAATAGGAAAGTGGTGTTTGGTCCATCGGGAGCAAAGCAACTTCTTGATCGAGATAGGCGATCTTCACTCCTGATCCTAAACGGATTGTGCCTGTGTCAGGTAACTCAAAACCCATAATGCATTTGAGAAGGGTTGTTTTGCCCGATCCATTTGCTCCTCTGAGGATAATTCTGTCATTGGTATAGAGTATTTTATTTAGATGGGAAAAGAGAGTGCGAGACCCAAAGCTTTTGCTCACCTCTTCGCAAATAAGGACAACTCTTGAGTTGATAGGCGCTGGTCGAAAGTAGAGGCCTATTCCTTTAGGACGTGGGTGAAGAAGAGGATTTTCTTCGATTTCAGCGAGTCTACTTTTAAGGACATTGAGATTTCGTTGCAGAGATTTTTGATGTTTTTCTCCTCTTTTGTCATAGGCCATTGTATTGCTATCAGATGGGGGCGATGGTTTTCGTTTAGCAAAACTCATAGCTTTAATCTGTTGTTTGATCGCTTTTTTCTCTTCTGCTTGTGCTTCATAGGCCTTTTCTTGGCGCTCTATGAGCCGCTCCTTTTCTTGGAGGTAAAAGTCATAGTTTCCTCCATACCATGTTAAGGAGCCATTTTCAAGTTCGATTAATCGATTACATGTTTTATTAAGAAATTTTCTGTCATGGGAGACGATTATGGTAGCTCCTTTTCGCTCCAATAGAGTTTCTTCGAGCCAGGAGAGCGTAGTTTGATCGAGATGATTGGTTGGTTCATCGAGAAGCAAAATGTCGGGATTTTCAACGAGCACTTTGGCAAGAGCGACACGAATTTTTTGCCCACTACTTAATGTAGACATTTCTGTGTCCAATGGAATATCGATGTGCAGGCCTTTTACAACTTTTTCTAAAGGTAGTCTTTTGTATCCCCCTTGTTGCTCAAATTGTTCGTAGAGTCTTTCCCATTCTTTGATATTACCAGAGGCTAATGCCTCTTCCATTTGCTGTTCAAATGTGTTTTCAAGATACGTTCTTACATTTATTGGAGGGTGGCTTATTTCTTGCGCGAGATAACTGATTGTGAGATGTGAAGAGCGATCAATTTGGCCGCTATCAGACTCAATATAGTTCATTATAAGTTTAAAAAGCGTTGTTTTGCCAATACCGTTTTCACCAATGAGAGCAAAACGCTCCCCAGCGTGAATCGATACAGAGATATCACGAAAAAGGGCTAAAGGGCCAAACGATAAATAAACGTGTGATAATTGGAGTAATAGACGAGACATATGTTTCTTTCCTAAAATTAATGGATTTAAAAAATAGAAATGAAACTTATTGTCTCACTGGGTTACTCCTTAATTGGTGGTTTAAAATATAATCTTATACTATTCGTTCTTATTTTTCAATTATAGAGCTGTGATTTTCTAAATTTTCTTTTTCCAATTTCGAGGAACTATTTTTCTAATCAAAGTAGTTTTAATCTTTTCAGGAATTAATGAAATTTTACGAGATTTAACCCCAGGAAAAGCTTTATCAAGGTCTTCTTTGGAAAATTGTTCTTTGAGATATTTCATTGGATCCGTTTCTTCTTTTAAATGAGAAAGCATGCGTAGTTTGAGCTTCTCCATGATATCCTTAATTGCTCTTGCGCTTTCCTCCGTCTTAGGCAAGGTATGTAATTCCATTGTTTGGCATGATTCTATTATGAATTGGCTTTTTTCAAAATTTTCCTTTAAAAACTTTTCACATTTCAAGAGATGTTCAGTCTTGTTCATATGAGCTTTCTGTGCCATTTTTCCTAATTCTTTGCCTTTAAATCCCTCTTGAATTTTCTGTAAAGTGTCAAAACTTTGTTTCCCGAGCAGGTCTTTAACCGTGGATTTGTTCATGACTCTGCTGAGTTTATTTAGTGAAGGTATTTGATGGGCGATTCTACCACTGCATTTTCCTTCAACAAATTTTGATAAATCCGATGCTAAAATAGTCTGGTTTTCAACTTTAATGTAGATATCTTTTCCACCTAATTCTGCGGTCATTTTTTTTTCTCCTTATTTGAAACTCACCAAACCATTAGATGGCAAGTTTGGTTTTTATCAAATATTTGACGAATCCGACTTCAAATTAAAATAATTTCTAAACACGTATCTTTTATCTCTAACACTAATTCAAATTTTTTTTCAAGGACAAGAAAATATTCGAAAATAGCTGTTTCTATCTCACGACTTATTCATTGGGTAATTGTTGTATTTCTGTATAATTGGTAAAAGTGAATCTTTTTGAGGAAGAACATGTTTAAAACAATTGGCGTATTCATATTAGGAATATTTTCCGTTTTTTATGCGCAAGATAAAATAGAACAAGCATTGAATACTTTCAATATTCCTGGAGCAGTTGTTGGTGTTGTTGTTGATGGCGAGATAGTTTTTGCTAAAGGCTATGGTTTTCGAGATCAGCGATTACCTATGACAGAAAAGAGTGTTTTTGGCATTGGTTCATGTACAAAAGCCTTTACAGCCTTTGTTTTAGGGCAATTGGTTGATGAACAGTTGGTGAAGTGGGATGATCGGGTCGTGCAATATATTCCTGAATTTCGTTTGTGGGATGATCTTGCGACGCAGAATGCGACTATACGAGACTTGCTCGCTCATAGGACTGGGTGTGCTGGTCATAATTTTCTTGTTTTTAATAGCTCCTTAAGTCGAAAGGAATTAATCGAGCGATTACAATATTTAGAGTTGGTTGATACATTTCGCAACAAATACCATTATTCTAATTTGATGTATGCAGTTGCTGGACATCTTATCGAAAGAGTGACAGGCAAAACGTGGGAAGAAGTTGTAAAGGAAAAAATATTCGATCCTCTGCACATGGAAAGCGCACAGTTTACCTCTTTATCCGAGGATTATGCGGAAAATTATTTTTATCTTGCCAATGAAGGCGTGTTTTCTCCTTGTCCAAAGCATAAAACTACATTTGTTGCCCCTGCAAATGGTATCAACGCATCTTTACTAGACATGTTGAAATGGATTCAGCTTCAACTCTCTGATGGAGCCGTATCAGGGCAATGCATTATTAATAAAAAGACTTTTCGGGAGATGCATAGTCCACAGATAGGTGTGTCTGAGCCTATGCTTCCTCCTGTTTCTATTGAGCATTATGGCTTGGGTTGGCGTATTGGTTCGTATGGAAATAAAGAAATCGTAACCCATAGTGGAACAAGAGACGGTTTTCAAACTCAAATTATTTTGATTCCTTCAAAAAAAATAGGAGTCATTGTTGCTACGAATTGCACGATCATTGCTGGAATGCCTCTTATTCGGGAAAAATATTTTATCAGCGCTGTTTCAAATATGATTCTCGATGAATTGCTCAATAACAAACCAGTGGATTGGATAGCTCAATTTGCTAAAATGTATGTCCACAAAAAAGCGTCAAATAAATGGATGAATTCAAAACAAAATCGTCTTGTTTGCTCTAATCTTTCTCAATATGTAGGCACGTATGTACATCCTGGATATGGGACGCTTCAGATAAGTGGAGAGAGTCGACTTGTTGCTACTTATGGAGATATCCATTCTCTTTTATGCTATCAAGGCGCAGATAAGTTTCATGGTGAGGAGTATGCTTTTTCTGGTGTTCTGTTTGCCTTTAAAAGAAATATGTTTCATGAAGTACATGAGCTTTATGTCTCTTTAGAGCCATCATTGCAGCCAATAATGTTTGTTCGCGAATAGATTTTGTGCTTTCGAGAAAATCTCTCTGTTAATATGAAGAAGTGAAGGAGGTGTCATGGAAAAAAATCTATTTCGCTTTCTAAAGTCTATCGTTTGCTTGAGCCTGGGCCTGTTGTTCTAGTGACTACTTTTTACGATGGGATTTCGAATGTGATGGCTATGTCATGGCATACAATGCTCGATTTTGAACCACCACTTGTTGGATGTGTTGTGGGTGAAGAAAGCTATACGTTTGGTCTCTTAAAACGATCTCAAGAATGTGTTTTCAACATTCCTTCTGTTGAGCTGGTTCAGACCGTTGTTAAGATTGGGAACTGTTCTGGTTTTACTGTGAATAAATTCAAAAAATTTCATCTCACTCAGGAAGAGGCATCAGAAGTTGAAGCTCCTCTTCTCAAGGAATGCTATGTGAATCTTGAGTGTAAGGTTGTCGACACTTCGATGGTTAAAAAATATAATTTGTTTATCGTAGAAGTTGTTAAAGGATGGATGAGGTCGAAGAAAACAAGATCACTAATGATCCATCACTGTGGCAAAGGTAATTTTGTTGTTGATGGAAAGTTGGTGAAAATTCCATCAAAAAAATTGTAAAACAAGGGATTTTTATGAAGCAATTAATGTTTTTTCTTGTGTTTTCAATGGGGCTTCTCCTTGGAGCGCATCAAAGTTATTGTGAAAGAGTCTTCTCTCGTATTTATGAATCAGGTCAATGGGGAAAAGACGAGCAAGGAAGGGGTATCTCGGGTTTTGGTTCAACTCCTGAAAATACGATTGCATATGTAGAATGTATAACAGATTTTTTTAAAAAACATTCTATTCGTTCTGTAGT
>Ga0180438_10010974_pt1 | contig 11032 bp, 9 predicted proteins | sample SS_ome_12_FD_132455 | JGI IMG/M metagenome (GOLD analysis project Ga0180438, IMG submission 132455) | Hypersaline lake sediment archaeal communities from the Salton Sea, California, USA - SS_3_D_2 metaG | ecosystem: Environmental > Aquatic > Non-marine Saline and Alkaline > Hypersaline >... | reverse complement strand
GTTCGCTGGCTGAAGGTTTCGACGAGCAGGCCACCAACATGGAACCGGTTGCGCCCTGGCAACTGGTCATGGGCTATGTCAAGTACAGGCAAGCACTGTCGAATGCCGAAAACCGGTTGCTGGCGGCCGACAAGCCGCCGCTCGAAGGCCTGGCAGATAAAAACGCTGACACGCCAAACACACTGGTCCTGGTCATCGGCGAATCCACCAACGCCAGGCGCATGGGCATTTACGGATATTACCGTGATACCACGCCGAGACTCGCTGCAATGTCGGATGAACTGCTTGTGTTCGACCAGGTCTACGCATCACGCCCCTATACCGTTGAATCGCTGGTGCAGACACTCTCGTTTGCGGACCAGTTGCAGCCAGATCTGCACCTGGAAAAGCCGACGCTGGTCGACGTGATGAAACAGGCAGGATACAGAACCTACTGGATCACGAACCAGCAGACGCAGACTCAACGCAACACCCTGCTGACAACATTTTCGAAACAGGCCGATGAGCAGATCTACCTGAACAACAACCGGTCGCAGAACTCCGCACAGTATGATGAAGTGGTATTCAAACCGTTCGAAGATCTCCTGAACAGACCCGAGTCGAAGAAATTTATCCTGATACACCTGATCGGCACCCATCGCGCCTACCGCTACAGGTACCCGGATACTTTCAAAATATTTAACGACAGTGAAGACCTGCCGCCATGGGTGAGAAGAAAACGACACCGCAGGGATTACAACGAATTTGACAATTCGGTCGTGTATAACGATTTCGTCGTCGCCACGCTGATTGAACAGATGAACAAAAGCGGTCAGAACGGCTACCTGGTCTACTTCGCCGATCACGGCGAAGAAGTTTACGACTACCCCCATCGCCTGTTCGCGGGCCGTGATGAAGCTGCGCCGACACCCGCAATGTACAGCGTACCTTTCCTGGTCTGGCGAAGCGAGAGCTGGAAGCGCAACAACCGCATCGATGTCTCATATGGAACGAGGCACCGCATGTACAGCCTGTCGGATTTCATCCATACCTGGATGGACCTCGCGGGGATACGCTTCGTCGGGTTAGATCCAGGCAAGAGCATCATCAACACGCGGTATACGCCGGGCCCGGTCCTGATCGGCGACCCGGCGAAGCCGGAAACACTGGTCGATGCGCGCCGGAAGTTCTTCCCGGCGGTGGCGGCGCCCGCAACCCCGCCGACTGCGATACAGGGGCCAGGGCGGGTACCCGACGTACTTCAACCCATCAAGCCCGCATACGGGCAGGAGCACGACGCGGTCACCGGGACGGCGCCTGTTCTCGATCAATGGATGCGTCATCCATGAGGACTATCCGGGTTACCGCCGCCACAGGGTTTCTACTCGCTTCCTTCCCTGTATACGCGGTACCCTCCCTGCTGCCCTTACTGCCTCTAATGGTTGCCCTGATCGTGAAAGGCGTGCTGCTTATCAGCTCGGTTTTCTTTTTACTGATGTCTTATACCAGGAAACACAGGAAACTGTACCTCGGGATCGGTATCGTTCTGTTCATCACTTTTGTACTGGCAATGGTATTTGTGCGGCATGTCTGAAACCAAGGCGTCGCGATTGCAACAGTTAAGCGAGATTGTCAGCGTCCCGGCGTTTAGCGTGATCACGCGTAACGACGAATTCGACCCGGACGGACATACGGCCGGCAATACCTCCTGTCGGTACATGGTCAGGAGTTCATCTGCGGCAGAAGACCAGGCCGATTTCTCTCATGCCGGCCAGTCGCTCACCCTGGGACCGGTGGCGCCCGGCAAGGTGGCCGGCTGCATCCAGCAGCTGTGGCGTGATGACACCGTCGATGAAATCGTTATCCAGCAGTATGTCGATGCAAACCACTGGGGTGTGGCGTTCTGTTTTTCTGAAGAATCCATCCTGATCGAGTACTCAGCGATATTCGAAGGCGTCACCTCCGGGCAGGTCAGCCCGTTCACCGCGCTGCTGCCCGCCGAGCTCGAACGTTACCGGAAACTCAACCAGGGACTGCTGGCAATCTACCGGCACTTCGGCCCCTGTGACGTGGAGTTCGTGAATATTGATGCTCCCCGCTTCGTACAGGTCAGGCCGATTACGCGCGATATCGCGTTCGATGCGTCGTACGTCAAGCTCAAGATGGGGCTGCAGGAGTACGAGACGGATTACTGGCATGAAAATGACGTCTGTCGAATGCTGTCCGAGCGGGACGACTACAGCGAAATGCTTCCTGGCCTGTACCTGGACGCCGTATCGAAAGTTTACAGCGACCACTTCAATAGAAAGCTCATGATACCCGACCCGGCTTTTATCCGGATCTCGGAACAGTTTTTCATGGCCGGCCCGCTGGAAGAACAGCTGACACCGGGAACATGGGGGACCATCCGGCTTGCATTCAAGCTACCCGCGCTGCTTGCCGCAATCCGAGAACGTGCTCTCAAAGACTGCTCACTTGATGAACTAATGTACAACAGTGTGCTGCTTTCACTTGCCTATGACTTGAACGGCAAGCGGGATGTGTTCGATGACAGGGAGGCAATCAGGGTTGAACTGGAGCAGCGCATGACAAAAGGCAGGATCGACCCCGACTTTCGGTATGGCACCGCCCTGTCCGATACGATTCGTCTCGATAAAGAAACCAGTTGCTGGATAACCCTTGAACACAGGGATTCGCAGGGCATCGTCGTGGTTCCCGGTGACTTCGATGCCGGCCCTTACTTCTTACTGGAAAACCGGCAGCAGCCGATCCCCCCGGACGTAATCGTCGTCACCAGGCAGCTGTATCCCGAGATCGGGCACTCGGTAAAGGATATCAGGGGAATCATCTGCGAGCACGGTGCGCTGGGTTCACACGTTGCGATCCTGGCCAGGGAATACCAGGTCCCACTAAAAATCCAGACTTCGATCGAAGAATACATAGGAAAGCCATGAATAATTCCTCCCGTTCGAAGAATACATAGGAAAGCCATGAATAATTCCTCCCGTTCGTGGTGAGCCTGTCGAACCACATGCCGAGTTCACTATAAAATCATTATGTCACGTGCAGCACCCTTCGACAGGCTCAGGGCGAACGGAGTTAATCAGCGCTTCCGCAGGATGAATACATACCGTGAACACAGATAAGAAAACAAACAGGAAATTCCTGGTCATCAGTACGGCGTTCTTGCTGTTAGCCGTGGTCGGCAGCGTATTTTTCTATAACGAAGTGAAACATACCCTGCAGATGGTCGAAAGCGAACAGCAGAAAAGCAGCGAATTTTCACGCCTGGCGAATCCCCGGTATCCCGTTCAAAACATCCCGATGTCAGATATCGTGGCGGACTGGAAGAACATTGTCATCATCGATGTGCGCGAGCCCGAAGAATATTCCGAGGGCAAGTTACAAGGGGCATTGAACTACCGGCTGGGAGAACTGCTAAACAACGAACTGGCGCGTCGCGACATGATTCAGCAATCCGGCGCTAAAATACGCGTGTTCTACTGTCACGACGGCGACCGCTCCACGCTCGCTGCATCGAGGATAGAAAGCGAGTTCGGCGGGACGAATTACACAATGGACCGGGGATTCTGGCAAATCCAGGAAAATGATGAATACCGGACGTACTGGGAAGGCTCGACCAATATCCTGCCCGGTGGCAAGAACTATGAAAAAACGCCGGTGTTGAAAGGTGATGATGTCACAGCAAGCACCCTGATCGATCTGTCACTGCAATCCAGACCACCGGTGCGCACTGTGAAAGGCAAAACCATCATTCACGCGCCGATTCTGCTGATGTCCGATGCCCAGATCAACGCGTTCATCGCTTCACTGGGAAACGGGCCGGTCGTTGCCTTGTGTGATTCAAAAGTCAGCTGCTTTTCTACCCGGATTTTTCGCTACCGTCTCGAACAGAACGGCCTGAAGCTGTCGGGATTGATCCGGGTGAAATAACCCGTGAACGGCAATCCATCATCCTGAATTGATACCGCTTCCAATGTTCTGGTGATAGTGAAAACGTGTTCGGAAGTCGGCAAGCCGCAGGGAAACCATTGCCCTTGAATGCAGGGTCAAACACCGGACCAGCCGCGGTCGAAAAATGAGAAGCGAGTGCGGACTGCCGCCTCCTGGTCCGTCATTCGAATGCCGAACCAGATAGCGGACATCCAGGAAGCGCCTTCAAATCGCCAAATCAATCGTACTCATACGCACCTGTGCCGCAGGGCACGGTTCGCTTATCGCGAGCCTTTTCGGTACAAAAGTCACTTGAAAGATTGGCCCGCCTACAGTCACTTCGCGATAGTTTCACACGATTTTGACAACGCATTGACGACCCTTTCACGTACATACCTTTAGCTTGATAACCGTAGAGTAACGCGGTTGCTCGAAAATAAATCAAATATTCACGGAGACCTGTCATGAAATATTCCAGAACATTGATGAAAACACTCCTGGTGTCAGCCGGTGCCACATGCATGGTTTTATCCAACGCCAGGGCTGAATCAGGTGGTCACTGGTTCCTGAGACCCCTGGTGGGCCTCAGCCTGGTATCCGATTTTCAGGCAACTGCGAACAATGTCGCCGGCTCCACGGGCCCGGCGGAAATCAAGCTGGACAATGGTTTCACAGCTGGCCTCGGCGCTGGTTACCGTTACAACGCGAACATTGCGGTCGAAATCGCCTGGGAATACCGCAGCAATGATTCCGAAGTCCTTCTCAACGGAGCAACGCCATTGCGTGACGGCAACTATGCTTCGAACACCTTTTATCTCAATGGCCACTATTACTTCAGCAACAGCGGCAAATGGGAGCCTTATGTCGGTGCAGGACTGAGCTGGGTGCAGGAAATTGACCTGGATTTTGAACAGAATGGCGTTGAATCCTCCTATACCAGTGACGGTGATGTCGGTTACCAGGTGTTTGCCGGATTGAATTATGATCTCTCTCCCAGCTGGGATCTGCAGTCCGAACTTCGTTACGGTAGCATCACTGACATTACGCTCAAAAGCGAAGCTGCAAACGGTGACAGCTTCACAGGAATGGATTACCAGCCATTCACAGTACAGCTGGGACTGGTCTACCAGTTTTGACAAGCGTTACAGGCAGTGCAGCAATGCCTGTTCTCCCTTGTACCGCCCTCCAAGTTGAGGAACCAGGAATCGTGAACATACGCGTGGCAAGTCCAGTAATACTGCTTCCTGACGAGCGCCTGGTTATCGCTTTTTCCACCAACATAGACCGTCGCCACCGCCCTGCCGCAGCTATCTAACGTGACAGGATCGATGGTGACGGTCTTCTGGAATGCTGAAGTCGGCTGCTTTGTGGAGTATCCGCAAAGAGCACGAAACATATATTGTCACTGCAGAAGAGGATTCAGATTTGTTCCGCCGTCGATATTGTATTCAGCGCCGGTAATAAAGCTTGCGTCATCAGAGGCCAGAAAAGCGACCAGTGATGCGACATCTTCAGGGTCGCCGAATCGCTTTAGAGGTATCCGATCCTGCATCGCAGATGCGAACGCCTTTATTGCATCATCGGACATGCCGAGCTTGCCAAATATGGCTGTATTGGTCGGACCCGGGTTAACGGAATTCACCCGAATCTTACGCGGTGCGAGCTCATATGCAGCGGTTCGCGTCAGTGAGTTCAACGCTGCCTTGCTGGCGGCATAAACTGCGGTGTTTGGCATGCCAGTATAGGCATTGATAGAGGACAGATTAATCACCGACGCACCATCACGCAGAATGGGCAGAAATTTCTGCAGCGTGAAGAACGCGCCCTTGAAATTGACGTTCATAGTCGCATCAAACTGTTCCTCGCTCAGATGTTCTACGGGTGCGAAAGCCGCAATACCAGCATTGATAAACAGTACATCCACATCCCCAAACCCATCCTTGACCTGGCTGACTAGATTATCGATGTCGTTCAGGCTGGCCTGATCGGCCACGACCCCCATGACGCCAAGTTCATTCGCAGCGCTCTCGACTGCTAGAGAATTACGCCCGGTAATCACAACATCAGCGCCTGATTCTTTGAGTTTCCTGGCAGTTGCATTGCCTATCCCGCTGTTGCCGCCAGTGACTACTGCTGTTTTTCCACTCAGATTGTTCATTGTATCTACTCCCGTGTTCGTGTGATGTGTTTATATGTACCGTTCGGTACATATTTGAATAATGTACCATTCGGTATATAATGTCAAGCATGCTCCAAGAACTTTTTTGAGGTGTATCTATGGCTGCGGGACGTCAACGTGAGTTTGATAAGCAAATCGCTCTGGATGCAGCGATGGAAGTATTCTGGTCCAACGGCTACAGCGGCGCGTCGCTTAGCGATCTCACCAATGCAATGGGCATTAACAAACCCAGCCTCTATGCGGCCTTTGGTAACAAGGAAGCGTTGTGCGTCAGCGCGCTCAATCATTATGTAAGCAAATACGGCAGCCCGCACATGGACGAATTGAATGCGCCGGGCAAGAGTCTGCGTTCCCGCCTGACCGCCTATCTGAAGTCAATTGCCCGGATGGTTTCTGACCCGGAGCTGCCTGGCGGCTGTTTCGTAGCGGCGACCACCAATGAAGCAGGCGGAGATTGCCTCCCTGCTGGCGTATCGCGGGCGGTTGCCAACATCAATCAGCTAACACGTAAAACATTGATTGATTTTTTTAGACAGGAAGACTCGGCTGGCACCCTTGGCCATACGGGCTCGCCAGATATTCTGGCAGACTACATTTTAGTGTTGCAGTATGGATTGGCGGTTATGGCCCGTAACGGTGCGAACCGGAAGGCTCTGGACCACGTCATTGAATACGCCGTCTCGAAATTGTAATGCCAGGATGGAGCAATAGATTCATTAAAATAATCAGAGCAGGCGTTTAGCAACAGGACTGCGAACATCAGTAGCGCATTGACTACCGCTTCCCGGACATCGGTCTATTGTGACTAACCAAAGGTCTGAGATGGTTCAGAAGCGGGAGCAAGCCCTGCTCCCTGCACGCAATCTCCAGCAGGTATCCCGTAGACTATTCAAGCTTCCTGCAGAACCGGGACACGGATTGATACCCGGGGAGCGGAAGGAGTAATGCAAACAAGATCTGATGTTCAACACTAATATGGCTTGATCATCAGTCGCTGCTGTAGATCAGCCCGCGCCGCGCCAGCCATTTTTCGATTTCGATTACGAACAGCACCAGCGATGACAATACCAGGCAGACCGCGAGATCGAACAGCGGCAGCGGCTGGGTGTAGAAAATACCATTGAGTACCGGCAGGTAGATCACCGCCAGCTGCAGCACCAGGGTCAGCACGACCGCCCCCAGCATCGGCAGGTTGGAGAACAGCCCGATGCGGAACAGCGACTGGGTCTCGCTGCGCACAGCCAGCGAGTGAAACAGCTGCGATACGGTGAGCACGGTAAAGACGACCGTCTGCCAGTGACTGGCCTCACGCTCGATCGCCCAGGCCATGGCCGCGATCGAAATGCCGGCGATGAACAGGCCGACCCAGATAATATGCTGCCACATGCCGTGAGCGAAGATGTTTTCCCCGGGCGGCCTTGGCCGCCGTTTCATAATGCCGCGCTCGGCCGGCTCGGCACTGAAGGCCAGTCCCGGCAGGCCGTCGGTGACCAGGTTGATCCACAGGATATGGATCGGCAGCAGCGGTATGGGCAGACCCAGAAACGGCGCCAGGAACAGCGTCCAGATCTCACCCGAATTCGAACTCATCGTGTCCTTGATAAACTTGCGGATGTTGTCGAAGATGGTGCGTCCCGCGCGTACCGCGCGCACGATGGTCGCGAAATCGTCGTCCAGCAGCACCATGTCCGATGCCTCGCGTGCAACATCCGTGCCTTTCTGCCCCATCGCCACGCCGATGCCGGCCCGCTTCAGCGCCGGCGCATCATTGACGCCGTCCCCGGTCATCGCGACGAACTCGCCGTTGGCCTGCAGCGCCTTGACGATGCGCAGTTTCTGTTTCGGCGTGACGCGCGCATACACCCTTATCGACTCGACTGCACGCGCGAACCTGTCATCACTGAACCCGGCCAGTTCGTCGCCGCTGAGCATGGCTCGCTCATCATCGGTGATGCCCAGCCGACGTGCAATCGCCAGCGCTGTGCCGGGGTGATCGCCGGTGATCATCACCGGGGTGATGCCCGCGGCCAGGCAGTCGGCGACCGCCTGCGGTACCTCGGGCCGTGGCGGATCGATCAGTGTGACCAGGCCGAGAAACGCCAGGCCCTGTTCAACCCTTTCGCTATCGAGCGGCTCGGGTACGGCTTCGAACTCGCGCCGGGCCAGCGCCAGCACGCGATAACCCTGACCGGCCAGTTCAGCAGCCTCGGCCAGCACGGCTTCTGCGTCGAATGCTGCCGCGGCATCGTATTGCATCGAACACAAGGGCAGCACGTTCTCCGGCGCTCCCTTGCAGTAGGCAACGACGCGGCCGGACGATTCGTGCAGCGTGGTCATCAGCTTGCGCTTGCTGTCAAACGGTATCACGCCCACGCGCGGATACGATTCGATCAGGCGGTCCTTGTCGTAGCCGGATGCAACGGCGGCTTCATATAGCGCCAGTTCGGTCGGCTCACCGGCAGGCTTGCCGTCTTTTTCAGTGATATCGTTGTTCAGCGCCATGGCATAACCGAGTTCGGACGCCACCGGGTCCGCTTCGGGTGCAGGCAGCGAATCCTGCCGTTCCCCCGCGAAATAGAACAGTTCGACTGTCATGCGGTTCTGCGTCAGCGTGCCGGTCTTGTCGGCGCAGATATAGGTGACCGAGCCCAGGGTCTCGACCGACGGAAGATTACGCACCAGCGCGTTTTGCCGTGACAATTTGCGCGCACCCAGCGCAAGCGAGATCGTGACCACGGCCGGCAGCGCCTCCGGTATCGCCGCAACCGCCAGGCTGACCGCGGTCAGGAACATCAACAGCATCGGCTGGCCCTGCAGCAGGCCGGCGGCAAATACCACGACACAGATCGCGAGCACTGCCAGCGCGAGATAGCGGCCGAACCGGGCTAGGCGCTGCTGCAAGGGTGTTTTCACGCCGGCCTCGGCGTGCAGCAATTCCGCGATGCGCCCGATCTCGGTGGCCATGCCGGTTGCGACAACCACGCCCCTGCCGGCACCGCTCGTAACCAGGCTGCTCTTGAAGGCAAGGTTGCTGCGATCCCCCAGCGGCAGCTCCGCATCGGCCAGCGGCCCTGTCTGCTTGCTGACCGGATGGGATTCGCCGGTCAGCGCGGATTCATCGGCCTGCAGTTCTTCTGCTTCCAGCAGGCGTAGATCGGCAGGGACGATATTGCCTGCTTCAAGTACTACCACGTCACCTGGAACCAGTTCGGCTGCAGCCAGCGTCATGTTCTGCCCCTCCCGGACCACCTGCGCTTCGGGTGCAGCCATTTCGCGAAGCGCCGCCACCGCGCGCTCGGCACGGAATTCCTGGATCGCACCGATAACCGCGTTGAGCAGCACAATCACCAGGATCGCAATCGTATCCTGCGGCTCGCCGATGAAGCCCGAAACCAGCGCCGCCGCCAGCAGCACGAGGATCATGAAATCGCTGAACTGGCCCAGCACGATCCGCGCCAGCGGACGGCGCTGCTTTTCCTCGATGATGTTTGGTCCGTGCTCGGCCAGCCGCTGCCCGGCATCGGCGGCGGACAGCCCGCCTGAATCAGAGTCGAGGCGATGCAGGACTTCCGCGGCCTCGATGGCGTGCCAGTCGGTCGCTTCCTGCACCGTCAATGTCCCGCAAACAGATAGATCAGCGCAGCGGTAATAACCGCAACCAGCAGGGTTTGTAATCCGCTGCGCAGCCACGAGATGCCGGCAATCTGACCGAGCAGAACGCCGAGCAGAAAAACCAGCAGGAGCGCGACGGCGATGGACGCATACAACGGCGGCACCGGCAACACCAGGCCGGCCGCTACCAGCCAGATCGGCACCAGAATCAACAGGGATATCAGCAACGGCGCCGAGCCGTTGACGAGGGCGATCCACAACGGGACCCAGCGCGCCGCGTCGCCGTGCGCCGTTTCTCGCAGGTCGGTAATCATGGCCTGCTCAAGCTGGCCGAGCGCGCGCTTGCGTTCAGCCACTTCGCTGACATAGGCGCTGCTCAAGCCACTCATGCCGAGCGCAATTGCGGCGCCGAGGCAGGCGTTCATGATAACCGCCAGATCATCGGTCCCACTGATCAGAAAGCCGATGATCATGCCCAGCATGGTCAGCGCACCATCGAAACCATTGACCACGAAATAACGGCGAACAATGGCGTCGGTGCGCGAAATGCCGAATAGCAGTTTCGCCTGGTGAAACAGACTCACGTCGAACTAGCCGTCACCGGACTCGTTGAGCACTTCCACCTGGTCAATGCTGTGCAACGAAGCGCCCATCCCTGAAATGGCGGACTCGATAGCTTCCAGGTCTACCGAAGGACCCTCGACCTCAAGCTGAAGCGTTTCTGTCTTCTCATCCATTTCAACAACAGTGAGGCAGACACGATAGCCATCGCCGACCACGGCGATGGCACGGGAAAATTCCAGCGCGCCGGGTTGATGTGGTTTGAGAACATCCAGAACAATCCTTTTGACTAATACCATATGACATACTCGTATTTGTTAGATCAGTCGCCTGATGCCGTATTCTACATACAATCCGGCGGCTCCTGTTATTCACGATGCGGCGTTCAGCTGCCTCACCAGGCCTCCCGGCGCGTCATCTGCGGCATATCACCCGGATTGGCCATGGTGACCGACACCGGCCATGCGTCCACCGGTCCAGGCAAAACCCGTGGTTTCAAGAACAGAAGCATCAACTGCATGACGTGCTCAAAAAGAGGCGGTGACACGTTCGAGGAAGAGCTTGCGGGCGTCCGGGCAGAGCGCCGCACGATCGGGACAGATGTATTTTTGGATAACCGACAACATTACAACCATACCGGTTTCATGATCAACCTGCCCACCGGCGACGATGGCGGCGTCAAGGTCGACGATGTCATCAAGATACTGGACAGGGGCGGCACGCATTACACGCTCGGCATGCGCGGCT
>Ga0180438_10010971_pt1 | contig 11032 bp, 5 predicted proteins | sample SS_ome_12_FD_132455 | JGI IMG/M metagenome (GOLD analysis project Ga0180438, IMG submission 132455) | Hypersaline lake sediment archaeal communities from the Salton Sea, California, USA - SS_3_D_2 metaG | ecosystem: Environmental > Aquatic > Non-marine Saline and Alkaline > Hypersaline >... | reverse complement strand
TTCTACGACTCGCCGGCCAACGACCTGTACGTTACCACACCCACCTATGCCGCCCTGTTTAACCCGACTTATCAGGAAGAATACACCAACGGGTTCTACAACCGCGCCAAGTTCTTCGAGAGTGCCCACGCCTTCGGCACCGCCAGCGAGACCGACGTCGACGTGGCCAAGATGTACGATTCGGCCGGCGACGACACGTTCTACGCCGATGCGACGCACGGGGCCCTGTACAACGCGGCGTTCGACGGGCAGTACAACGCGTCGTTCTACAACCGGGCCAAGTTCTTCCAAGGGGTCCACGCCTATGCCACCTATGGCCAGAACGAGGGTCTGTCGGGCGGCCACGACCTGGCCATCCTGCAGGACTCGACCGGCAGCGACACGTTCACCGCCACGGCCGAAGCCCACGCCATGTTCGGCGACGGGTTCTACAATCGGGCCATGCACTTCGAAGAGACTCGCGTCCACTCCACCGCCGGCGGAAGAGACTCGGCGCTGCTGTACGACGCAGTCCTGAAGAGCGGCTCCGATTCGACCCCCACCAGCGAAACGGCCAAGATCGCGTGGCTCTACGAGTTCGAAGAGTGCTTGACCACCAGCGAGGGATCCTCCGAGACGCCTCAGCAGCAGGCCGTCGATGAAGTCCTAAAGGCGATTTGGGAATAGGACCCGTAAGAAAACTGCTTGGGGACAGTCCCATTTTCGCGCAGCGAAAATGGGACTGTCCCCTTCCGCATACGGGAAGTCAGTGACTACCGGCAGACCCGGTGGCATGAAGAGGGCCCCTGAAAGGGGCCGAAACGATAGGCGTATTGCGAAAACGAATATCGAATAAGGAACGTCGAAGGAAGAAGTCTCGTGCATACGAGACCACGTAGTCGACCGGCACGCGCGGAAGACGACGATTCGCAAGGCCCTTCGTCATTCGTCATTCCCTATTCGATATTCGATATTCAGGACTTTCCCTGACGTGCGAATCGCACGTAGGAAACGGCAGAGCCTCGTCAATTCTCACCGGTAGAGCCGGCGGCTTAATAGGGAGCTATTCCCGCACGAGCACTTAGCCCAAGCCGCCAGCCTTACCTAGACTCGCGATTTCGGTCCACTCCTTCGGGCCTATTGCCGGCATTTTCCGCAAGGTTTGCCGATCTTATTCAACTGCCGCGACCGGCGCGTCCGATACTATCGTCACAAACGAATAGCGCATGGGCTCTCCGCGCCGAAGGTCGGGGGCAGCCCGTGTAACCAGCGCGGGTCGAGGTGAAATGATACGATGTCGCTGAACCGCAAGCGTTTACGGCTAGCAGCCGAAGTAGTATTGGTTTTGCTGATGATGGGGGCACCTGCTTTCGCTCAGGGTCTGGAGGGAGGAATGCTCTTCGCTCCCGCCGACGTCAGCCCCTACGGCAATGGGATCCAGCCGAGTGAAGGCTATTTCTTTGTCTTCGACGGCTTACACTGGTCAATTTCCACCCCGGCCGTGGCGACGATCGGCAAGCCCGATTTCGTCCGCCAGGACGTCTATCGCTCTGACCCCACGCAGGAGGCCCAGCCGTTCAACCAGGCCAGCACGCACGATACGGGGCAACTGACCGCCGCGTATACCGAGGGGAATCGTATCGAGTTCGGCCGGGTCTGGGGGCACCGTGGCTGGTTCTTCAGCGGCTACCGACTGAACAACCAGACCCAGATGATCGTGACCGGAACGGCCGACGTGGCCTTCGAGGATTTCGACATCGCCACCGGCATCAAGGCGCTGGACGGTCTGGTCGAGAATCTCGATCCGGACGCGCAGGACCCGACCGACCCTACCCTGTCCGGCACCATCACCGAAATCAGGTCGTTGCCGGTGACCTTCGACGAGTTGATCATGAAGAACCGCGTGGAGACGTGGAGCGTGGAACTGATGGGCATGCACCGCTTCCACCAACTCCATCACGGGGGAGTCTTCGAAGTATTCGCCGGGGCGCGCTACCTGGAATTCAACGAGAGCTTCGACGTCAACGGCCTGGGCGACGAACTCACAACGACGACGGGCCAGCAGCCGCCGGGCCAACAGCCGCCGGCCCAGCCGGGTACCCAACTTGCGCCGATTCCCCCCATCCTGGCCGACAGCGTCTGGAACACGATCGCCGACAACCACATCGTGGGACCGCAGATCGGGATGCGCTATTTCCGCAGGCACAACCGCTGGATGATCTCCACCGAAGGACGCTTCCTGGCCGGGATCAACTTCCAGAACATCCGCCAGAGCGGCGTGCTGGGCAGCAGGCTGACCGCGCCGGGCACCCTCGATCAGCCCTATCTGCTCGGGCCCGCCGACGTCGATCATACCGAGTTCCTCGACGAGTGGAGCCCGCTGGTCGAACTTCGCGCCGAGCTGCGCTACCAGTTGACCAGGTCCATCTCGGTGCGTTTCGGCTGGACCGGTTTCTGGGTGGACGGGATCGCCCGGCCCTCGAACATGATCAACTACGAGATCGCCGTACCCAACCGCCGGCCTAATCCCGTCGATTACGAGATGATGGGGATTCTGACCGAGAACAACCAGCAATCGGTGTTCGCACAGGGTTTCAGTATCGGGCTCGACGTCAACCGCTAGCCCGGACCGTCCGGCGAGTCTCGTCAGTTCTGCGTTGTCTTCAGATTGCGGAGTTCGTCCAGCTCGGCTCCCAGGCGATGGCGCAGGGGGCTCTCCGCTCGCAACTCGTCGAGCAGCGCTTCCGCCCGGGAGAACGTCTCTTCGTCGTATTTCCTGTCCCGAAACAGGGCTTGCCAATTCCGTGAAATCTCTTGTTCAGTCAGCAATGCTCACCTCATGATGATAAACTGGGGGTTTCACTAAGATAGTCCGGATTGATCGCTTTGAGTTGCTCGACCATCACGTCGATCGTGTAGCGGATCTGCTGCTCGGTGTGCAGCGAGGTGATGAAGAACCGCAGTCGGGCGGCGCTTTCCTCGACCGCCGGATAGAGGATCGGCATCACGTTGATGCCGCGATCGAACATGGCCTTGGAAAGCTGCACGCAATCGACCGAATTGCCCAAGATCACCGGAATCACCGGCGTATCCTTGCTGGAGCCCGTGTTCAGTCCGTGCTGCCGGGCCAGGGTGAGGAACAATTCGGAATTCTCGTGCAGCCGGGCAAATCGTTCGGGCTGGGCTTCCATCAGCCGCAGCGCGGCCAGCGCGCCGCCGGCGGGTCCCGGCGGCAGGCCGATGCTGAACACGAATCCCGGCACCGTATACTTCAAATACTCCACCAACTCCTTGCAGCCGGCGATGAAGCCGCCGCAGTTGCCGAACGACTTGCTGATCGTGCCCATGCAGATGTCGACCAACTCGGGATCGGAGTCGAAGTACTCGCTGATGCCGCGGCCTCGCGGGCCCAGCACGCCCATCGAGTGGGCTTCGTCGACCATCAACAGGGCCTTGTGTCGCGTCTTGACCTCGAGAAACTTGGGTAAATTGGGGATGTCGCCGTCCATGCTGTAGACGCCCTCGATCACCATCAGCACGCGGCGGTATTCGTGTCGGTATTCTTGCAGCAGCTCGTCCGCCGCCTGCCAGTCGTTGTGTGCAAACGACCGGCGTCGGGCCCCGGAGAGGATGCTGCCCTGCAGGATGCTATTGTGTGCGAGCGCGTCGTGCAAGATCAAATCCCCCGGACCCATCAAATGCCCGATCACCGTCTCGTTGGTGGCGTGTCCCCCGACCAGCACGATGCAGTCTTCGGTCCCCACGAATCGGGCGATCGCCTGCTCCAGCTCGCGGTGCAGGTCCTTCTCGCCGGAGACCAGCCGGCTGGCCGACACGCTGGTGCCGTACCTGTCGATGGCGTCCTTGGCGGCCTGGGTCACGGCCGGATCGCCCGACATGCCCGTATAGTTGTAGCTGGAGAAATTGATCAGCTCCCGCCCGCCGATGGTCGTTACGTCGCTGGTCAGCCCCTGGTGCGGCGTGAAGAACGGATTGCCCAGGCCCAGCTTGTCCAGCAGGCCCAGGTTCTTCTTCAGGTTGACGTACTCGGGGAATTGGTCGAAGCGGTAGGCGGTGGGCGGGATCTTGGCGTCGGTGGGACGTTCGGGCCGGGGACGGGCCTCGATGCCCAAATACTCCTGCACCGCGTCGACCAGCTGGCGGACCGTTTCCAGCTCGATGAGAATCTCCTCCGGAAAGCGGCCGCCGAAGCGCTCTTCCAGCGCGGCGATGATCTCCATCCGCTCCAGCGAATCCAGCCCGGTCTCCACGATCAAGTCGTCGACCTTCAATCCGGCCACCCGCTCCTTGCCCACGCGACGGATCTCCTCGAACACCAGCTCGGTGATCCGCTCGGTGACGGCCGGGTCGCGGCCTTGCTGGGCGGGCTGGGCCGCTTCCGCCGGCGGCGGCTCGACCGGAGGAGCCTCCTGCGGCTCGGCCGGCGTGGCCTTGGGCGCAGGCGCCGGGGCACTCTGCTTCGCATCTTCCGACCGCCATCGACCCACCACTGACAACGAGTCATTGAGATAGCCGTCGCGACAGGCGTGGCGCTGGATCTTTCCGCTGGACGTCTTGGGAACGCTGCCCGCCTTGATCAACACGATCTCGTCCAAGGCCAATTCGTGCCCGAGGGCCACCGCCCGGGAAACGGCGTCGTAGATCTCCTCCAGATTTCCCCGTTTGCGGCGTCCCACCTCCTGGACCAGCACCAACCGCTCGTGGCCGTCCACTTCGACAGTGAAGGCGGCTCCGCAGTCGCGTCGCAGCCGCGAGTGGGCCTGCTGGACCGTCAGCTCGATGTCCTGGGGATAGTGGTTCACGCCGTGGACGATGATCAGGTCTTTCAATCGTCCGGTCACAAATAACTCGTCGTCCAGCAGGAATCCCAGGTCGCCGGTCCGCAGGAACGGTCCTTCGCCGGAGTGCTTCAGCCGGGCGCGGAACATCTCCTCGGTCACGTCGGGCCGGCCCCAATATCCTTCGGCCACGCTGGGGCCACCGACCCAGATTTCACCCACCCGGCCTTCCGGACAACGCTTTCGGGTCTCGGGATCGGCGATCACGATTTTTTGATCGGGCAGGGTCTCTCCACAGCCGACCAGGGCCCGCGAGCCCGGGTCTCCCGTCTTGCCCTCCACGACCCGATCGGCCTTCAACTCCTCGGCCACGAAGTCGCGAATCACCGGGGGTCGGTGAACGTATCCGCCCGATACGATCAGCGTGGCCTCGGCCAGGCCGAAGCAAGGATAAAACGCTTCGCGGCGAAAACCGCACGGCCCGAAGGTCTTGGCAAAACTCTCCAGCGTCTCCTCGCGGACCGGCTCGGCGCCGTTGAACGCCAACCGCCAGTTGCTCAAATCGAGTCGCTCGCGCTGCTCGGGTGTGATCTTGCGGACACAAAGATCGTAGGCGAAGTTGGGTCCTCCACTGGTGCTGGCGCCGAATCGAGAGATCGCCGAGAGCCAGCGAAGCGGCCTCTGCAGAAAGCTCATCGGCGACATCAGGATATTGGGCCGTCCTACGTACAACGGCTGCAGGATTCCGCCGATCAATCCCATGTCGTGATAGCTCGGAAGCCAAAACACGCCGGAACCGGAACGCGTATGTTCGAAGGCGTGGGCAATCAGCGCCGAGTTGTGAACCAGATTCGCGTGGTTGAGCATCACGCCCTTGGGAATGCCCGTCGAGCCGGAAGTGTACTGCAGGAACGCCAAAGTCTCGCCGTGCACGTCGGGTGGTTCCCAACGCTCGTCCATGTGATCGGGGACCTGGCAGGTGGCCAGCCAGGAGAGTTCTTTCAGGTGCGGTGTCTCATCGATCAGCGGCTCGACCCGTTTCAGCACGGCGTCGGTCGTGAGCGCCACCTTCGCGTCGCAGTCGTCGGCGATCGCCTGGATCCGCATCAACGAGCGGTTCCGCCGCGGCGGATAGACCGGAACGGCCACCACGCCGGCGTACAGGCAGCCGAAGAAGGCAGCGATGAATTCCAGCCCGGCCGGATACAGCAGCAACGCCCGCTCGCCCACCAGGCTCAGCGATTCCAGCCAGGCGCCGATCGCCCGGGCCTGACGATCCAACTCGCGGTAGGTCAGCGTGACCTGTTCGTTCTCGCCGTCGACCAAGTAGGTGAACGCGGTGTCTTCCGGCTGGCAGTGCGCGCGGTGCCGGAGCATTTCGACTAACGTGGACGGGCCGAAAAACGTTCCGGGTAGGTGATCCAGATGCTGCACCACGCGATCGCAACTCCTGATACGAAAACCGTCCCCAGGCGGGTCAACACGGGGCGGTGAACTCTCCAGATTAGCAGCTTATCACGGCTGTGCCGGCGTGACAAACCACCGCCGTGCGCGATAAACCACCACTTACTCGCTTCGGCCGGTTATAGCCCCAGCGGGGAGAGGAACTCTCCCTCCCCGCAAAATCTTCCCTCAGTACGCAGGCCTCCTATTTTACGCTCGCGTAACAGGGTACGCAACCCCTGTACTTCTTGGACCTTGACGATGCCCGGTGATCGATTACTATGGAAGTCGAGACGGGGATACGGCGCAAGGCCCCAGCGCAAGGAATTTCTCGGATGATTCGCGTAATCTGCCCCGAGTGCAAGAGCACGCTGAACGCCAAGGACGAACTGGCCGGACAGACCCGGAAATGCCCCAACTGCGCCAACCCGGTGCTTATCCCCAAAGAGGGCGGCAAGATAGAATCCCTCGTGCAGCAGCCCGCCGGCGACTCGGCCGAGGCCTCGCTGCTCACCTTGGACGTGCCGCAACGGCTCAGCCGGCTGAATCGCTACCTGATTTGCGACAACAGGAAACTGGTGGCCACTTGGGAGAGCAACGGCCCGGGATGGATGCTGAAAACCAGCGGCGGGCTGATTCCCGCGCGAAGGAACCCCGACCAGCTGCCCAATCGAGGGGACTTCAAGCTGATCGAGCTGCAGTTGGTCGACACCGACGACGGGCTCCGCCTGGTCGGGATCACCTCGTACCAGTTGGCCACGGAGTGGGCGCTGATCGCGCTGGAAAGGGGCGACCACAATATCCTCTCCAAAGTCACCGGACCCGGCCACCTCAACAAGGAACAGAAGAACCTCGTCCGCCAGGCGATTCGGGACCAGTTGATGCACCAGGTCTGGGGCGACGCGACCAATGTGCTGGAGTACCTGGCCAGCACCGATTACCACTCGCCGGGAACTTGACGGCGAACCCCGTCACTCGGCGCGACCAACGGCCGCGGCTTTAAAGGATGGCGTCGAGTTCGCCCGAGGCGAGGTTCCATAACTCGCCGGCCAACCGGTCGATGCGAGTCTGGATCTCGGGCGTGGCGGCCGCGTGGGCCTGCCGGCTGCAGGCGGCCAGTTGCCGATGCCGGGGATCGTCCGTCGCAAATCGCTGAAGCCGGATGAATTCGAGCATGCTGGGTGTGCCGAAGCCCTTGCCGCCGCGAACGCTGTGGGCGGTGACCAGGAAATTGACGATCGCGCTGTTCAATACGGCACACAGGTAATGCGCCTCGTCGGCCGAGTCGCACGCGATCAACGCGCAGGTCTCCTGGGGAATCACCGGCCGGGTACCCAGCATGGGGTCGTGGAACTCCTCGACCACGGCCGCGTTGATCCGCCGGTCCATCCGCCGCCAGACGACCTTGATCGGGGCCACGGTATAGCGGCCCACGTTGTACATCGAGTAGAACGCCTTGCCCTCCTGGTAGCGACGATAGGCCGCCCGATTCCTCAACACCCGCTCGAATCGTTTCAGGTAGGCATATGTTTGGGGAAATTCGCTTTGCAGGAGCAATTCGCCGATGCCGGTGCGGGTTCCCAGGTCTTGCGGCAGGAGCAGGTGGGCCGAGGGCACCGCGCGGTAGCGCGACATGTCGCTCCATCGCACCAGCGGGTACAGCAGGTCCGGCTCGACGATCTGCCGCACCTGATCGATCTGCTGTTTGCTCTTCTCCGCCACATTGCGGACCAGCACACCGCCGTCGGCCTCGCCGAGCACCTCGACCCAGTAGACGCCGTTGGCCCCGCCGCTGTTGGCGCCCAGATAGGCCGTGTAGTCGGACGGCCCCACCAACCGATCCAGCCGGGTGTGGAAACCCTCTGGGCGGAGAAACCAGGGTGAGCCGGGCCGCTCGGGCTCGATCGGCTCGGCGTGGAACGGGCGCTGCCTGGGGCCGCCGCCGTCTGCGCCGGGCGACCATTTCAGATAGGGTACCGGATATTGCGTGGGGCTGCCCTTCTGCAACACGATGGTGCTGGTCCAGTTCGCCGCGTCGTCGAAGGGCCGCAGTTCGACCATGTCGTCTACGCGCAGCACCTTCAACGGCTCGCCGTCCGGGCCCAGGCGGAACCGCCGGAACCCGTCGCCGGCGCCCTTGGTCTGGAACAGTGTTTGGGTGATCACCATGGCCAGCCGCCCGCGGTGCTTCAGGTAGCGGTCGGCGCTGACGTGCAACATCAGCATGGAGAGGTCTTTCTTGCCGCCGCCGTGTCGGCCGGCGGTGCCGCCCAGCGAGAACAATCCGTAGCGCTCCCAGAGCGGCCGGGTGGCGCGGCGGTAGTCGGCCGGCAGGTTGTCCCAGGCGATCCAGGGCGGATTGCCCACCACGTAATCGAACGGCCCGGCCGATTCGGTCTTCTCGGCGGCAGGGCCGTCGACAATCGAGTCGCACAGATGAACGGGAATCTCCACCTTCTCCATTTGCGGCAGGAGGTCGCCCAAGGCCATCAGGTAGTTGGCCCGGGCCGCCAGCACCGCCAGCGGATTCAGATCGAAGCCGACCACGCCCGCCAGGATGCGGCGGCCCAACTCCTCCCGGTCGCCGCCGATTCCGTGCCGGGCGCGTATCCGCCGGATGGCCGCCACCAGGAACGTACCGGAGCCGCACGCCGGGTCGAGCAGCCGCCGGCGGGGGTCGCCCGTGTAGCCGGACACTTCGAGCAGATGGTCCGCCAACCAGTCGGGCGTGTAGTATTCGCCCAGCTTGTGCCGCAGCGATCGGGGAAACAGCTCCTGGTAGAGCCGGGCCAACAGGTCGCCGCTTGCATCACTCTCCGAGAGCGTGCCCGGGTCGTATGCGGCCAGCCGATCGGCCAATTCCCCGGCGAGCCGCCGCAACGGTTCGGACTCGACTGCCAGGTGCCAGCAAAATGGATCGCCCGGGAACGACTCGTCGATCGGCGACGGCCGCTCGCCGAAACGGGCGGCAGCCCGACCGATCAACCGCTTGACCAACACGGCGTAATAGGTGTGCAGCGCAAAGAGCAAAGACTCCGGCTTCGCGCCGGCGGGCGAAATACCGTAACTCTTGGCCAGCCTCTCGGTCCCGGCCGTCAGCCGCTGCGGCGCGCGGCCGCAGGCGGTGCCGAAGAGGGTCTGCCACCGTTGAAAGGACGCGGAGGCCGCCGGATGCTCGGCTGCCAGCAGGGCTTCGTACAGCGCTCCGACACCGAACCGGGCAACCGCGGCCTTGGGCCCGAAGTCACGGGCGAGATTACCGGCGGTGAATGCCTTGCGGTGGGTCGGGTCCGAGTTGGACGGGGCAGTCTCCATGCGGGCCCATTGTCTCCGCACCGGGCGGCTTTGACAAGCGGTCGCCTCCACACGGCGTCACGGTCGGCCACAGTTTTGACCGGACAACGCCGCTTCGGATATCGTGTTGAAACCACACGATTCTGGGAGCAGGCTCATTCCCCGCCGGCCTTATGCCGGCGGTTCAGGGGTTTGGCAACTACTCAGGCAGCCTCATCCCTCATCCCCCCTTTTCCTCCGCCGCCGTCGGCGGCGGAGGAAAAGGGGGAAAACAGGGGAGACCGCGGTGTAGGGTAGTACCCAAACCGCTCTTCCACCGGCACAAGGCCGGTGGGGAAGAAGTGCTAGGTGCCCCGTCCGATTGCGACTCGTACAGAAGTGACTTCCGCTGTACGGAAGGGGACAGCCCCATTTCCGCTACGCGAAAACCGGGGCAGTTCCCCAGCCGTTTCCCCCCGAGTCCTTACTTGCCGCCCGACGGCCGGCTCATCCACAACAGCACGGGCGAGGCCACGAAGATCGAACTGTAGGTTCCCACCAACACGCCGATCACCAACGCAAATGCGAAACCGTGAATCCCCTGGCCACCGAACGCGTAGAGGATCAGCACCACGATCAACGTGGTCAACGAGGTGAGCAACGTTCGGGCCAGCGTCTGGTTGATGCTGGTGTTGACCATATCCTGGGTCAATTGCGGCGACTTGCCGCGGACCTCGCGGATGCGGTCGAAGACCACGATCGTGTCGTTGAGCGAATAGCCGATGATCGTCAGAAACGCCGCCAGCGCCGGCAGACCGATCTTGAACGGATCGATCAGCAGCGCGTTCTGCACGCCCGGAATCTGGGCCAGGTAGAAACTGATCGCGATCACGCCCAAGGTGACCAGCACGTCGTGCACCAGGGCCACCACCGCCGCCAGTCCGAACACCACGCGCTGGAACCGGATCCAGATGTAGCCCACGATGCACAGCAGACTGGTGACCAGGGCCGTGATGGCCAGGGTCCGGGTGCTGCCGGCGACCTTGCCGCCGATCGTGGTCGAGGTGGGGAAGAACGGCGTATGGGCGAGCTTCTGTTGCATCGACTCCACCCGCGGCCGGACCTGGTCCGGCTTCAACCGGATCTTCACGTTCCAGGTGTGGTACGATTGGCCGTCGCCTTCCCGGTATCCCTGGTCGGGGCTGGAAAGCTGCATGTCGGGCGTCGAATCCTTGCCGAACTCCTCTTCAAACATGCCCGTCAACGTGTCGGCGCTGATCGGGTGGTTAAACGTCAACACGGCCAACGTTCCCTCGGCATACGGATCGACGGGCCCCGACGGAGTCTTTTCAGCAGGCGTTTCCGGGACGTCTTGCGGGGTCGCCTCGGGGGCATCCTCCGGCGGCTCGTCCTCCGCCGCCTTGGGCGTCTGGTCGCTGGTCGGCTCCGCCGCATCCTCCGCCGGTTCGTCCGCCGGCTCATCCGCTGCTTTCTCCTCAGCGGGCTGATCCGCTTCTTCTGCCGGCGTGTCCGCATCC
>Ga0180438_10010970_pt1 | contig 11033 bp, 4 predicted proteins | sample SS_ome_12_FD_132455 | JGI IMG/M metagenome (GOLD analysis project Ga0180438, IMG submission 132455) | Hypersaline lake sediment archaeal communities from the Salton Sea, California, USA - SS_3_D_2 metaG | ecosystem: Environmental > Aquatic > Non-marine Saline and Alkaline > Hypersaline >... | reverse complement strand
TGGCGGTAGTAGTTATGGTGGCGGTTATGGCGGTAGTAGTTACGGCGGCGGCTATGGCGGCGGCTACGGCGGCGGTCGTTACGGCGGCGGTTACGGAGGCGGTTACGGAGGCGGTGGCGGGATGCTCTATCCCGAGGATATCGAGCAGGCGATAGTAGGTGCAGTCGACCAGGAAAGCTGGGAATGGTATACCGGCCCGGACGGCGTTGCACGAGGTGAGGGAACGATAGCTTTGCTCGGATACAGTTTCTTCGTTAAGCAGACGCCGGACAACCACAAGATTATAAAGAAGCTCCTCGACGACATTCGAAAGGAGAGCAACTTCGACAAGCAGGTTGCGATCGAGGCCAGGTTCCTTACCGTTAGCGAGCAGTTTATAGAGGACATCGGCCTCGATCTGGATGTGACTTATGACGCCGGCGGCAAGATCGGGTTGATAGAGTTCAACCAGGAGCATGCCGGAGCGACCGTGGCCGGGACAATCGCCTCCACCCTCGCGGGAACCTACGGCTCGATTCTTGACGATCTTCAGGTCAGGTTCCTTCTTCGGGCCACCCAGTCTCGCAGAGATTCAAGAACGCTTACCGCACCGAAGGTCACAGTTCGAAGCGGTGAAATGGCTATGATAAACGTAACCAAGGACAAGACTTTTATAGGAAGTTGGGAATTTGAAGACATAACGTCGGCGGGAATAGACCAGCCCACAAAGACATTGGCGACACCGATTACCGAGACGATACCCGATGGCGTGATGCTTATGGTTACTCCCGCGATTACCGCCGACCACAAATACGTCCTGCTGTCGATAACGACCTCTTTCACGCAGACCGAATTCGCCAAATCTCCTATTCCGTCGCCGACGGGCGAGGAGTTCCCCATGGAGCTTCCGTTGTCGGAGATCGCAGAAATACAGACCTTGGTCAACGTCCCGGACGGAGGGACACTGGTAATAGGCGGCCAGAAGGTAGGAAGCGAGCTCGATGTTGAAGCAGGAGTTCCGGTGCTCGGTAAGGTGCCCGTTGTCGGAAGATTGTTCAGGAATACGAGCAAGAAAGAGGACCACAGCGTCCTGCTGATTCTTGTCAAGCCCACGATTATGCTTCGCGACGAGACCGAGGCCGACCATCTTGCTGCAATTCAGGAGGAGTATTAACAACTTGAAAGGATAGATTCGGATTTTTGATTTGGACAGTGCTTTTTGGACAGGATAAACATGATCTTCGAGGGTGAGCAGATGAAGCGGCAAAAACTGGCGGGACTGTTGATTTTGCTGTTGTTGCAGGCCTGTGCGATATCGGCCGAGCTTTTCGTTCCGTGGCAGTATTCCAGCATCTCAATGGCCGTAGATGCTGCACAGGACGGCGACAACGTTACCGTTTTCCGGGGAACCTATTCCGGCGATATTGACCTGAGCGGAAAGAATATAACCGTCAGATCGGCAGATCCGAACGACCCCGACATCGTGGCCCAGACAATAATCGACTGCAACCTCTACCCCATTATAGGCCGAACTCGCGCCTTTACCTTTGGCGACAACACTAATTCTGCCGGCAAGGTCATGGGCTTTACCATTATCAACGCCTTGGCGGGTTACGAGGGCGAGGAAGGCGAGCCGGGCATGGACGGCGAGGAGCCTGACGAAATATGCCAGTATGGCACTTACCCTACGCCGGGTGACCCCGGTAAGGACGTTTTCGGCGATGGTCTCGGAGGCGCCATATACTGCGGCGCCGGTACAAGGCCGACAATATATAAATGTGTCATAAAGGATTCTGTTGCCAGTGCCGGCATCGGTGGAAAAGGCGGGGCTGGCGGAAACGCGGTCTACGAGTTCGACGATGTTCCATGCGCTCCAGACGACTGCGACCCGGCAGAGCCAAATTTTGGCTGCGATGAAGACCCAAATCTTTGTGACCCCGGGGCGTTATGCCCTGTGCTTATCGAGGACCCCTGCAATCCGGGCACGTGGCTGAATGTCAATATCGCCGGCGAAGGCGGCAAAGGCGGTGACAGTATAGGTTTCGGCAGGGGCGGCGCGATATACTGCGGTGAAAACAGCCGACCCGTGATCGAGAGCTGCATCATGATCAACAACATGGCAAAGGGCCCCGAAGGAGGCCAGGGCGGCGATGCCGGCGAGTCATACGGCCACGGAAGCGGCGCAAAGGGCGGCGACGGAGGGCTGGCCGAGGGCGGCTCTCAGGGCGGTGCGATCTATTGTGCCAATGGCTCTGTAGCAACGATTCTTAACTGCGAGTTCATAGATAATATGGCGTTTGGCTTGGTGGGCGGCGCCGGCGGCGCCGGCGGCGACGCAAACGATGAGCAGAGCTGGGAGGGGGACGGAGACTTTCCACCGGCTGAAGGCGGACACGGTGGTATCGGCGGCGACGCCGACGGGCCCGTCCAGGGCGGTGCAATTTACATCGAAACTACCGCCAGGCCCATAATTGCAGGCTGTCTGTTCAAAGACAGTGACATATCGCCCTCGATGGGCGGAATGGGCGGCCCGGGAGGTGCCCAGCCCGAAGATACGCCCGAGGAGTCCCTAGAACCGGACCTCGACCATGACGGATTTCTCCTTGAGGGACCTCCCGGTTATATCTTGAATAATCTCTATTACGGAGGCGCCATATTCTACGAAGGCGGCGGTGTCGTCGACATCAGCGATTCGCGGTTCGAGAACAACCGGGCGCTCTTTTTCGGGGGGGCGATATACCTTGAGCCCAACTGCAGAGGAGTTATTTCGGATTCCGATTTCGAGCAAAACATTGCCCAGCAGCTCTCATCTTTCGAAGAGTATCAGTTGGTCGAGGACTATCCCCTGGCGGCCGTTTACACCACCCTGCCGGACGAGTTCGTCGGCGGTGCGATCGACTGCAACGACTTCGTTGACCTCGACTTGAACAGGTGCGCCTTTACCGCCAACCACGCAGGGGCCCTTGATGAGATAGACATATACGGTTATTCCGGTTTCTATTACGATATTCCGTCCTACGGCGGCGCCATAAATGCCGGCAGGACCCACAAGCCTGCACTCGGCGTAACTCTTAATATGAGCGGTTGTCAGTTCGGCGGCAACTCGTGCGACAACGACGGCGGGGCGATCAGTATGCGCAGCGTCTCCGGCGCAATGTGCAGCCTCAACTTTGCCGACACCACGCTTTCATACAATACGGCAAAACGTGGCGCCGGCTTGTTCACCGACGCGGTCGACATTGACATGCAACAAAGCTACGTCATCGGAAATACCGCTGAAGAATCCGGAGGTGGACTGTACTTCATCAACAACACCGGCGTCATAACTCTGAACGAAGTGCTCATCCGGAAAAACGAGGCGACGACGTTCTTTGGGGGGGGAATAATGTCGATCGTCACCTCGCCCACAATCAGCCATTGCGACATAAGCGACAATAAAGCCGGTGAAACCGGCGGCGCAATTATGTTCCTCAGTGATTCAGGCGTCGCAAATCCCATACTGCACGACTGTCTGTTCACGAAAAACTCCGCATATTTCAGCGGTGGCGCAATCGCGTGCGAGTACGCCGCAACGCCGCAAATCGGCAACTGCACCTTCTCGACCAACTGGGCCTCGCCCTTCGGCGGCAGGGGCGGCGCGGTTTACTGTAATTACAATTCCGATCCGGTTATTCAAAACAGCATATTCGACGATTGCAGAAAAATTGCCATATACGAGCAGGACCAGGCAAGTGACGCGGCCGTTTCGCACAACCTTTTCTTCAGAAACACCGACGGCCACTTTTATGATTATGACACCCTTACCGTTTATTCGGATGTTGCAGGTCTGAACGGAATCGACCCCGGCGTGCATGACAATATCCAGGCCGACCCACAGTTCGTCCCAGGTTACCTGGGCGACTATTACCTTAGCCAGGTCGCAGCCGGTCAGCACAGCAATAGTCCCGCCGTAAACGCCGGAAATAATACCGCCGCCAATCTAAATCTCAACACAAGAACAACCCGCACCGACAGCCACCTCCCCAAGCCTACCGGCGACGCCGGTATCGTCGATCTGGGCTACCACTACATCGACACCGATGATGCGCCGACCTTTCAGTTGACCCTCTCGGTTGATCCCGCCTCGGACGGCCTGCCGCATGGCGATTTGCTTCCGGGCACCGGCCTTTACCCCGCCGGCGCGGTTGTAACGCTCACGGCGGACCCAGATACCGGCTGGCGGATCAAAAAGTGGAGTGGGACCGACAACGATGTCTCGACGGACCTGACCAACGAAATCGTCATGAATTCCGACCGGAACATCTCGGTCAGATTCGAGCAGGCGCGCACCTTTACCGTCGCCGTCGGCGGCGGACAGCAGGGCTATTTCTCCAACATCCAGGACGCCATTCACGAAGCACAGGATCGCGACGTCATCGTAGTCCATCCCGGTATCTACCGGGGGCCGGAGATTCAGATCAACAAATCCGTTACATTAAGGTCTCTGCATCCCGACGACCCGTGCAACGTTGCGGCTACAATCATTGACCGGGAGGGATACGCCAACCGTGCTTTCAGATTCACTTTGGGTGGGGTGGCAGCCAGAGATGCGGTTCTAGATGGTTTTACCATCCGAAACTGCAGGTGGTTTATCCTTCCCGGATTACCTGGTGATACGTGCGTGAATGGCGGTGATGGTTATGGCGCAGAAGGCGGCGCAATTTATGTGTCTGACGGATTCAGGCCAACGTTCAAAAATTGTGTATTCGCAAACAACTATGCCGAAGGCGCAAACGGCGGCGACGGTGGGGATTGTGATTGTAACGTTTGTAATGCCGGTCGAGGCGGCTGGGGTGGATGGGCGTATGGGGGTGCGATATTTTGTGACGCCAACAGTGCTCCGACATTTATAAACTGTAAATTCATCGATAACACAGCCAATGGCGGCACCGGTGGCAACGGCGGCGACTGTTCGGACGGGCTATGCCTCTGTGAAGCAAACTATGGAGGCAACTGGAGCAGGGCCGAATGGTTCAACTTGGATAGTCCCGTCCCGAGTATGCCGATATGCGGCGCCATGTGGGAGGAAGGAGACCTCTGGGAGGCATGGAACCGTGTTGGCTTCATGACAGTCGGGGAGGAGCAGGTGCCGGTCGCTATTGGGGGTTACATTGGTGACTATCGATGGTACAGCGCCTATGGCGGCGCCGTATTCTGCGGCGAAAAAAGCAACGCGAAATTTACAAACTGCACATTCAGGGGAAATCGCACCTACGGCGGCATGAGTGGCGCAGGTGGCGACAGACCCGGTGATAACCCCGAGCCAGAGTTCCCGTATGAACTGCCAAGCTTTGGCGGCGCAGTCTACTCCGCAGCCGACGCCAACGTTGTGTTTACTGATTGTGTTTTCGAAGATAATATAGCCTCAGAGTGGTCGCTGAGCGACGTCAATGACCCGGAGAGCGGACGAAAGTATCATATTGACCCTTACGTTGGTCACGGAGGGGGTGTGTGCGCCGAGGATACGGCGCGGGTGGTGTTTAAGAGCTGCAGGTTTGATGAAAACATCGCCGACTCGGGTGGCGCACTGCACTGGGCCACGGCAAATCCACGGGTCGTAGACTGCAACTTCATCTCCAACAAAGCCCTGATCGGCGGCGGGATGTACGGCATGGAAGGCCCCGGCACTATTATAGGCAGCAGCTTTGTCAGGAACAGGGCCGATTCTGCAATATACGACATAAATGACATCGCCGGGGTAAGCGACCCGAACTTCTATGCCCTGGAGAGAACGTCCGGCACGGGCGGCGGTCTGCATTTGTGGGAGGCAGCCGTCGACATAGTCGATTCCTACATAGGCCGTAATTTCGCTGAGACCTCCGGCGGCGGACTGTATTTCGGCGGCTCAAATACTTCGCGTATGAGCAACTGCCTGGTTGTCAAGAACACCGCTGTACGCGACGGCGCAGGAATATCATCGAACATTTACGCACAATTGATGATTTCTAACTCCACTATCGCAGACAACAGGGCCACCGGACTCGAACTCGAAGACAGCTACGGCGGCGGTCTTTTCACTTCCTACGAGAGCCTGGTCAAGATCACCGACAGCATCCTCTGGGGCAACTTCGCCCGTAGCGGACGCGGAATCGCCGTTACAACCGGCTTCGAGTTCGACGTCGCGCCCTCAGAGGTCCAGGTCTCATACAGCAACGTACAGGGCAGCGCCGCCGGTGTCTACGTCGATATAGGCGATATCCTCGATACCGCCGACGACAGCACGCTCATCTGGGGACCCGGCAACCTTGCCGGAACGCCTCTCAGTGATCCGTGCTTCGTCAGCATCTACACCACCGATATCAACGACCTTGACCCCAACGTTCTTGAACGGTCCTATTATCTCAGTCAGCCCGACGTCTATCCACCCGACCCGAACCAGATAAAACTCAGCCCCTGCGTCGACGCAGGAAGCGACGATGCTCATGCACTCGGCCTTTACAGGCACACAACCAGGACCGACAGAATCCTCGACACCGGCCGTGCGGACATGGGATTCCACTATATGCTGACCAGCGACCTTGTGGGTGACTTCAATTACGATTTCTTCGTCGACACCGCCGACCTCGACCGCTTCAACATGCACTGGCTCGATGACGCCTGTATCTTCCCCGACTGGTGCCACGGTAAGGATTTGAACGAGGACAGCATGGTCGACTACGCCGATTACGCGCTCTTCTCAGCCAATTACGGCCTGACGGAAACCACGCCTCCGAAGCCGAACCCCATGACCTGGCAGACTCCGCCAATGTGGATCGGAGGAGGAACCGTTTACATGGCTGCCACCGAGGCCTACGACAATTCGAGCGGTCCGCACGTCGAATACTACTTCGAGTGCGTATACGGAAACTGCCACGACCGCGTCTGGGACCCCTGCTCGACGTTTACCGACACCGGTTTAAGTTCCGGACAGCAGTACGGCTACATGGTAACCGCGCGTGACGCGTCCGTGAACCTGAACGAAACGCTTCCGTCATATGTCGGATACGTTATCGTAGGCGACGGGTCCGGCGACGACGTGCCGCCGGAGCCCGATCCGATGAGCTGGGCGGTCATGCCTTACGCGGTTTCAGCAAGCTCGATTCAGATGACGGCAACCACTGCCGACGACTTCATACACAGCGTCGAGTACTACTTCGAGAACATCACCATCGAAGGACACGACAGCGGATGGCAGACCGGCGCATCGTTTACCGACACCGGTCTTGACCCCGAAACTACCTATACCTACAGGGTAAAGGCGCGTGATACATCGCCCTGGAACAACGAAACGAAGTGGTCCGAGGAAGCTGCGGCGACAACAATGGAAGAAGGCGAAGAGCCGCCACCGCCACCGCCTCCTGATCATACGCCGCCGGCGCCGAACCCGACTATAACTTCGGCCCTGCAGCAACTTGGTCTGGACGGCAACTACCATCATGTTCTCACCGCCTCTGAGGCGACCGACGAAAGCGGTGTGGTCGAATACTTCTTCGAGTGTTACACCAACGGTGCGTTCAGCAGTGGATGGATCGCCGCAAACACCTACGACGTCGCCGTCGGCAGATACCAGCACACGCTCGTATGGCGGGTCAGGGCCCGTGATGCTTCCGGCAATATGACACCGTGGTCCGGAGCCGTGCAGGTGTCAAGATAGGATAGAATTGACACCGCCTTGAATGAATTCTCAAGCCCCGGCCGGAAAAAGCCGGGGCTTTCTTATGCGCTTGTAAGTCGCCCTTATCCCGATTTGTATCTGTCCTTGAGCCCCTGATACCCGTAGTGAGCCATCAGGTGGTCGAGTATAACCATCGCAGTGTAATTCTCCGCCACGGGCCATATTCGCGCGGCGATTGTCGCATCCCGTCTCGTGATGGCCGCCAGGTCCTTGTTCTCAAGCGTATACTTGTCGATCGTCTTCTGCGGCTTGTCGATTGTCGGCGTCGGCTTTATCGCGAGTCTTACCACGATCGGCTCACCCGTAGACAGACCGCCGGTGACGCCCCCGGCGTTGTTCGACTCGAAAACAACCTTGCCGTCTTCGCACCGCATCTGGTCGTTAGACTGCGACCCTGTCATGTCCTTTACCGCAAAGCCCGCGCCTACCTCGATGCCCTTTACCGCCCCAATCCCCAGCATCTTCCCTAATTCGCCGTCGAGCTTGCGGAATACCGGCTCGCCCAGACCAACGGGAACGCCGGTGACGACGACTTCAACCACTCCTCCGGCGGAGTCACCCGTTTTGCTGATTCTCCCGCACGCCTCGACCATCGCCTGTGCTGCGTCGATGTCCGGACAGTTCAGAACTTCATGGACACCATATTTTTCCCTCGCTTCAGCCGGCGGGATCTTAGGCGCCTTGCCCCGAATCGCGTTGATCTCCTGCTCTATCTCGCTAAAGGCCTTCATTTTTTCGAGAAAACGCATCTCCATGTTGACCCGGCCCTTCACGTAAATCTCCTGGTAGAACGCGTCCAAATCTCGCCGCATCTGCTTGTAGCGATTCGTATATTCCAGGGCCTTCACACGGCCCACGTCCGGACATTTAACCGAAGCCAGCTCCTTCACGTAGGAAAACACCTCGATCCCACATTTCTTCAGCACCTTTTTGGCGACGTACCCGGCTGCGACGATCGTTGATGTATAGCGCCCGCTGAAGATGCCCGCCCCGATGGCGTCGTCGTCCGGGCCGTATTTCATGAAAGACGCATACGAAGCATGGCCCGGCCGCGGCGTGCGGTTCGTGTCCTGGTACTGCTTGATGTGAATAAAATGCCGGTCAAGGTTCGGTATCAAAATTGACAGCGGCGTCCCGTTTGTGTGGTTCTTGTTCCCCGCATTTTCGATTGTATCCGCTGAGTTTAGGCCGGAGTAGATTACCGGAAGGTCCGGCTCCTTGCGCGGCGAGCTCAGTTCGTCGGCCCCGGGCTTCCTAAGCAGCATATCACCGTAAATCTCCTGCTCCGTGAGCAGCATTCCCGGCGGATGGCCCTGCACAACAACCGTCAGGCCCTCCTGATAAGAGCCGCCCGCGACGGTTACCTGGAATATGCGTCCTGTGTGACATCCGATCATTGGCTCGTCAAGCTCCTCTGATTATTTTGTTGGTTTCAGGTTGTAGTAGTCGGGCGAGTATACAATTAATCCGAAAAAATTGCAAACCTTTCCCAGAAGTCGGGGAACGATTTCGCCACGCAAGTCGCGTTTTCAATCACCTGCTCGCCCGTACGCAGACCCGCAACGGCGAAACTCATCGCAATCCTATGGTCATTATGCGGGTCTATACGCCCACCGTGTATCTTCTGACCGCCGCGAATGGCAAGAGAAGTCTCGTCGCATTCCGCGGCAACGCCCATCTTGTTGAGCTGCGAAGCCATAACCGCCAACCTGTCGCATTCCTTGTGCCTCAAATGGCCTATGTTCGTAAGTCTGCTTGTGCCCTGCGCAAACGCAGCCGCTATCACCATCGGGGGAACCAAATCCGGCAAATCACTCATATCCTCTTCGATCGCGCCCAGTTCACTTCCCTCCAGACAAATCCCATCTTCTAAAACGAAAACGGCGCAGCCCATCTTTTCCATCAACGCCAGAAACGCCTTGTCGCCCTGCCTGCTCTCGGGATTGAGACCGCTGATAGTGATTTTGGTTCCGCAAATCGCAGCCGCCAAAAAGAAAAAAGATGCACTGCTGTAGTCGCCTTCTATGGTTATCCGCCGCCCCCGGTACTTCCTGTCACACGGGATCACAATCTCTCTGTAGTCATTGTTTACCGCTTCGACGCCGAAGTCTGCCATCATCTCCAGCGTAATGTCGAAATAGGGCCTTTCCGTCATATCATCCGTGCATCTCAGTGTAACCGGCTTTTCCGAATACGGCGCAGATATGGTTACTGAGCTGAAGTATTGAGATGTCTTCCTTCCTCGCATCTCAGCCGTCCCGCCCTTGATACCGCCCCCAAAGACCCTTATCGGCGGAAAGCCCTCTTGCTCGAGGTACTCTATCCTGCACCCTAACTGCCGCAGTGCGCTCACCACCTCCAGAATCGGCCTCTCGGTAATCCTTTTCGCCCCGCTGATAATCACCGCCTTCTCCGACAAACACGCCGCCGAGGTCAGAAAATTCATCCCCACCCCCGATTCCCCGACGTTCAGCCCATCGCCGGCCGGCTCATATCTCCCCGCGACGCCTCCGACGGTTATACGGTCCTGCTCACAGTCAATCTCGACGCCGAGTTTCCTGAGACACTCGACTACATTCAACTGGTCCTCACCAAGCAGCGGATTATCGATAATGCTCTCACTGTCGGCCAGCGAACTGATAATCAGCGCCCTCAGAGTATGGGCCTTGGACGCCGGCGCCGCCACCCTGACATCCCTCTTGCTGTTCGAGATCTTCTCTACCTTTCTCATAAGCCTTCTTACCCAAAATGATACGTTATTGGCAGCCCTTATTTTTATCAAAAATGTTGGTCTTCTGCAAGAAAGCAGGGTAAAAATACGTAGTTTCCACAATTGCGGACGTATTTAATGAGATATAATATACGTCGCTGTAAAGGCAAAGTATTTGTTTTCAGGTTGGATACGTTATTGAACAGGGCCGGTACCACTTGGCAACGCCGAGGAATTGTCCCTCCATAGATTTGGGCCGAGTGGTTACTCTCTATAATTGCCGGTGGAAAGGAGGTGGGTATGAGATAGCTCTCGTCAAAGAAATGGAGTTGCTTTCGGTCAAGGGATTGAAAAGCGCTGCGCGCACGGTTTGTCCGGCCTTGAAGCGCGCAGCAAAGGTTTTAAGAACGATCACTTTTTGAGGAGCATGAAAAAATGAGAAACTCAATAATCATTTGTATGGCAGCGGCAACTTGTTTGGTTCTTGTCGCACCAAGCGGCGCGGCAACATGGACCGTAGACGACGACATGGTCGAATGCCCCACCGCCGACTTCGCCCACCCCCAGGATGCCGTCAACGCCGCAGAACCCTTTGACACCATCCTGGTCTACCCAGGAACCTATGGCTCGAGACAATATACCTCGCCGACG
>Ga0180438_10010969_pt1 | contig 11033 bp, 10 predicted proteins | sample SS_ome_12_FD_132455 | JGI IMG/M metagenome (GOLD analysis project Ga0180438, IMG submission 132455) | Hypersaline lake sediment archaeal communities from the Salton Sea, California, USA - SS_3_D_2 metaG | ecosystem: Environmental > Aquatic > Non-marine Saline and Alkaline > Hypersaline >... | reverse complement strand
GTGTAGCCCGCCTGCTCCAGATCGCCTGCCAGGCGGCGCACGAACTTGGTGTCTTTGCGGGAATAGCTGACGAAGAGCCGCGTCTCGGTTGCCTCGGCCATGTGGAACGCCCCTCCCAGAGTCGAGCCCACCCTACAGTATAGTCAGTTTCGATTGATGGTAAAGCGGGACACTGCGGGGGCGCGCCTGCCGGGGGAGCAGGCCCCTACTTGTTGCGCGCAGCTCTGAGGGTGCCCGTCAGGCCGCGACGAGCATTATCAGGCCGACGAAGAAGAGGACGACGTTGCCGCCGTAGGGCACGTCGACCAGCTCGAACACCTCCAGGTCCACGCTCGAGCCGGTCATCGCCAGAAGAACCATGAACAGCGAGAGCACAGCCCCGGCGATGATGATCACGACGCCAACCGCGATCAGAAGGCGTTGGTGGCGTTTGGAGAGCTGGTCTAAGTTGGCGCTTTCGACCCGGCGGATGAGCTGCATGGCCTCGTCCCAGCTGAGACCGTACCGCTGGCAAAGATCGACGGCGATGTCGTCGTAGCGGCGATAGCGCGCGATTTCACGCAGGACGAATTCGGAGACCTCGTCTGGATTAACGTGTTTCCTCCAGCCGTTTCACCCACGGCGGTGTCTGCGGGCGGCCCCGCCTCGCGGGGCAGGCTGCCGGGCTTGAGTCAGCTCCGCCCCATCCGGGCCGACCGTGCCAGCCTCGACGTAGACGACGAGATCGCCGAGCCGTGCGTTGCCCCCACTCTCGTCCAGCGCGACGGTGGTCTCGTCGATCACCCGCACGTCGCCGCCGGGCACGCCCTACTGCCCCACGGTGAGGAAGGCCACGCTGACCAGCAGCACGGCGACGCACAGCCCGATGACGGCCAGCGCCACCACCGCCACCACCGGCCACAGCCAGGCGGGCGTCTGGCGCTCGCCGGACTCGGCGGCGGCCTTTCGGGCGGCGGCTCTGGCCTCGGCCCTCTCTTTGCGTTCGGCAGCCGCTTGCGCCCTGGCTTCGGCTCTTGCTTCTTCTCGCGCTTCCGCCTGGGCCTTGCGCCCGGCTTCCGCTTTGAGTCTGGCTTCCGCTTCCTCGATATTGACGCCGCAGTTGGGGCAGAATTTGGCCGACTTGGCGACGCGTTTATCACAAGAGGGGCAGGTGCGGGGGGCTGATTTGCTGCCAGATGCGGGGGATTCGGACATCGACACTCTCCTTAACCACGAAAGACAAAGCCGCCATCCTCAGCGCAGATGACGGCAGCGGAGAGAGCATTGTGGGCACGACGGTCGAGCGCCGCCCATCAACACGCGCTGCGCCCCTCACGATGGTCTGTGAAGTTGGCACACGCATTATAGGAAGTCCGCCGGGTCGCGGCAACTGACGCGATGGTCCCCCCCTGCCCTGGCCGCAAGGGCTCACCCCTACGCCTCGCCAAGAAACAAGCCGGGCTGGTGCAGGGCATTCTGCACCTCGGCGTAGAAGCGGCCCGCGTGGATGCCGTCCATCAGGGCGTGATGCCCCTGCACGCTCAGCGGCATCTTCACGATTTCGCCATCCCGGAAGAATTTGCCCCAGGCGAAGCGCGGAATGGAATCCGCCGGATGCAAGCGGAGCGGGTGCATGAGGCTGGTGAACGACACCCACGGTATGGCCGTCATGAACAGCAGGTCGTCGCGTCCGGGCGGGTCTTTCAGCGTGGCGTTCGTTTTCACGCGGGCGATCCGCCCGGCAGCCCCGGCGGCGAACGCCGGGAAATCCGCCACGTAGTCGATCTGGCAAAAGCTGAACAGGTCCCCCTCGGTGAGAATGGTGACCGAGGGGTGCACGACCTCGTGCTCGACCACGCCACCCGCTCGAATGCGCTGCCTGAACTCCGGCACCGCGTTCGCCACCCGCGCCAGCACGTACACGAGCGCCACGGTAAACGACAGGTCGCGCTGCTTGACCGCCGCGTGGAAAGTGGTCAGGTCGACGTTGGCGCACAGGCTGAAGTGTGGATAGTCGAAGTCGCTGAAATGCTGGAAGTGATCGCGCCGCGGCCAGGTTTCCAGGTCTATGTGACGCATGGTTCTCCCCCCCGGGGTTGGCACGGAATGCGCCAGGGCTGCTCTAGATGTGGTCATTGCCCCCACCCGCCCTGCGGTGAGGTGCTCCCCCTAGGTCCGCAGCGTGAAAGACTTCCTCTCGACCGTGACGTCTGCCAGCGACAGGCCCATCGACTCGTTGACGGAGAGCGCGTGGGCTGCCACGGCTTCTGCGTCGTCCTTCGAGAACTTCTTGCTCCACGTGCCGAGAGGCTCGCCGCTGGGGCCTTCCGATAGGATGCCTTTCGGAAATGTCCGGCGATTCCATCCCAGCCCGGCCAGCAGGTCCTTGTGGGCGTCACCGTCGCTGAGAGACATTGACAGAGCGAAGGTCTCGTCTTCGCTCCCCTGGCTCGTGCCCTCGGTGCCCCCGCCCAGGCCGCGCCGCGCAATGTTGGAGCGCCAGTCGACGCCGCCGGTGCCAGATCGCAATCCGAAGTCACGAGCGTCGAACGCCTGCGCCGGTCTCACGATCTGGGCAGAGGAGGTATTGTACGATGCCGCGACGAGGCCCACTTTGAGGGAGTGCAGCGTGCCTGTTCGGGCGGCCTTCTTGACCGCTGCTCTGAGGTCTCCCAGGGCCTGGACGATTTCGGCCAGCTTTGCCTCTCGTGTGACGGGCGCGGGGGCCGGTCTGGATGACGGTGGCCTGGCGCGAACCGGCGGCGGTGGCGGGGACTGGGGGGCCGTGTGCCTGCGCAGGGTCCTCACCAGGTCCTCCAACGCGCCTGGATAGTCCGCGCGGGCGTCGGCCCAGTGCGCGTTGATCAACTCGATGGGCACCGCCTCCGTGACCTCCCCGCGCAGCAAGATCGGGATGATCGGCTTGCCGAGTTCGTCGGTGTAGCCCAGCTCGCGCTCCACCCACTCTGACCCCTTGGCGTCCGGCGAGAGCAGAACCACCAGACAGGCCGCCTCTTCCAACGCCTTCTCGATGGCGGCCCGCCACGAGCGCGTGCCCGGTTCCAGGGTCTCGTCCGTCCATATCTTGAAGCCCCGCCCGCGCAGGTCATCGCGCAGGCGGCGCATCGTCTCGCTGTCAGCGCGGCTGTAGCTGAGGAAAATGTGAGACATGTCTTTCCCCGTTTCACTCCTGCGGCCTCACGCTCAGTGTAGCCGCGACGCGGCGAAAGTCAAGGTCTCGTGAGTGGTCGGGATACCCTGGAATATGGCTGCTTGGGGCGGGGCTGCAAAGGCCGGTGTGAATTGAGCCTGGAGATAGGGCATTTGTAGTAGGGGCGAATGGCCATTCGCCCCTACCGCAACGAAGAGATTCGTGAGTGATTCAAACCTATCTCCCAAAAGTGTCGTGATGTCAGCCTTTTAAGGAGGAGGGTTGGGGTGGGGGTGATGGCGTGTCTGAGCAGCGCGCAACCGGGCAGCCGGGCTACTCGTAGGCTAGCGCCTCGCGCACGCTGATGGAGGCGGCGCGCTGGGCGGGCATCAGGCTGGCGAGAGTCGAGATCAGCGCCACGAGGCCCAACCAGATGAAGACACCCAGGGGCGAATACTCGAAGGGCAGCGCGCGGTCCGAGAACGCCCCGCCCACCGCCGCGCAGAAGCCCAGGCTGATGGGCACGGCCAGGGGAATCGCCAGCAGCCAGCTCATCAGGCCGACCAGCATGCCCTCGGAGATGACGATGGCGCGCACCGCCCCACCCCACGCGCCCAAGGCCCGCATCACGCCGATCTCGCGCGTGCGCTCCAGCACGTTCAGGCTCATCGTCCCGGCCAGCCCCAGCGCGCCCACCAGCGCCACCAAGGCGGCCATCGCGAAGAGGAACTGGACCAGGAAGTTGGTCTGGCTGGTGTTGGCCTCCACGATGTCTTCGCGGATGATCGAATAATCGACGCCGATACCGGCCTCTTTCAGGCGGTCCTCCAGAGCAGCCGACACCTCGTTCTGGAACGCCACGTCTCGCCGCTCCAGGCCGACGTACAGCACAGAGGTCACGCCGTGGCTGCCCGCGATGCGCGAGACGTAGTCGAAGCTGGCGTAAGCGTGACTGTCCCGCAGCTTGAGGATGCCCACCACCTCCCAGTCCTCGCGCTTCTCATCCCGCTCCAGCGTCAGCGTGTCGCCCACGCGGATGTCCGGCTCGTCGCGCAGCAGCTCGGTGCTGACGACCAGGGCGTTGGTGTCGCCGGGCTGCAGCCAGCGCCCTTCCTCCATGTTGGGCCGGAAGAGCGTGGTGTCGGGCGGCAGGCCGCTGACGTTGAGCCACGTTCCCGTGCTGCCATCCGCCCTGATGATCGACCCGCCAACACCCGTCCGGCTCTCGGCGCGGGTCACGCCGGGCACGCGCAAGGCCCGGCTCTCGACCCCCCGGCTCAGGTATTGATCGTCGAGAAACATGATGGCGTCGTACTGGTATACGGCCAGCTCGTCTTCCATTTCGGCCAGCATCGAACGGCGCACGTTCACCACGCCGATGAAAAGCGCCCCGGCCAGCGTGAGCGTGCCCAGCGTCAGCGCCAGCCGTCCCTTGCGCTGGAAGGTGTTGCGCAGCGAAAGCAGCGCCGGGCGCGGCAGACCGCGCACCCGCGCCAGCAGGCGGTCGAGGAGGCCGCGTTTGGCCTGGGCAATGCCGAGGCCGTAGTCGCTGATGGCCTCGTAGGCGGTCACGCGCGTGCCGCTCAGGATGGGAAACAGCGCGGCCACCACGGGCGCGAACAGCGCCACCCCCACCTCCAGCAGAAAAACCCACAAGGGGACGTGGAAGTGCTGCACGTCGACGTTGACGTAGCGCGCCCCGGCCAGCGTGATCACGTAGGCCAGCCCCGCCCCGGCGGGCAGCGCCACCACCAGCGCCAGCAGGCCGAACACCACCACCATCACCACGTAGACGCGGGTGACCTGCCCGCCCGTCGCGCCGATGGCCTTCATCATGCCGATCTGGCGCTTCTGCTGGGCCAGGAGGGCCGTGATGGTGTTCACCACCAGGAAGCCGCTCAGGAGCAGCGAGAAGAGGCCGATCCCGCTCAGGATGGTGACAAACGCCTTCGTGGGGTCCGCCGCCCAGTGCTCGCCCTGCGGCTGGTACCACATATAGTGGACCTCAACGTCGCGGAGTTTCAACTGGTTCACGAGGTCGTCGGCCAGCTCGCCGATCTGGTCGATGTCATGCGTTTCGTCGTCGACGATGATGACCAGTTCGTTGAAGTCGGCGGAATAGCCCAGCCACTCCAGCGTTTCGGCGGAGATGTAGCCGTTCAGCTCCGGCCACATGTGCGCCGGTTCCACGTCGATGTCGTGCACGACGCCGGTAAGGGTCAGCTCGCGCTGCCGCCCGTTGGTCAGCTCGATGGTCACGGTTTCGCCCGGCTCCGCCTCGGCAAAGGGCACGCTGGTGCGTTCTAAGGCAATCTCGCGCCTGCCGGAGGGCCACGCGCCCTCTTGCAGCGTCACCCGGTTGACGCTCAACTCGTCCGCGTCGCCGGGCACGACGCGCAGAATCAGGTTGTACTTCTCATCCCCGGCGACCAGCTTGACCAGCAGGTCGGATTCGCCTTCCGCATCGGCCACGTGCTCCTGGCGGCGCGCCCAACGCACCAGGTCCTCGTCGAAGCCTTCGAGGCCGATGGTGATGCAGCTCACGTTGGCGTCGAGGAATTGGGCGTTCATGTCGGTGAGCAGCACGTCGCGGGTGATGAACGCGCTGGCGAAGGCGAACACCCCCACGGCAATCGCCAGCACGACCAGGATCGTGCGGGCCTTGTTGCCCCACAGATCGCGCACTACCTTGCGCCAGCGTGGCTTGAGCATCGGCTGCTCCCGTGGCTAACCGGCTCACCCTGCGGCTCAGGGCCTCGTCATGCTCGCTATTCCGTGTCTTTGAAAGCTCCCATGTTCGCCGGTTTCACCCCCACCCCAACCCTCCCCCGTGCAACGGGGGAGGGAGCGTCCCAGCAAAGCTGGGCGCGGGAGGGGGTGAAAGTCCTGGCCTTCTACCGCAGTTTCGCCTCCCGAAATCGGACCGGTCACCAAGTAATACGGATTTGCCGGAAAAAGGGTGCAAAAAGGCGCGTGTTTAGGCGCGCCCCAGTTGGAAGAGCCTGCGGGCGATCAGGATGTACCACGCTAAATAGAAGACGACGGAGAAGAGGGAGAGGTAGACGCCGATCACCGGCACGTAGAGGCCAAAGACGATGGCGTTTGCCAGAAGGCCGACTATGGCGGTCGTTTTGCCGAAGACCTCGCTGCGCAGCATGACCGCCGAGAGGACGAGCAGGCCCAGCGAACCGAGGATGTAGTGCGCGTGGTAGGCGGTGCCGGTTAGCCGGACGACGGCGGCCTCGCCTGCGGCCACGAGGGCGGCGCGCTGCGCGTCCGTCGCGGCGGCGGCGTATCGCTGGCTGAGGGAGAGCATCTCGACTGCCGGGTTCGAGGCGATGAGGGCCAGGATGCCCACCAGGACGAGGGCGGCGGCGATGAGCGTGAAGGACTCGCTGGCACGTCTGAGGGCCACGTAGAGGGCCAGCACCAGCGGCAGCGACGCGACGTTCGCCAGCAGGTACAGCAGGTCCAGACCCAGCATCCCCAGCAGCGCGCTGCGCTGGTACAGCGCGAAGTGCCCGGCGACGGTTTCGGGTGGCGGCGAGAGGAGGAAGACGGCGACGGCCAGGGGCGATATGGCCACGGTGAGCAGGGCCGCCGCGCCGCCAGCCTTGTAGAGCCAGCACCAGTCAGACGCGGTGGGTGCGCCTGTCGATCTGTCCATGGTTCAAGCTCCCTCTGCCCCGGACTTTCGCCTCACCAGCATAGGGTTGTTTTGAGTGGAGCGCAACCGGGCGCAGCCTTCGCCAACCGGCGCGGTGCCGTCTGCGACCGGGGATGCGCCGCGCTCAAAACCGGCTATAATGCCCGGCGCAAGGGCCGTATCACCTGATACGGCGCGGGTCAGGGAGCTTCAGGACTGAAGGGCAGCCCGGCTTCATATTGTTGCCGTAGGATGGCGCGCTTTTCGTCGACCCACGCTATGAATTCAAGGTCCGAAGCGGTCGGTGTGGGGGCGACGACTGAGGGACCTGGCCGCATGGTGTCTAAGGGGCACTGTTCCAAATCGGTCATGTCCCAGAATGCAGGCCAACATTCATCGCGACGGCCCACTGCATCGCAGGCCAGTAACCCCTCAAAGGCTGCAAACACGCCATTCCGAGTGATGGCCGTTACCGTTTTAAGATACTCATAGTTTCTGAAGAACACGTTGATGGTGTGTTCGTAGAACTCCGGATAGGATGCTGAAACGTCGTGATATTGATAGTCCTGAAGCGCAAATACGTGAGAAACAGCGGGCATGTAGAGATTGTGATCCGTCGTATCATAATCCCATCGCCTGTCCATGGCGACGAGTTCGACGGTCCCGTTGCCGTCAACGTCACGGAAGGCTGGAGACGGCATACCCGGCTCGCTGAACGGACAGGCGTCCAGATAATCTTCCATGCCCCCTTCGCCGGTCATCAGGTAGACGTGACCGTGAGGGGCGGGAGCGTAAGGGGAATAGGGCATGGTGCTGTCCAGTCTGCAGATAACCAAGTCGGGAAGCCCGTCTCCGTTTACGTCCTGCCAGTTCTCGGCCTGCATGGTGGGACAGTGAAAGAAGATCACAAAATCGGCGACGACGAGCATCTGCCGGTATGACGCATCGCCGCCCGGCCCCCCACTCTCGTAGACGAGCAGATAGCTCAACTCATCTTGGGTTTGTGTATCGCGACATCCGATCAGGTAAGCGGTGTAGTGCCTGGCACGAAATTGTGTTTCTCTTTGCTCAACGGCGCTACAATCTGTGTGGGTCTCCTGTATCCCCAGGACGGTTTCGTCGGCAAAGCCCAGCTGTTCGGAAAGGGGTCCAGGTGTGGGAGTGGGCGTTGTCGTCTCTGTAGGAACAGGCGCTGTCGTTTCTGTGGGAACAGGCGTCGTCGTCTCGATGGGAATGGGCGTTGCCGTTTCTGTTGGAACCTCGTGACAGGCGCTCAATCCCAGGGCGATCAGTCCCACAAGAAAGAGGAGAAAGAGTCTATTCAGCATGATAGATTGACTGGCGATTCCGGGTTTTCCGCCCAACGGTCAGCATCGATGCCCACAACGTGCGATCAGGGTCCGCGGATTGTGTTGAGAGAAGGTGAATTCGGCTTGAGCTTGCCCTGGCCGCCGTCAATGTAGTCCCAACGGCTCCGCTTGTCAAACACCCTGCCGAGGCGAATCAGCGGCGCGAGATCGCGGCCAGTCGCCCGCACCGCCCGGCTGAGAACCGGGCAGTTTTTGGAGAAGTCCAGTAGAACCTGTGGAGAACACACATGAACGACGAGAATGCTCTATCATCCCTCAGCGCGGCGAGAGTGGTCGCCGCCGTCTTTGGCGTTCTGGGCGGGCTGGGCGGCCTGACGCACGGCGTCGGCGAAGTGCTTCAGGGCAGCGTCCGGCCAGACGGCCTCTTCATCAATTCGTGGACGCAGGGGCCAATCGCCACCAACATGGGCGGGGAGCCTGGGCTGACCATCGTTCCCAACATGCTGGTGACAGGTATCCTGACCATTGTCTTCTCGCTGACGATCATCGTCTGGTCGGTTGCGTTCGTTCAGCGGCAAAACGGCGGCCTGATCCTGATTCTGTTCTTCATCGCCTTGCTGCTGGTGGGAGGAGGCGTCGGCCCTATCGTCATCGGGGTGCTGGCCGGGGTGGCCGGGCTGGGCATCGACGCGCCGTATCCCCGCTGGCGCGCGCGCCTTTCTGACGGCCTGCGGCGCGTGCTGGCGAGGTTGTGGCCGTGGTTTTTCGGCCTTGCCCTGATCAACACCCTGTTTCTGGTGTTCGGCTCGCTCGTCCTGGTGTACGGGTTCGACTTCAACAACCCGGACCTTTTCGTCGGTGTTTTCTTCCTGTCGGCGATCTTGCTGATCCCGACCATTATCACGGGGGTGGCGTACGACATTCAGCGCGGCGAGGGGGGTGTCGCGGCCTGAGACTGGGTCGGTTGGAATCTGCGGCCTACCGCAACAGCGAAATCTGCGAAGGAAAGCTTCCCTACGCCTCTCCCCGGCGATGTGTTACGATTGGCGGCATGCCAACCAACACACTTCTGATCTACGCGCTGGCCTGGGTGGGGCTGTCCATCGTCGGCATCCTCAACGGCATGCTGCGCGTGTACACGTACGGGCGCTTGCTGCCGGAGCTGCGCGCCCACCAGCTTTCGACCCTGACCGGTATCCTGCTGTTCGGGCTGTTCACCTGGCTGCTGAACCGGCGCTGGCCCATCGCTTCGGCGGGGCAGGCGGTGACCATTGGGCTGCTGTGGCTGGCGCTGACGGTGGCCTTCGAGTTCCTGTTCGGCCACTACGTGATCGGCCACCCCTGGTCGCGCCTGCTGCACGATTACAACCTGGGGGCGGGCCGGGTGTGGGCGCTGGTGCTGCTCTGGGTGGCGGTGGCTCCTTACGTGATGTTCCGGCTGACGCCGTGAGGCTCGACCGCCTGCGGGGAACGGTGCGGGGCGCTCAAGGCTCAAGGTCGAGCCACTCGAAAAGCGCCTCGGCGGCGACGGCGTGCCCCTCGCTCGTCCAGTGGATGTCCGGTTTCGGAGAGTACAGCGGCCCATCCGTCGAGAGACGCGCCGCCTGCAGGGCGGGCGTCAAATCCAGATACCGGACGTCGTTGGCTTCCAGAAAAGCCACCAGCCTGGCCTGGTTTGCCCCCTCGAAAGCGCCTTCGGGAACCTCGCAGCGCCCCATCAGGGCGTCCTCGACCGGGTCCTCGATCTGGAACTCGGTCGGAATAAGCACCACTCTGAACGCCCCGCCATCGGCCTGGACCGCATCCCGCAGCGCGAGCAGGATGGCTTCCGTCAGCGCCCAATCCTCTGCCGTGGGGTCGGGGAAGTACTCTCTATAGAGATAGTCACAGACATCCTGCCCCAGCCCGCCGCGTTCTGCCCGCTGGCGCTGGACGGAGCCAATCATGAAGGCAAGCATAGAGCGTTTCATCAACGGCGTGCTGCGCTGGCTGGGCACCAACGGCACCTCAAACTCCTCGTCGTACGGGAAGTTGTGCAGCCTGAGCTGTCCGTCATCGTCAAGCGAGTAATACGGCACCTCCGGCGACCTGGGGCGGTTTATCAGGTCGTTCCCGACGTAGAAGGCCAGCAACACCACGTCCGGGTCGAAGTCCCGGCCAATGTGCTCGTAGGCCAGCAATTCTTGAGTCGGGTCGTAACCGCTGGCGGCCAGCGAGATCACCTCCACCTCGCCCCCGTACAGGCGCTCCAACCGGGCATGGAACGTCTCATCCTGCGCCATTTCGAGCGCAAGCGTGAACGAGTCCCCCAGCACCAGCACCCTGGCCCTTTCCCCCGTTCGGGCCACAGGGTAGTTCTCGTCGCGGAAGCCCACCTCATTCACCGCCACTTCGATCGGCCCGCTCACCGTCGATATCCTTGCTTTCAGGCCCGGCTCCAGCGTCCACCCGATGGAATGCGAAGCAAACAGATCGGCTGGCATCCGGTTGGGCAACCGACCACGCGCCACCAGCACTCGGCCCCACAATTCGGCTGCCAGCACCGCAGTCAGCAGCCCAAACAGTACCGCCCCAACACGTTTTCGCAGCCGCTTGCTCATCGTCTCTTTTCGTCGTATGGGAACGGGCCTACCGGCCAGCGCTTACGCAAAAAGGGGGTTTGCCTCTCTGCGAAACGCCGCGAACGATGACGTGTTTGCCCTCTCACCCGCACGTCAGCCGGGCGCGGAGATTATAGCGCGCGCCTCTGGCCCCGATCAAACTGCACGGTGTTTGCCAATGTAACAGGATGCTGTTGCGGTGCGCCCCCACCCCCGCTCCGCGGACCCTCCCCCGTTGAACGGTTGAGGGGAGGACACCTTTTCAGGTGAAGCGTGTGTCAGGAGCAAAGACAAGTTCCTGGCACACGCCACCTGTGTGAACAACTTCAACAAAAAATTGTAGCCCT
>Ga0180438_10010968_pt1 | contig 11033 bp, 7 predicted proteins | sample SS_ome_12_FD_132455 | JGI IMG/M metagenome (GOLD analysis project Ga0180438, IMG submission 132455) | Hypersaline lake sediment archaeal communities from the Salton Sea, California, USA - SS_3_D_2 metaG | ecosystem: Environmental > Aquatic > Non-marine Saline and Alkaline > Hypersaline >... | reverse complement strand
GCGCCGGCAGTTTCAGGCGGAGATGGCGCTGAAGTACTGCGGCGGCAATCCGCGTCGGGCCGAAGAGGTGTTTGGCTGGGGACGCGAGGCGGTCAACACCGGGCTGAACGAGCTCCGCACCGGAATTCGCTGCGTGGAGAACTTCTCGGCACGCGGCCGTCGCAAGGAGGCCCGTGCGGGCCTCGGGTCAAGATAGTTGCAGCAGTGGCCTTGGAAGGCCGTCGTACAAAACGTTTCCCCACTTTGGCAGGAGGTCACCACTAGGGCACAATCTCCCACCAACCCGCGGCGGAACCGCGGAGGTCAGGGAGCGGGGCGGAAAGCGGCGATGAATCGCCGCACTCCGAAATCGCGTTACACGCTGGCCAGCGCCGCTTCGGCGGCGTCGCGGATGTACTTCTCCGAGGCGTCCTTGCGGGTGGAGCGCAGGTGCGAGTAGATCTTGCCCGCCTCCTTCTGCTTGCCCGCGGCGGCGAGGTTCTCGGCCAGGACCATGCAGTGCTTGGTCTGCTGGATCCGCTCCCAGCCGGGCTCGACGTCGGCGGCCTTGAGCATGGCGTCGACCGAGCCGGCGTCAGCGATCCGCGAGATGCCCGAGCCGGCGGCCAAGCGGACCTCTCGATCCTTGTCGCCCAGGGCTTCGCGAAAGATGCTCGCCGAGCCCGCGTCGGCCAAAGCGGCCAGGGCGTCGACCACCGCCACGCGGCAGGGGCCTTCCGCCTTGGGGAACGCCTTGCGCAGCTCGTCGTCGGCCCCGTCCTTGATCGCGGCCAGGGCCATGGCGGCCGGGTCGCAGAGGTCGGGGTCGGTCAAGAGCTTGCCCAGCGCGCCGACGACCTCGCGGTCCCCGGCCCACTGGAGCTCCTGGCAGAGGTATGCCTTGTTGTAGGTCGACAGGTCGCCGTCGAGGTTTTTGGCGAGCACCTGGCAGAACTGGCGCTGCATGTTCTTATCGCCCTTCACCAGGGGGTAGTTGATCACGCAGTGCAGCCCGTAGTGGGGCTTGACGTTCTCTTCGCTGCCCGGCTCGCCGAGCAGCTCGATAAGCCCCTGGACGAAGCTCGGGCCGCCCGCCGCGATCTCGGCGACCGTCTTCTCGATCTTGTCCTTGTCGATGTTCTCAGTGTACATCCCCCGGCTGTCGGCGTTGGGGAGCTGGTCCACCAAGGATTTGAGTTTGTCGGGTACTGCCATGGTTGGGTTCCTGTTGGGTTATGTGTGCGGTTGGTAGTTTGTTGTGTGGGGGATAGTCCGATTCTCGCTCCGTTGCGAAGAAGGGGACAGTCCCATTTTCGGTCCGCGACAATGGGGACCGTCCCCAGGTGCTACAGGCGGAACGGGGCCCGCACCGGCTGGTTGACGAGGCGGTCGGCCTCGTCGTCGCCGACGATGTGCTCCGTGTCGGGGTCGAACTTCAGCGGCCGTCCGCAACGGAAGGCCACGTTGGCCAGGTGGTAGATCGTGGCCACGCGGTGCGACCGCTCGGCGAAGCTGCCGGTCGGCACGCGCTGGCGGATCGCCTCGGGGAAGAAGGGCCCGACCACAGGGTCGGGCATCTCGTCGAGCTTCTTCTGGTCCTCCTCACTGAGGAAGCTCATCAGGTCGCCCTCGCTCAAGTGTTGGTCCTTCCCCTCGTAGGCACCGCCCCACTCGCCGCTTTCGAGCACCAGGGTGAAGCCGTTGGCGTATTTCAGCTCGCACCAGCCCCACATGCCGCAGCACTCGGGATGCGCCGGCGGGGCGTAGGGGGTAATCTCGACTGGGGCGGTCAGATCAAGGCCGTACTGGTAGGCCAGCCCGTGCAGGTGGTGGTGGGCCATGTCGGCCAGGCCGCCCCCCTCGTGGTCCCAGTAGCCGCGGTGCGTGCCGCCCACGCGGTGGGAATTGTACGGCCGCAGCGGCGCCGGCCCGCAGTACATGTCCCAGTCGAGGTTGGCGGGCACGTCCTGCACGTCGTAGCGGACCTTGCCACTCCACTGCCTGACCTTGAAGCCGCCGCGGCGCACCAGCACCGAGTCGCACTTCTTTAGCAGCCCGCTCTCGAAGATCTTGCGGACCTTGTTGGGGTTGTAACCCCCCTTCCTTTCGACCTGGAAGATGCGGCCGAACCGCTTCTCGGCCTCGGCCACGGCCCGGCCTTCGGCGATGAAGCGCGTCATCGGCTTCTCGCTGATCACGTCCTTGCCGGCCTCCATGGCGGCGATGGAGATCAGGGCGTGCCAGCCGGGATGGGTGGCGATGGCCACCACGTCGATGTCCTTGCGCTCCAGCACCAGGCGGTAGTCGGTGTAAAACTCCTTGTTGTCGCAGCGGTCCTTGTACTTCACGTCGCAGGAGGCCAGCCGGCGGACCCCGGGCCCCAGGCACCCGAACGTGCCGCCCCCGCGACCCCCGCAGCCGATCAGCGCCCCGCCGAACTCCTCGCTGGGAGCCATCCGGCCCATCCCCAGCACGTTTCGCGGGACGATCGTCGCCGCGGCCACCGAAGCCGCCGATCCGGCCAAAAACGTCCGGCGGCTGACACCACATTTCGTGCGTTTCATTCGTACACCTCCCTTGGGGTTGGCGTGACCGCCGCGTCCGTCCGCGACGGTTTCAAGGTGGGCTCACAATCGCCACGGTGCCCGCATGGGCTGGTAGACCAGGCGATTGGCTTCTTCGTCGCCGATCACTTCCTCTTTGACCGGGTCGTAACGGATCTTGCGTCCGGTGCGGATCGCGATGTTCGCCAGGTGAAGGACCGTGGCCGAACGGTGCGCTGCCTCGGCGTGGTTGGCCGAAAGCTTGCGCTGCTTGACGGCCTCGACGAACGTAAGCGGCCGCTCCGGATCGGGCATGGCCAAGACCTTCCTCTGGTCCTCTTCGCTTAGGTCGCTGAGGCTCACCGGGCGGGGCTTCTTGCGGTCGTAGGGCTCGCCCCATTCGCCGCTGTCCATCACAAACGTCAGCCCGTCGGCGTACGTCAGCTCGACCCAGCCCCACATGGCGCAGCACTCCGGGTGGGCCGGCGGGGCGTGGGCCTCGATCTCGACCGGGCTGGTGGCGTCCTTGGCGTAGAGCGACTGTTGGGGCGCGAAGTGGTGCTGCCCCATGTCGGCCAGCCCGCCCCCCTCGTGGTCCCAGTAGCCACGGTGCGTGCCGCCCACGCGGTGCGAATTGTAGGGTCGAAACGGGGCCGGGCCGCAGTAGAAGTCCCAGTCGAGGTTGGGGGGGACCTCCTGCACGTCGTAGCGGACCTTGCCGCTCCACAGCCGCACTTTCAAGCCGCCCCGCTTGATGTGAACGCCCTTGCAATCCTTCAGCAGCCCGCTGGCCATGATCTTCTGCGTCAACAGCGCCTGCTCGCTGCGGAGACTGCCGCTTAAGCGGCCGGCCGTGCCGAGGTGGAACACGCGCCCGAAGCGCCTCTCCGCGTCGGCCACGGCCCGGCCCTCGGCGATGAACCGGGTCATCGGCTTTTCGCACAACACGTCCTTGCCCGCCTCCATCGCGGCGATCGAGGGCAGCGCGTGCCAGCCGGGCGGCGTGGCCACGCTGACCACGTCGATGTCCTTGCGCTCCACCAGGCGGCGGAAGTCGGTGAAGACCTGCTCGTCGTCGGCCCGGTCGCGAAAGCGGACGTCGCACCGGGCCACGAGCTGGAACTGCCCGCCCGCGCCCGTGATGTACGAGCGCAGGTCCTCGCCCCCCTGCCCGCCGCAGCCGACCAGCCCGGCCCGGAGCACCTCGCTGGGCGGCGTCTGCCCCTGGCCCAGCACGTTCCGCGGCACGATCGAAAACGCGGCTGCCCCCGCCCCGGCAGCGGCCGAGGTCTTCAAGAAACGCCGCCGGTCGAGTCGATGTTTCGCACGTTGCATGAGCGTCCCTCCACGGTTTTGTGGTTCATGTCACGTGACATGTCAGCCGCCTGACGTACGACGGCCTTCCTAGGCCGTCGAGGGGTTCACTCCGACGGCGACGGCCTCGGAAGGTCGTCGTACAGCCAGTTTCCCCATTTGCTGGAAGTGTTGTCAAATCGCAGTCCCTTTGCCCGACTCCGGCCGCATTGTAGCCCTGGCGGGAACGGGGCGTCAACGAAATCCGGCCGTCGCTGGGGGTGGATGCCGAATCCGGGAAAATTCCCTTTTTCGGACAATTCTTCTTGCGCCCGAAAACGGACCGTTGCGGCGCCCGACCCGCAAGTGTACAACGGCGCCGGGCGCGGGCCGGCCCGCGCTGGTGGCGAACCGGGCGTTTCCCTTGCCGAAAAGGAGGCCAAGCGATGAGCCATTCCCAAGCGGCGTTCAATCGGCGGCGGTTTCTTGCCGGCTCGGCGGCCGGGGCGGCCGCGTTTAGCATCGTCCCGCGGAAAGTGCTGGGCCAGGGCCAGACTCCGCCCAGCGAGGAGTTCGGCGGGGCGCTGGTCGGCTGCGGAGGGCGGGGCGGGGCCACGTTCAAGGGCATGGGGCCCGGCGTCAGGATGCTCGCCCAGTGCGACGTAAAGTTCCACGGCCGCGAGGACAACAAGACGATCTACACCGACTACCGCCGCCTGGTGGAGCGCAACGACATCCACGTCGTGGCCATCGCCACCCCGCCCCACTGGCACGCCCTGGTCTCGATCGCGGCCATGGCCTCGGGCAAGGACGTGCTCTGCGAGAAGCCCATGACCCGGTTCATCGCCGAGGGCCGGGCCGTGGCCGAGGCCGAAAAGCGATACAAGCGCATCTTCCAGATCGGCACCTACGGCCGTTTCGGCGCCAATCGCGCCACGCACAAACTGATGGCCTCCGGGCTGTTGAAGGAGTGCAAGGCCGTGCACATCGCCCGGGGTGGGTATAACGTGCGTCGCTACTGCGGCATGGTCCGCTACGACGTGCGCGACGTGCTCGCGAACCTCGACTGGGACATGTACTGCGGCCCGTCGCCGCTTCGGCCGTTCAACCCACAGCGGTTCGGCGGCTCGCACCGCTTCTATTGGGACTACGAGGGGGGCGGGCTTGGGGACTTTGGCCAGCACAAGTTCGACGGTCCCCAGTACGCCTACGCCAAGGACTACACCAGCCCGGTCGAGATTGAGGCATTCGCCCCGCCGCAGCACCCGGAAGCATCGGGCCTCTGGGCCTGGGTCGAGGCCCGCTACGCCGACGGGCTGACGTTCGTGATGGACAGCGGCGAATGGGGCAAGCCCTACGACCGCAAGCCGGCCCGCGGCGTGAGCGAGGCCGACCTAAACGAGGAAGACCGCGAGAAGCTCCGCGCCCTGCCCGACCCCGACCCGCCGGTCCCCTTCCCCGAGGCCATCCGCACGCGCAAACGGGCCGGCGGCCACGCCGAGGCATCGCACCGCTGCGCCACGCTTCTGCACCTTGGCAACATCGCCATCCGCACCGGGCGCAAGATCCGCTACGACCCCGTCAAGGAAGAGATCATCGGCGACGAGGAGGCGAACCGGATGGTCTACGCGCCGATGCGGGCGCCGTGGAGGGTGTGAGGGGCTGTTTGTCAGGGGACGTGAGAATTCGCAGTCGAAGGAGGCGACCCCATGGCCACGATCGACGCTCCCGCAACAGCGCGGGCGTTTCCCGCCGGCGCCTTCCGCCGGATGGGCTGGGCGTTTCTGTTTCTGGCGATCAGCATTGGCCCGACCGTCCGGCTGGATCGCGAGATGTTCTTCATCGACGCGCTGCCGGACTTCGTGGGCTACTTGATGATCGCCACGGGCGCGAACCGGCTGGTGCCGTATTGCCGCCGGGCGCGAGGGGTGCGCAATCTAGCGCTGCTGCTCGCGTACCTGAGCATCCCGACGACCGTCCAGTACATGGTCGTGACCTCGCAGTCCGGCAACGTCGGTACCTGGCAAACCCCGCTTTGGGCGCTGGCGATCGTTCCGGGCCTGTTGGATCTCGTGCTGATTTGGATGCTGTGCGGGCTGGTGGCGGGGCTGGCGCGGCGGGCCGGCGACGAGGCAGTCGAACAACGCGCCCGGGTCCGCCGTGTGGTTTACGTCTTTCTCAGCGCCCTGCTGACCGGCGGCCTGGTGTTCGTGCTCACGTCGCCGGAGCGCGACCTGATCGTTCCCCTAGTAATCACCGGCGTGGTGGTCGGGCTGGTGCTGCTGGGGCTGATGATGGGGCTGATGCGGCGGGCGGAACGGATGGTCGAGCAGTCGCCGGAGTCTGCCCTGATGTCGTCGGAGAGCGGAGACCTCGCGCCTTCCGGTGGATGGGTCTACCGTCTGCTCGCCCTGGGCGGCGTGCTGCTGCCCATCGCCCTGGTGATCGGGGCACACCTCTACTATTACCAGTGGGGTCGGGCACGCGAGGAGGCATGGCGATACGGGGAACGCTTCGAGAACTACCAGCCGATCCGGCAGGAGTTCCTCGCCCACCTGCTCGCCGGCCGGATCGACGCGGCCTACGAATCCACCACCGCCGACTTCAAGAGCCGCATCAGCCGCGAGCAGCTCGCCGAGCTCGCCCGCCGGTACGTCGCCTATGTGAACTTGCCGGACGTCCGCGGGGGGGGGAACGGCTCCAGCGGTCCCGTTGCAGGCGACCGCGGTTGGCTCCGGTCGCAGCGCGTCGAATACCGCGAGCACACCACGTTGTGGGACGGCAAGACCATTCAAGTGACGACGACGGTCCGCCGCGACCGGGACAGCATCCTCTTCCCGAAGCCGCCGCCGCTGAAGATGGACGACTTCAAGGTCGAGGAGATGGCCGCCCCGCAGCATCCGTGGCCCGGATTCGGACGGCCGCGGGGGCCCGGTTTGTGAGTTTCTGTGCGCTCGCGGCCACCGATCGCAATACGATCGGGCTCGAAGAGCCGCTTCGGCAAACGCCCCGGGGCCGGTTCACAGGTGCCACGGCGCCCGCATCGGGATGTCGACGAACCGGGCTGCCTCCTCGTCGTCCACGATGACTTCCTTGTCGGGGTCGAAGTGGATCGTTCGGTTCAGACGCACGGCGAGGTTGCAGAGGTTCATCAGCGTTGAGACCCGGTGCGACGCCTCGGCGTGGCCCCCGGACTGCTGGCGCGTGCGCACCGCAGTGCCGAAGTCCACGAGCTTGGCTACGTCAGGCAGGGCGTCGTAACGCTTCCTGCCCTCCTCGTCCAGGTCGTCGACGCTCACCTTGCTCCGCTTGCGCGGGCGGTCGTAGCTGGCCTTGTAGGCGCCGCCGCCGAAGAGCACGCGCATCCCGTCGGCGTAGGTGCACTCGATCCAACTGTACTGGCCCACGCAGTCGGGGTGCTGCGGCCAGGGGGCCGGGCCGGGCTCGACGCGGACCGGGGCCGTGTGGTCCTTGCCGTAGAGATACAAGAGCGGGTCCATGCTGTGGTGTCCGAAGTTCGTCAGGTCGCCCCCTTCGTAGTCCCAGTAGAAGCGGTTGCTGTAGTGGACCCGCTTGGGGTTGTAGGGCTTGAAGGGGGCCGGGCCGAGCCACAAGTCGTAGTCCAGCTCCTCGGGGATCTCGTCGACCCGCGGTAGGCTGGGGCTCCCGGTCCGGTTCTTGCCGCCGCCGCTGGCGACCAGGTCGCTTAAGTCCTTGATCAGCCCGTACTTGATGATCTTGCGGTTCTGCCGGTCGCCCTCGCTCTGTTTGCCGAAGCGGCCGAAGGTGCCGATCTGGAAGATCACGCCGTAGCGCTTCACCGCGTCGGCCACGGCCCGGCCCTCGGAAATGAACTTGGTGAACGGCTTCTCGCAGAAGATGTCCTTGCCGGCCTGGGCCGCGTGCAGGCAGGGCAGCGCGTGCCAGTGGGGCGGCGTGCCGATGCAGACCACGTCGATCTCCTTGCGCTCGAGCATCTCGCGGTAGTCGGTGAACCGGGTCTTGCCGTCCGGCTCGCCGCCGATCCGCTTGATGTCCACGTCGCAGACGGCGATCCGCTCGAAGTCCTTCTTGCCGCGCAGGCCGGAGTCCTTGCGCCCCCCGTTGCCGATCACGCCGTAGGTGATCGTCTCGCTGGGGGGCCGGCGGTCGGCCCGCTCGCCCAGCACGTGCCGGGGGACGATGGCGGCCGCGGCCGCGGCGGCGGTCGCGGTGCCGAGGAAACGGCGGCGCGAAACCCCCTGTTGGCGTTTATTGTTAGTCATAACATTCTCCTTGTGCGATGGTCGAATGGCGAAGGGGCATCGGCGGGCTAGCCTTTCAGGTCCAACAGGACCACGTGGGCCGCCTCGTGAACGGCCTGCTCCTCGGTCGATTCGAGGACCATTTCCAGCAGCTTTTTGGCCTCCGCGGAGTGGTCTTTGGCGATCGCCCGGGCCACGTCGACGGCGGTGCGGGCCGTGGCGTTGCGAAGCCAGAGGTCGTTGCTCTCCAGGGCCGCGTTCACGTCGTCAAGTGCCTTCACCCCAAGCACCTCGGCCAGGCACGCCAGGGCGGCGCAGCGCTCGTGTACCTCGTCTTCGGCCTTGCGCAGGTCCATCACCTTCCGGCATATCTTCTCGGCGTCGGCGGCCTTGCCCTGTTCGCCAAGTCCGCGGGCCAGGCGCAGGCAGGCGTCGGTGGCCTGATCGCGTTCGTAAGAGGGGTTGGCGTCGGCGGCCTTTAAGAGCGCGTCGGCCGAATCGGCGTCGCCGATGTTCCCCAGGGCGAACCGGGCCACCACGCGAAGGTCGGCGTCCTTGGCGTTGACGTCCTTGCGAATCTCCGGGGCGGCCGCCTTGTCGCGAAGCCGGCCCAGGGCGTTCACGAGCGTGGTCCGGCGCCCGCCGGTGGCATCCGGCAGCGCGCCGCGCAGGGCCGCGGCTGCCTTCTCACCGCCGATGGCACCGATCGCCTGCGTGGCCGGCTCGCAAAGCCGCTCGCTGTGGAGCAGCCGGGCCAGGGCCAGGATCTCCTGCTCGCGCCCGCAGAGCTGAAGCTGCCGGCAGACGAACGCCTTCAGCTCGTCGCTGTGGTCGTAGTCGAATTGCTTGGCCAGGGTCTCGGCCACGACTTTGCGATGGCCGTCGGCCCCGGGCCGGCAGACGTGGTGTACCAGCCCGTGTACGGCGTACTTCGGCTTAACCCCCTCGGGGTCGCCGAACTCGTGGCCGGTCATCACGATCAGCTTGGCGATCGCATCGGAGCCGGCCTTGAGGATTTCTTCGAGGATTTGCTCGACCTTTGCGTGATCGTCGCTGGGCAGCGGCTCGATCAACTTGGCCAGCTTCTCGTCTCGCTCGTCGGCGGCTTGGGCACGGGTGGCCATCGCACCGGCGGCCAACGCGCCGAGCGCGGCCGCGGCGGTGCCCCCGGCCGTCGGCGCGCCGGCCCGGGTGGAACTTGGGGAGAGCTTCATGGCGGGACCTCACGTTTGCGGGTGGTTCGTGAAGGAATCGCGGGCGGCGCGGCCCTTGCGGCGGCCGCCGGTCGCCCGACAAAGCGCCCCCAGCCTAGCGGATGGCTAAATCGGTTTCAACACCCGGGTTGCCTCGTCGTTGGACCCCGTCCTAGAATAGCCGGCCTGGAACGGTCGGCTGGCGCTAGGCTGCACCGAAAAGCGGACCAGGAGGAGACTGCCATGAGAAGCTTGCAGACGATGCTGACTCTGGTCGCCGTGTCTTGTAGCGCTCCGCCGGCGGTCGCGGCGGCCACCCCGAAGCTCGTCACCGCCACCTACCTCGGCACCCCCGGCGACGACGACCTGCAGGACGCGGCCATTGCCGACGACGGCACGATCTGTGTGGCGGGCAACGTCGACCGGCCGCTGGCGCCGCTGTCCGGCGGGACCAAGGCCGTCACGCTGGGCGAGCCCGTCAAGGGGACGTGGTACCGCGCGGGGCTCGTGGCCGCCTTCAACGCCGACGGCACGAAGCTGCTTCGTGTCGCCCAGTTCGCCCGGGGGCAGGTTTTCTTGACCACCGTGCTGCCGGCGGGCGACGGCGTGTACGTCGGCGGCTACGCGGTGCGCGAGGCCGCCGCGATGTTCGAGCCGCTCGGCGGGCTGTTTCCCGATCCGGAGCGGGCTAACGCCGTGCCCCTGGAAAACCCGCTGCCCGGCGAGCCGAACCCGCCGCCGAACAGCCTGCCCTCACGCCCCGAGGTCGATCCGTCCGGGAAGCACGAGGTGCTGACCATCAAGACCCGGCACCACGGCGACAAGGACGGCGTGCCGTTCGTCGCCCGGCTGAGCCGCGACTTGGGCACGATCGAGGCGGCCACGTTCCTCGAAGGGCACCACTACGCCTGGAACATCGCCATGCCGCTCTACGAAGAGGAGTGGACGCCGGTGGGGATCGTGGCCGTGCGGGGCGGTGACCTCGTCGTGCTGCACGACGGCGGGGCCCCGGTGCACCATTACTACGGGCCGGATTACGTAAGCCGCCTCTCGCCCGACCTGAAAGAGCGGACGTGGCGGTTCGACGTATGGCACCCCGAGATCCAGCCGATCGACAAGATCCGCCGCCGTCGCGAGGAGTTCCGTGAATGGAAATACCCCATTCTCGGGCAAATCCGCACGCTCAGGATGCGGGGCGACGAGCAAGGGAACGTCTACCTCGGCGGCTGGTCCGTGTCGATGACCTCGAACGAGCCCTGGTGGTGCCCGTTCCTCTGGAAGCTGGACCCGCGAGGCAACGTGGGGTGGAAGGCATACAGCTTCGACCCCATGGGCGGCCCAGACGGACGCATGGGCGGGCTGGTCTCCGACTCGGCCATCCGCGCCATGGCAATTGGCGACGGGGGAGACCTGCTCGTCTCGGGCATTAGCGACGGCGGCAACACCGTGCTGCGGCGCGACCCGCGTGATTATTCCAAGTCCGGCCCCGAGTTCCGCCGCGGCCTGGGCGGGATGAAAGGCCGCGAGTTGTACGTCGGTCACCTGATGCGCCTCGACGCGAAGACCCGAGAGCTAAGGGCCGGCACCATGCTTGGCTCCTACGCCGACCGCGGGTACGAGCCGGCCTGGGCGGTCGACGTGGCCGGCCTGCCCGGCCGCCGCATCCTCGCCGTGGGCCGCCACAGCCGCAACCACGCGGCCACGCCTGACGCCTGGTTCGACGCGAAGACCGACCGAGGCATGTTCCTCTCGGTCTTCGCCGACGACTTCGAGAAGCTGTT
>Ga0180438_10010967_pt1 | contig 11035 bp, 8 predicted proteins | sample SS_ome_12_FD_132455 | JGI IMG/M metagenome (GOLD analysis project Ga0180438, IMG submission 132455) | Hypersaline lake sediment archaeal communities from the Salton Sea, California, USA - SS_3_D_2 metaG | ecosystem: Environmental > Aquatic > Non-marine Saline and Alkaline > Hypersaline >... | reverse complement strand
TTGAGGATTGCTACATATGCCTCGACGAACGCCGCGAGGTCATCCGCTGCTCTAATGAACTCCCCGTCCCTCGGATTAAACGTATCTTCATTAAATTTATCGTTGATTTCCTGGCTACTCACTTTTCTCGTTCTCCCATCTACGGTGACGACGCTCTCAAACTCATTTTCAGTGTACATCTTAAATTCCGGATGCCAACTCTCCGGGATCAGGCTATATACCTCCTTCTCCATCTGTTCCCTTTCATATTCCTTTATCAGGTAGTCGATTTCCCTCACGGAACGTTTCACCGGAGAAATGATATCTCGGGTGAGCACCTCCGGTAGATCGTGGAACAAACCGGTGAAATAATTGTTTACGCATCGTTGTTGACATGCCTCTGTTTGCAGGGAAAAAAGATAGGAGACTATGGCGACAAATAACGAATGTCCTAAGACGGATGTCTTGGGTATTCTATGGAGATTGGCCCACCGCGATTGGAATCGCAGTTGACCGCATAGGTCGATAAAATTCCTATACTTGTCATACATGGCCAGTTCGGCAATACCCTTTAGGTCGTAGTATTTTTCCTGTTTCCTCTGTAAATCCTCTCGTATGGTATTCATCTCGTAGCTATTGGGATTTGCCCATTTTATGATATTGAACTCCCATTTCGTGGAGTAGAAATGAGCGGCGCTCAAAATCCTCTTGTTTAACGTCTCGTCGATGCTCGAGAAATAGTCTTTCAACCTTTCGCAAAAGGGAGAACCTAAGGGCAGTATATGTGGCTCCAAATCGGAATAGACCCATTCATTGAGTTTCCTATACTTATCCGGGTCTTCCCTTATTTTGTAGAAGATTGGGGGCTTTAGATCGGTAATTACAATGCGCTGCAAGAGTTCGAAAATTCCTCCCTCGATGATATCCATCCAGCTAAGATCTTCCTCTTTCTCCTCAAACTTGCCGAGGAAATATGCAATCACCATTTTATGGGCTTGTTTATCCAACTCTATTAAGTCCACTGGCCGTATCTTATCATTCCACCGCTGCATGTAGGCGGAATCGAATATCTTTAGGAGCAAGGCCTTGCTTATCATCGTACTAGAACCCCTATCTTTTAGCTCTCACTGAAGGTTTATTCATATTTTAAACTATATGTAGCGTCCTAAAACAGTTACGATTAAATTCTAAATCCGAAGCACTAAATCCTAAACAATATCTAAATCCAAATGACCAAAAGCTTATTTTGTCTTTTCTACTATAGAACCGAAGATTTTCATGAGCTCTGTAGCTTCGGTAATCAATGATTGCTTTCTCTTTTCTGCATCTTGTTCCCTTATCTCGATAAGCCTCAGCCAGTACCTGCTCTCTTTTGCTTCCTTGCGACAAATCTTTACCCTCATTGCAAAATCTTTTTTGCTTAAGGCTTCATTGGCTTCGATGTAATTCGCCCCTACTGAACCAGAAGACCTGATAACTTGCTTCATTATTTCAATGTTTGCCATTGTTCTTAGAAGATTACCTACAAACTCTAGTACTCCTTTGGCAAATCTGAAAGTTCGCTCTTCTAAATCATACTGTTTTGAGTTTTCATATTTGGTCATTTGAATTTGTTTAGGGTTTAGAAATTAGTATTTAGAATTTGTCTGTATCCCTTTCCATATAGAAATATTAATATATTACGATCTCCCCCCTGATGGTTTTTCTGATTCCATCAATGGAAGCGAAAGGCCGAATGGCTGGCCGAGAGCTATGAGCTCTGTTACGGTGGTTGGCGACAGTGGGATTCCCCCCTTCAACCGCTCGGACTCGGCCCGATATTCAGGTTCTCCGGGCATTAAGATCTCCCCCTTATTCTCCGCCTTCCCACTCTCCTTGATACCTTTTATATAGCTGTCCATGCTCTTCTTGAAATTCTCTTTGCCGATGAAACAGTCCGGATCGAGGGCCATAAAGGAATGACAGGTTCCCTGAATGCCGGTTTTATCCTCTTCATAGAGGCTCTTTATATTCCGTGTCCATTTGCCTCCCGTCAAAATGGCCGTGAGTATCTCATGGGATAAAGCCAATCCGTACCCCTTATGTTCCCCCATCGGGGCCAGGGATCCTCCTCCCTCGTATCCCTCGTATGGGTCCTCCGTCGGTAACCCATCTTTGTCATATGCCCAACCGAGGGGTATTTTCTCGCCCTTCTTCCGGCACAGGATCAGTTTTCCTGAGGAAACAACACTGCACGAGAAATCCACAACCACCGGCAGATATTCGCCAGTGGGGAATGCATAGGACAGGGGATTGTTCCCAAGAATTCGCTCCCGCCCACCATATGGCGCCATCATCGGTGCAGAGTTCGTAATGGTCGAGCCAATAAAATCCTTTTCAAGCGCCATCATGGGGAAAAGGCCTGCCACGCCGAAATGTCCGCTGTCTTTTACGGAAACCCACGCAATTCCATACTCTTCCGCCTTCTCGATAGCCATCTGCATAGCCTTAAAGGCAACAACGTGTCCCATAGAACCATGAGCTTCAACGAAGGTGGTGGGGCCCTTATCGTTAATGAGCGTCATTTTGCTCACAGATCGAACATACTTCTTCTGAATCCGTTGAATATATATGGGAAGCCTTGTTACACCGTGGGTTTCAACGCCACGAAGGTCTGCCTTGGCGAGGAGATCTGCTACAATTTCCGCCTCTTCGTCAGGGACGCCTACTCTCTCGTAAATCCCTTTGCAGAAAGCCTTCAAGTCATCGAAGGATATGCGTCGAAATACCTTCTTTTCCATGTCATCACCCTTCAAGCTCAATTAATCGCTCAATATTTTGGCGGAGTTGAAAATCGGCAACTCGTTCTCCCTCATCGGACCAAGAGCAGCTCGTCATCACTTTGAATTCCCAAGTCGTGTCTGACAGCGGTCTTAATCTGCGGCAGATCCCAGGCATCGGTGACCAGGTGGTTAACAGCAGCATAATTCTGGAGAAGACGAACACCTTGTACGTCCAAAGCGACCGGATCGCCAGAAGCCAGAATTACCCCCGGATGAACCGCTAATCCAATCGCAGGCCCACCGCTTACGAAAGAGATTCGCCCGTCCATAATAATCAGGTCGGGTTTGACCGGGACGTTCATCTCCGCCGCCCGTTGGGAGACGAACATATTGTTGTCTCCATGAAGGATGGTCCGATCCGAGGGGTGAACCAACCCCACGGTGAGCTTCAAGCTCATCGTAAAACCCGCGAGGTAGTGGGTTTTCATGATCGGAAGGTAGATGATCTTGTCGAAGTTTTCCAACTCCTTGGGGTAGGCGATGAGGTCAAGGTATTCCCCCCCAATGGGCACGTCTATATACTGCGATCGGTCAAAATCCAACAGCGGAATCTTCATCTCGGCCATCTTGGAGGTAAGGCTCGTTCCCTGAAAGACCTTCTCGGTTGGCACCCAGGCACGCCCTGAACCCTCGCCAACGGAGATTTGGGTGCAACCGTGCTCCCGCAGAAGGTCGATGACCCCCGTCAGGAAGTCCATGGCCGTTGACCCCGGAGGTGGATCGTCGCTGTTGAAATTGGGCTTCACGAGGACGCGATCCTGGGATTTAATGGATTTGCCAAGGCCGCCGATGAGATCCACGGCCTTTCGGATGTCGTCCTTGATATCCTCTCCCGCAACGACAAAAGAAACCAGGGCCCTTCCATCCCCGGTATAAGGGTTGGGGCGACGGTGACGAAGGTCTACCCTCCCCAGGACCTCTTTCTTCATCAAGGGCTGATAATCCTTGGGGCGCATCTCGGCCAGCATGGCCTGGTATTCCTCACGGTGGAAGTTAACCTCTTCGGGCTTGAATTTCATCCGGTTTCCTCCCTTCCAGTGAATTTATTGAGAAGCAAACAGTGACGCCGAGAAAGTCCTTGAATAACCGGCCTTTTTATCTTACCGAGAACGCAGGGAAATGCCAATAGAAAACCGCAGTCCCCCCTCCTGAGCCCCATCGGGACGAGATGCCCCAAATCGGGTTGATCCAATCCCTGCGATCCAGGGACGTTGTTATGAATCTCCCTTTCCTGTATATTTTAGCTTACCCGAGAAGCTAGCCAATTTTGGATAGGATTCTGACTCATGTTAATCTCCCAGGGAAGGCCGTTTGACTCCATCAGGGCCATCATCTTTGACATGGATGGGACCCTCATCGATACCATCGACCTGTATCATGCCATCATAAGAGACATCATGCAATTCCTCGGCATGGAGTTGACCCTCTCCAGAGAGCTCCTTTTCGAAACCCTCAGTCACGGGAAAAAAATCTCCGATATCATCTTCCCTCCCGACGTAAAAAATCGCAGAATGACCGTTGAGCAGTTCAGCACCATGGCCATGAAGGCATTCAAGGAAACCTTCTCACGGGGCGAAGTGGGGCTTATTGACGGGGTGATCCCCCTCTTTGAGGAACTGACGAGGAGGGGATTTCGGCTAGCCATTGTGACATCGTCGATAACCGAGGTGATTGTTCCCTTCCTGAAGGCCAAGAAGCTCCACCCCTATCTCAATTGCGTGCTTGGGCGAGCCGAGGTGCCGCAGCTGAAGCCTCAGCCAGATCCCCTGCTGAAATGCATGAAAATCTTGGATGTACAACCCCGTGAATCGATATACGTGGGAGATTCAGCCGTCGACATTCAGGCTGGAAAAGCCGCAGGAGCATGGACTGTGGGGGTATTGACGGGAACCTCGGATCTCAACCGCCTCAAGGCAGAAGCCCCGGACGTGATACTGGATTCAGTAGGAGACCTGCTCACAATTCTGTAACAATCCCTGAGGTGCTGCGGTCAAAAGAAAAAAGGTCAAGGTTAAGGTTGAGCGTGGAGCCGGGAGGAGAAATGCCAAATGACGAATAACAAATAACCAATAACTAATAACGGACACGAGGATGAACGTCAAATGACAACGTACATCAATTGACCCTTGACTACAGCACCGCAGCACTGCAAGCTTTGAATAGCGAAGAGCGAGCTTTTCAGAGGCCGCATACAATAGAGTAAACTATGGCCACCGCAACTGCCGATGTTGTTATTTGCGGGGCGGGAATTGCTGGCATTGCCGCCGCTTATCACCTTGCTGTCAGGCATGGAATCAGGAATGTGGTCCTTGTAGAGGAGCACGAACCGCTCTCGGTGACCAGCGACAAATCCACGGAGTGTTATCGGAATTGGTGGCCCGGCCCGGGCAACGCCATGGTCAGCCTCATGAACCGGAGCATCGATATCCTGGAAGAGCTGGCTCATGACAGCGACAATTTTTTCCACCTGAACCGACGCGGCTACCTCTTCGCCACCGCTGACCCAGCCCGGGTTGCGGAGTTCAAGCGGACTGCTGAAGAAACGGCCGAATTGGGTGCAGGCCCCGTCCGTTGGCATAAGGGACAATCCGAGGGTCCAACTTACTCGCCTGCGCCGGCTGAGGGCTTTGACGGCCAGCCGAGCGGCTCGGACATCATTCTCGACCCTCAAATCATTGCGAAACATTTTCCTTACCTCTCTGAAAGGAGCGCAGCGTTGATTCATGCACGGCGCTGCGGCTGGTTCAGCGCTCAACAGCTGGGCATGTACCTATTGGAGCAAGCCCGGGAATCCGGAGCTAAACTCCACAAAGCCCGGGTCGAAGCAGTAGAAGTGGTGGGGAACCGGATACGGGCGGTTCTTCTGAAGGAGGGAACGACACCTGCCATCATTTCAACTCGCAATTTCGTCAATGCTGGCGGTCCGTCTTTCAAGGATGTGGGGCGGATGCTGGGGGTTGACCTTCCGGTGTTCTCCGAACTGCACGGCAAAATTGCCTTCAAGGACTATCGGAGAGTGGTGCCACGAAATGCACCAATGATCATATGGGCCGATCCCACCTCCCTCCTCTGGTCGGAGGAAGAACGTTCTGTGCTTGCTGACTCCGAGGAGACGAAATGGCTGCTGGGGAAATTTCCATGCGGCGTCCACGCGCGCCCGGAGGGCGGCCCCGACAGCAACATCCTGCTCATCATATGGACTTATGATACCACTCCGGTGAAACCCGTTTTTCCGATCATCTTTGACCCGCGTTACCCCGAAATCGCCCTTCGTGGACTGGCGGTGGCCATTCCCGGCATGAAGGCGTATCTCCAACAAATTCCCAGGCCGTTGGTCGATGGCGGCTACTACACGAAAACGCGCGAGAATCGGCCATTGATTGGACCACTACCCGTTGAGGGCGCTTACATAATCGGAGCGCTTTCAGGCTTCGGGATCATGGCTGCTTGTGCTTCGGGTGAACTGCTGGCCGCCCATCTCGCCGGGGACGATCTGCCCCAATATGCACGGGCTTTTAGGCTGGAGCGGTACGAAGACCCGGAGTATCGGAAATTGCTGGAAAGTTGGGATGAAACGGGACAGCTATAGCTCTCCGGAATCCCTGGGGTAGAAGCAATTCTGGTAATTATGTATATCGCCCCTTAAATAGTTGCACATGGATTAAATTCTAAACCCGAAGCACTAAATACTAGACAATATCTAAATCCAAATGCCCAAATCCTAAACGTTTCGGTCATTTGATCATTAGTGCTTTGAATTACTTAGAAAATAGATTTCATTTTCATCGTTCGAGGGTGACGGAGCCGTCATGTACAATTTGTTTAGAGTTTAGAAATTAGGATTTGGAATTTGCCCGTATTCTTTCCTTTATTTCGTACAAAAGGCTTGACATGACCGGATATTTTAGGTAAACAAATCTTGATTTCACGTGTCATGGATGGGCGAGATGCAGGGACATATCGATAACGCTATCGGTTTCTGGTTTGGCTTTTATTATTTTACCCCTGGGTCTGCCCGTCTGCGCCTGACCCTGTGAGCACGATGTAAAAGGGAATATGGCCATGGGCAGACCCGATGGGCTGCCCATGGGCTGTAAAATTAAGGGCCATGGGTCATCCATGGCCCTTTTCATTTTTGGAGATTGAAGAAAATGGACTCAGAGGTTGCGGGAATCAAGGAGCGGCTAAAAACAGCGCACATTAGCCTCAAAGATATCCTCGCGCTAATCGACCTGACCCCTGAAGGACGACCAACGGAGCTTGTTACCCTGTCTCCCCATGAGGTATTCAAGGGCCTCAACGAGCTCATTGGCAGGACCGTCGGCGGGACGAAGGTAGAACGTTTCAAGCCTCAGAAGGGCAGTCAGCCATTTCACACCTTCGAGATTCATACAAAAGGGGGGGAGGTTCTCGGCTATCTCAACATGATCTACCTCCGAAAGCCCATGCCGTGCTACTACCTGGTCTATGTCGAAGTCATGTCTCCCTTTCGCGGCAGGGGTCTGGGCAATAAGATCCTCAGGGCCTTCAGGGAGTTTGCAGAGGGCAAAGGGGCCGTTGGGCTTCTCGATAACATAATACCCGCCGGGGATCCAACCTACGGCATCTATGCCAAGGCCGGGTGGAAGCGTATCGAAGAATTGATCGGCAATGCCTTTGTCAACGGAGAGGGGCACTATATGGTTTTTGTCCCAAACTCCGTTAGGGCCCCTGACCTCAAGGACAAGCTCACCAAGCTCCTCTTCAACCTCAGGAAGAAGAGGCCCGTCATCGACATGCATGACAACGAGTCAATGGTCAAGCGGACTATCGAGGAATTCCGATCCATACACCAGGCACTGGAGCGCCTCTTCGAAGGCGAGTTTTCAACCGGGACGTCGACCCCCCTCATGCGTTTCATGTTCACCAGGTTTATTACCAAAGTGCTCGGGTTCCGGAGGAGGATTTCGACTCTCCTCGGCTACACGGGTGGCGAATCCCTCGACCAGATCTCCATCTCGGAGAGAATTAAGGCGTTGCCTATTCACCCGCACTCCCTATGGGGCTCGAAGGAAGGGAAGGCCGAAATATGGGGAGAAAGGGGGATCATTCGGGATCTCCCAGACCAGCTAAAAGACGAGCCCACCCACTATATCGAGGGCCTTCCCATCTACAGGCGGCCCTATCTGTCATCATGGCTGCAGAGGAAGGGAGGCGAGCCATCTCCCGACCTGAGAATCTCGGACCTCCTCGAACTGGGCTTTGACCCGACGAAATTGAGAGAGTTTCATCATGGTGGGGCAGCGTATATCTTCGAAAGGATATCTCCCCGGTTCCTTCCCTCCGTTGAAAAGAAGAGAGAGTTTCTACCTAAAATCAGCAAATACGCATCGAGGTTGCGGTTCCGCAATGCGACCATTCAGATAAATCCGCCCCTTGCGATTCTCAGGGATAGGGGAAACGTTTATATCTTGCGAAGTAAGGTAAACGGAATTCACTCGGAGGAGGCCCTCGATCAACTGAGGACCTGCTCATACCTCAAGGATATGAATAGTGGAGTGGGGATCGACCGCGCCGTGGTCCTGACCATTGAAGAAATCAGCGCTTGGCTGTGGAAGGTGTTCAATTCTGACCTCCGCGAGGAGATAGAGGAGTTCACCTTCTTCATCCCCTGGGATATTGAGAGGAACATCCCCAGAGTTGTGGTGCATATTCTTGGCGTCTCACTGGACACCGTGTGGATCGCTTAGGGGGTCGGAAGTCGATAGGTTATTGCCCAAATCCCCGTGGTCGTCCTTTCCGTGGAACTCAACTCGCAGCCATCACGTCCATGGCAAGAATCTGGTCCGGAGGGGCTTACGGATTCTACTCATACGCCTTCCTGAAATACCTTTCCTCCACATTGGTGAACTCAACTAGCCTCTCCAACGTCTTGAGGGCCTTTCCTGAATCGATGGATTGATTGGCCATCTTGATACCTTCCCTGAAATCCTTGGCCCGCCCTGCTATCACGAAAGCGGCCGCCGCGTTCAAAACAGTAACATCACGTTTTGCTCCAATGCTGCCGTTCAGAATTTCTCGGACGATCTCGGCATTTCGCTCCTTCGTCCCGCCCCTGATCTCACCGAGCTTTCCCCTCTTCATCCCAAAATCCTCGGGCTTGATGGTGTAGCTCTTCATCTTCCCATCATCCTTGAGCTCCGTAACCTTGGTCTTACCGGTAATGCTAATCTCATCTAAGGTATCCTTCCCGTGGACGACCAAGGCCCTCTTGATCCCCAGGTTCTTCAAGACCAGGGCCATTGTGTCCGTCAAACACGCCTCGTAAACTCCCAATACCTGGGTCCTCGTCCCCGCGGGGTTGATAAGGGGATCCAGGAGATTGAATATCGTCCTGATGCCCATCTTCTTCCGTATGGCGACAATGTGTTCAAGCCCTTTCTTAACCAAGGGCTCATAGAGAAAACAAATGCCTACTTCATCAATGCACCTTTCCAGTTGACTGGGGGTCATATCCAGGTTAATTCCCAATTTCTCAACTACGTCTGCGCATCCAAAGAGGGGGGACAGGGATTTCCTTCCATATTTGGCAACCTTGAGACCCCCTCCCGCGGCTACCAGGGCCGTGGCCGTTGAGATATTGAATGTAGCTGTTCCCTTGGTTAAGTCCTCCGTGGTGCACCGGATCGTCTCACTTTCCACCGTGATTTCCTCACGATCCAGACACATGAGGTCGTCGCCAACATTAATCACTGAGGCTTTATCCCTGATTATCCTGGCCGCTGCGGTTATCTCCTCCGGCGTCTCCCCCTTCATCCGCAAAGCCGTGATGAATGAGGCGATTTGCGCGGTGGATGCCCTTCGCGTCGTAATTTCCCTCATCACCTCCTCCATCTCAGCTTCCGTTAAATCTTCCTTTGAGACCACTTTGCCGATTGCTTCTTTGATCATGGGTTTCCTCCTTTCAAGTGGTTTTAGATTCTCCATGAAGCAAAAAAGCCGTGAGCTCATCTGGTCAACTCACGGCTTTTGCATCCGAAAACGAAAGGCCGTGAGCACGGGATCTGCCCACGGCCTCTGATACAAGTTCGATCTATTGGTGATCAGCCATCATCGGGCAAATCCCTCTCCTTTTTTCGCCAGCACCACCAGAAACATCCGTTCGTTTGAATCGTCGCCATGGTATGAAATCCTTCTTGATTCGTAGCTAATACCAGATAATCCCCTATATGTCAAGAAAAATCATCATCCGCAGAATGCTCAATGTGCGAGGAAATGGTGCATGACGATCAGGAACAGGCTGCCCGCCGCAAGGGCGACGGTGTTTTGAATGGCCTTTTCCTCGCGTATTTCCGGCACGATATCCGTAGCGGCTATGTAGACGAAGGAACCAACCACGAGCCCCGTAGCCGCTCCCATTAGTGATTCCGGTGCCGGTAACACTGCTAAGCCGATCAACCCACCTGCTGGCGTTGCGAGCGCCACCATAACCCCAAGGACGATCGCCTTCCTGTCGCTGAGATTCTGAAGCAACAGCGAGAAGGTGGTTATCCCCTCCGGAAATTCGTGGCTTATCACGGCCAAGGCGGTCAGCAGGCCTACCCGGTAGTCGGTTGCAAAGCCTATCGCGATTATGACGCCATCCAGCAAGGAATGGAGAAAAAGCCCCCAGAAGAAGACGACGCCTTTAGCGGCACCCCGTCGGCCCCCATAGTGGACCTCTGCTCCGGAATGCACAACCAGGAATGTCTCCAGGATCAGGAATGCTACAAAGCCCCCAATGGCATAGAGGGGAGCATCCTCGTTGTACGTGAGGCCCCGTGGCAACAATTCCATGAGCGCAGTTGTGAGAATGATTCCCGCCGCGAAGGAATTGATATAGTGGCTGTAGCGAAGGGAAGAGCGACGCCACATCCTGGTAATCAAAATGCCCCATATCGTGACAAGGCCGGCCAAACAGCTGAAGATGATGGTTGACCACATGGTGGTTTTGAGATCGCCCTCCTTAACGGTGATTGAACCAAAAGCGTGCTGCCCTGACTGAATCCCCCGATTGTTAGCCATCAACCTACCCCAAAACCCGGGCTCGATCAAGAGACCTCCCAAATAATCCAGAGGTTCCTGGTTTTTGTAGGTGAGATTTTCGTAACGTATCGAATAATCATTGAAATTCTGCCTTCATAAGAAATCGACGTTACAACCGTAAGCCATAGAGTGGGACAATCTACATATAAAACTGATAATTCAAGACCTGA
>Ga0180438_10010966_pt1 | contig 11035 bp, 10 predicted proteins | sample SS_ome_12_FD_132455 | JGI IMG/M metagenome (GOLD analysis project Ga0180438, IMG submission 132455) | Hypersaline lake sediment archaeal communities from the Salton Sea, California, USA - SS_3_D_2 metaG | ecosystem: Environmental > Aquatic > Non-marine Saline and Alkaline > Hypersaline >... | reverse complement strand
CAAGTACAACCAGCTCTCAACCCTGTACTTCTCCGCCGTACATTCCGTTCTGACGGGCGAGAACGATGCCCAAACTGCCCTTGAACTGCTGGAACTTGACCTGGAGAGCCTGCTGGGCGGTGACTAGACGTTGGTAAGATCCTGCTGAGATTGGGATGACTCTGTCATCCCAATCTCAGCTCTTTGCTTGAAAGGGAACCATCGCACTAGGGGAAAAATGAACGCTTCACCCTCTCCCCAAGCCAATCAAGGGGCCGCTGCGCAAGGCGGTGAAAGCCAATCGGGCCGGCTTTCCGCCTACATCCTGGCTGCTCTGTTTGTGTTTCTCGGAATCTCGGCGATCGCCTGGTTGCTCGTCTCAGTTGTTCGGGATCCAGCCATTCGCCAGGTTGTGGACGGGACTGCCACGGAAAGCGGCCAGTCCCCATCCTTGATCATCGCCTTTCTCACCCAGTTTGGGATTGTGCTGCCTGTCCTGATCCTGTTCCTCGGCACCATCTCCATCTGGCTGGGTTTGCAGTTGCGAACTCGAAACATCCTGGCTGCCCGTTGGGCGCAGGTTGCCTTGCTCTGGCTGACAGTGGCAGCGGCTATTGCTGCCATCTTTAACATTGCCAGATTGGGATTGGACTACCTCTCCCAGCAGGAGCAACAGGCTGCGCCTTTGGAGCAGGGACGCATAGGTTCGGTACTTTTGCTGCTCTGCGCGGTCGGTCTTTTTGCCCTTTTCCTCTACTGGTTGAACCGGCGCATCGAGGATGTCTTCACTGGAAAGGAGCAGCTCCACTCGCGCGAGACAAGAAATGCCTGGAATCTACTCATCCCAACGCTGGCGGTGTTTGTCCTGGTGGCGGCCCGCCCTCTGGAGCAAACCTTCATCCGTAGCCTGACCGACAAACGTTTTGCCGGGCAAGAGGTGCCGAATTTTGTGGGCTTGGAGAACTATCAGAATCTCCTGGGGGTGCGCCTGGATGTCGTCGATTGCCGGCTGGATGAGGCCACGGATGAGTGTGATGTGGCTCGCGATGGTTCGATCCGCTGGCAATCAATCGAACGCGAACTGCTGCAAGAGGGCTTTCGAACCGTCTGGACGGTCCCACTGCCATTCGACGCCACACCTTCGGCCCTGGCGATCAGCGGCCTTGACCAGGATTTCCTCAAGAGCATCGGGACAACCCTGCTGTTCACCGTGATTTCAGTAAGCCTGGAATTGCTGTTCGCCCTGTTTATGGCCTTGACGGTCAACTCGGCATTTCGCGGGCGTGGCCTCATGCGGGCTGTCATGTTGGTGCCTTGGGCCATTCCCACCGTGATCTCTGCTCGTCTCTGGGAGTTGATGCTCAAGGATACGAGCGCAGGCATCATCAACCGGGTGTTGATGGACGTGCGGATTGTGGATGCGCCTCAGGCATGGTTGTCGGCTGTATCGCTGCAGCTACCCGCAGCAATCATGGTGGATGTCTGGAAGACAGCCCCGTTCATGGCGCTGCTGCTCCTGGCGGGATTGCAGACGATTCCTAGCGATCTGTATGAGGCGGCGTCAGTCGACGGCGCCACGCGCATGCAACAATTCTTCTCGATCACCCTGCCCCTGCTGCGCCCTACGATTGCCGTAGCCTTGGTCTTCCGCACACTGGACGCCCTGCGGGTCTTTGACCTGTTCAATGTGCTCTTTGGCCGCCAGCAACTGTCCATGGCAACCTACAACTATGAAACACTGGTGAACAACCAGCAGGATGGTTACGCATCGGCCATCAGCATGATTATTTTTGTGGTCATATCGGTTTTCGCAATTGCCTACGTTCGACTGCTCAACGTGGAGACAGAATGACGAAAAAGAGATGGGTTGATCTTCTGCAGCGCCTGGTCTTTTATGCCCTGGTCGTTTTCATCGCGGTGTATGCGCTCTTTCCGTTCTATTGGGCGTTTGGTACCTCCTTCAAGACTGAGAACGAAATGTTCCGTCGGGCGAGCTATATCCCCCAAGAACCCACCCTGAAGAACTACCAGTATGTCTTGCGAGATGGCAAGTTCTTGCTTGCCCTGCGAAATTCCGCATTTGTAGCCGGGGCAACCTCTGTCCTATCGCTTTTGGTTGGGTCTTTTGCGGCCTATGCCTTGGGCCGGGCACGCTTTCGTGGACGAACCGCGCTGTTGTATCTCGTCCTGTCCATGACCATGTTCCCCTCGATATCGATCCTGTCAGGATTGTATACCATCGTGCGGGAATTCGGTTTGTTTGGCACGCCATTTGCCCTGATCATGACCTATCCGGTGTTCACCCTTCCCTTCACGGTGTGGGTCTTGACGGCTTTTTTCAGAGGCCTACCCGCCGAAATTGAGCAGGCAGCGCTTATCGACGGTGCCACCCACATGCAGACCTTTCGGCTCATTCTGCTGCCGTTGACAGCGCCCGCGCTGGTGACCACGGGACTCCTCGCCTTTGTCACTTCCTGGAATGAGTACCTCTTTGCGCTGAACTTTACCATCACCAACCCTGCTGCGCAGACAGTTCCCGTTGCCATCGCCCAGTTCAGTGGCATCGAGTCGCTTCAGGAACCGATTGCAGAGATCATGGCCGCCGCGATGGTCGTCACGATCCCCCTCGTTGTGCTCGTGTTGATCTTCCAAAACCGGATTGTTGCCGGTTTGACCGCTGGTGCGGTGAAGGGCTAGGTCGGCTACATGGGCAATCGCCCCAACATCTTGTACCTGCACTCACACGATACCGGACGGTACGTCCAGCCCTATGGCCACGCCGTATCCACACCCAATATTCAGAGATTGGCAGCGGAGGGCGTGCTGTTCCGCAATTGCTTCTGCTGTAGCCCAACCTGCTCGCCAAGCCGGTCAGGGTTGCTCACAGGGATGGTTCCCCACAGCAACGGGATGACCGGGTTAGCACACCGGGGTTGGCACCTCGACGACTACAATCAGCACATCATCCACACGCTGCGTCGAGTTGGTTATTACTCGGCGCTTGTTGGCACCCAGCACATCATCCACGCCAATCGCTTGGATCGAATCGGCTATGATATGGCACTCCCAGGTGGCGATGCGCAAGAACGCACGCGGGCAGCCATCGCCTTCCTGGCTGATGCTCCTCCACAACCATTTTTCCTGTCTCTTGGTTATAAAGAGACCCATCGTCCTTTCCACGGGGCTCAACCAGCGAGGGGGGGGTACGCCGAAGACGAGCGGTATGTTCGTCCCCCTGCAATCCTCCCGGACACAGCAGACACCCGTCGTGACATGGCTGGATTCAACGCCTCCGTTCGGGTTCTCGACGGGTGCTACGGCCAAATCCTGCATGCTCTCGATGACGCCGGACTGGCGGAAAACACACTCGTACTCTGCACAGCCGACCATGGCATTGCTTTCCCGGGAATGAAATGTACCCTCACCGATCACGGCATCGGTGTGCTACTGATCGTGCGCGGGCCAGATGATCTCTCGGGCGGAACCGTGGTCGATGCGCTGATCTCACACCTGGACCTGTTCCCAACGATATGCGATTGGTTGGACATAGATCCACCCGCTTGGTTGCAGGGCGTCTCGATGATGCCCCTGCTGCGTGGCGAGGTCGACAGCATCCATGATGAGGTTTATGCTGAGGTCAATTACCACGCGGCCTATGAGCCCCAGCGCTGCGTGCGCACCCAACGGTTCAAGTATATCCGTCGCTTCGACGACCGCGAGACTGCAGTGCTGGCCAACTGTGACGACAGCTTGAGCAAGGACATTTGGCTGCAATCGGGCTGGCGAGAACGACCTCAGGCGAAAGAGTACCTTTTTGACCTCATCTTTGACCCCAATGAGGTCTGCAATCTGGCCGCCGGTCCAGATAAGCAGGATGTGCTCGAAGACATGCGCGCCAGCTTGGCCCAATGGATGGAAGAAGCAAACGATCCTCTGCTAGCGGGCCCCATACGCGCGCCAGAAGGGGCGCAGGTTAATGCGCCGGATGCGGTGTCGCCGGAGGAGCGGACAAGGCCTGCCAGTCAGATCCTTGACCTGGGAGATGACCTATGAGAAATCGGTGGGACGTGTACCGGTACCGGTTCCTCCCCCGCCTGGAGGCCGAGCGCGGCTGCATATTGGTGGGCTGCGTCAAACCGTGCAAAGGCGGATAGAGGATCTGGCACAACATGGAACATAGTGTCCCCATTGGGGTAGGCATCATTGGCCTGGGCACACGAGGGATGTACTCCATCGCTCGGATCATGGCCGAGCGCTTTGCGGAGACGGGCTTCAAGGTGACGGCGCTCTGCGACCGCAATGCCGAGCGCATGGTCGAGGCCCGGACCGAAATGCAGCAGCGCTACGCGACTCAGGGCATTGAGGTCGCACCCAGCCTGTACGAAAACGGTCTGGACCTGATCGCCGATCCCAACGTGGACCTGGTGGTCATCACCTCCGTCACCGATACGCATCGCGCGTTTGCCGTTCCGGCCTTGCGGTCCGGGAAAAAAGTCTATTGCGACAAGCCTTTGGCGCACAACGTGGAGGATGCCATCGCGATCGTGGAGGCCGAGGCAGAGGCCCAGAATCCGCTGATCATGGGCTTCACGCGCCGCTACGAGTCCGCGTGGCGCAAGGCCCACGAGTTGCTGCGCCAGGGCGTCATCGGCCCTCTGATCATGCTCCAGGTACGCGACATCATTCCCTACCACCGCTACCTCACCGCCTGGTGGCGTCGCCGGGCGTGGTCGGGCGGTGCGCTGAATGACAAGGGCTGCCATCTCTTTGATGTGTTCAACTGGTTCACCGGTAGTCAGGCACTCAGGGTGCATGGCTTTGGCGGGCGGTCGGTGATCCAACCCGATCCTGAGGCGCCACCCCGTTGCCGTCTGTGCCACCGCGATTGTCCCTATCGCCGCCGCGAACCAGAGACGGCCGCTCCCTCGGCCCCTGACCTGCTGGTGCACTTTGGCCCCTCGTGGCTGCAAGAGACCGAGGAAAAGCACGTGGACGACGTCTGCGTCTACGCGCCCGGGTCCGATCTCTACCACAACGGCAGCATCCACTTTTCCTACGCCAATGAGGTCATCGCCTCCTACTTTTACACCATCTTTGGCCCACCCGCCGAGGATGAGGAGACGCTGGAACTGGTAGGGACCAAGGGCCGCCTGATCCTCACCCGGCACACGGGGGAACTCGACATTGTCACGGACCATGGGAAGACACGTCAGGTGCTCGACTGCCGTGATGAGCATTTTGAGGATTCGCACTTTGGGGCCGATATCGCCCTGGTCCAGGAACTGCGTCGTTTCTGCCAGGGTGCGCCGCCCACGGTTTCGGCGCGGGCCGGGCTAGAGGCGACGCGCATGGTGATGGCCTCCTTCCGCTCGATGGATGCAGGCGGCGTCACCGTGGGCATGGCGGAGGTGCCCGATGCGCGGCTATGAGGAACTCAACGTCTACTATGGCGATCTACACAGCCACTGCGAAGTCGGCTATGGACATGGCAGTTTGCCGGATCTCTTCCACAATGCCCGCCTGCAACTGGACTTTGCGGCCGTCACCGTCCATGCTCACTGGCCGGACATACCAGCCGGGGATGGCCGGCTGGCGGCCCTGGTGGATTATCATCAGCACGGCTTCACGAAAACCGGCAATGCCTGGCCCTACGTCCAAGAAGTCGTCGAGGCCCATCACCAGTCCGGACGATTTATCACCTTTTTGGGCTTTGAGTGGCACTCGAATCAATATGGCGACCACAACGTCTACTTCAACGGCTCAGCGGGTGACATCATCCGCGCAACCAGCCTGGAAGAACTGCGGCAAACACTGCGCCACCTGCGAAGACAGGGGGTCGAGGCGTTGTTCATTCCGCATCATATCGGCTACAAACAGGGCTACCGGGGCATCAATTGGGACACATTCACCCCGGAGTTGAGCCCGGTCGTGGAGATCATGTCGATGCATGGCGCGTCGGAAAGCCCCGACGCCCCTTATCCCTACCTGCACACCATGGGTCCGCGCGACTGGCAGGGTACGTACCAGTATGGTCTGGCCCAGGGACACCTCGTCGGCGCCATCGGCTCAACCGATCACCACAGCGCCCACCCCGGCAGTTATGGCCACGGGCGAATGGCCGCTTGGGCTGAGGCCCTGGACCGGAATGCCATCTGGAATGCTATCCAGGCGCGCCGAACGTATGCTCTTACGGGCGACAGGATTGCCCTGGCATTCTCCATCAATGGGGCGTTGATGGGTGCGGTCCTGCCGCCTAGCAGCGAGCGACATATCTCCGTCTCGGTGGCAGCGGGCCATGCCCTTGACTATGTCGAAGTGTTGCATAACAACCAGATCCTTCATCGAGCCAGCGTCTACGAAGAGCTTCTTGCCGCCCAGGATGATCCTTACGCCGCCCCATTCAAAACCTATTTGGAGGTTGGTTGGGGGGAAAAGGGGACAAACGTCGATTGGCAAGTGGAACTGCGCATTGTGCATGGCCGGCTGTTGGATGTTGAACCACGCTTTCGAGGACATGACATTGTCGCTCCCCAGGGAAGGGAGGAGGAATCGTATGCCTTTAGCCAGTGGGAGCGACGGGGCGAGGATGGCATCTGGTTTTCCACGCGAACCTGGGGCAATCCCACCACGACCACCAGCGGCACCCAGGGTGTCGGCCTTCAAATCTCCGGCGATGCCCACACCCTGATCAGGGGGCAGGTCAACGGACACGAGGTCGAGGTTTCACTGGCAGATCTGATCAAAGGTCCAAGGTCTGGGTACCTGGGTGGCTTTTTGACGCCGGCCTACTGTCTTCACCGGGCTGCGCCCCAGGCTGAATACACCTGCGAGATCGATCTTTCCCATGCGACCAGGCCGCACGCCAGAGATTGGTACTATGTTCGGGTTCGACAACTCAACGGCCAGTGGGCGTGGAGCAGTCCCATTTGGGTCGAGGCCTGACATCCCGGCTTCACCTGCCAGCCCCCGTGCATAGGACCCTACTCTCCCCGCGCTTCCTGGATCCACGCCAGCACCTGCCGGACCTTGGCCGTGATCCCGGCCCAATCGCCAGCCGCTACCAGGTCCTTGCGGATCAGCTTCGAACCCATGCCGACGCAGGCTGCGCCTGCCCTGAACCAGTCCTTGATGCTCTCCTCTGTAGCATCGACGCCGCCGGTGGGCATGATACGCGTCCAGGGGCAAGGACCCAGGATTGCCCTGACAAATGGCGGGCCCCCGACCGAACCGCCGGGAAAGACCTTCACGATCTCAACCCCCAGCTCTTCAGCCTGCGAGATCTCTGTGACGCTGGCACATCCAGGCACGTAGGCGATCTTCCGCCGGTTGCACAGGCGGGCGATCTCTGGATTGAGCAGAGGGCCTACCACAAAGTTCGCCCCGCTGGCCATGTACATGGCAGCCGTGGGCGCATCGATCACGCTGCCAACGCCCAGGATCACGCTGGGATCGACCTGCGAGAAGTGTTGTGACACCTCGCGAAAAACCTGGAATGCAAAATCACCGCGATTGGTGAACTCCACGACCCTGGATCCGCCCGCCGCACAAGCCGCTACCACGTTCTTGGCCACTTGCACGTCCTTGTGGTAAAAGATTGGAACCAGTCCCTGTTCAAGGATGGTGTTGAGCACGTCGAGTCTGCTGAAACTTGCCATGGTTAACCCTCGTCCCTCGCTAGCGCGACACCCGCCCAGAGGCCTCGCCCCCCATCAGTTTTTCTACTTCACCTGCGGTCACCATGTTAAAATCACCAAAAATCGAGTGCTTCAGGCAAGAAGCAGCAACGGCAAAGTCCAGGGCTCTCTGCGCGTTGTCCGGGTACGTACGCAGGCCATAGATCAGTCCGGCCACAAATGAGTCACCCCCGCCAACCCGGTCCACGATATGCGTGACGTCGTACAGGGGACCGGTGTAGAACCTGCCGCTGTCCCACAGCACACCTGACCATGTGTTGTGGCTGGCGGAAATCGAGCCACGCAGCGTGATGGCGATGGTCCGCAGCCTGGGGAAGCGCCTGGCCAGTTTCTCGCACACGTCGCGGTAGCGGCCGGCGTCGACCTTGCCCGCGCTCACGTCGGTGTCCGGTGCCTTGATGCCGAACACCTTGTCGGCATCTTCCTCGTTGCCGATGGCCACGTCGCAGTAGCCCACCAGTTCGGGCATGACCTCACCTGGCTGCTTGCCCCACTTCCACAGCTTCTGGCGATAGTTCAGGTCGCACGACACGGTCAGTCCCATCTCTTTTGCGGTCTGGACGGCCTCCAGGCAGACGCTTGCCGCCCCTGCAGAGATCGCCGGGGTGATGCCGGTCCAATGGAACCAGTCGGCGTCGGCAAAAACATGGCGCCAGTCAATCATCCCCCGCTCGATGGTGGCGATGGCCGAGTTGGCCCGGTCGTAGATCACCTTGCTGCCGCGCTGCATGGCACCCATTTCCAGGAAATAGATGCCCAGCCGTTCCCCACCCCGCACGATCTTGTCCACACCCAGGCCATACTGGCGCAAGAACTGGATGCACGCGCTGCCCAGGTCGTTGTCGGGGAGCCGGGTGACATAATCAACTGGCAGGCCAAAGTTGGCCAGCGAGACGGCCACGTTTGCCTCACCGCCGCCATAGATCACATCGAAAGAGCGAGCCTGTCCAAATCTCAGGTACCCCGGTGGCGACAGGCGCATCATGATCTCGCCGAAAGTGGTGATCTTTTTTGTCATGGTCCATGCCTCCCTACCTGCCCGCGTCACCCACGGCGATAGTCGTGCCGGAGCCTACCTTCGACTGCCGGGTTGACGACCCCTTGCGGCCAACGTCCGTGGTACACGTCAATCGTGATCTCTACGCCACTGCGGTACAGGTCGGCCACGCTTTCTTCAGAATTGGCACCCACGTGCGGCGTCAGGATCACGTTGTCGAACGCGCGCAAGGGCGAGTCCAGGGGCAATGGCTCCTGCTCGAAGACATCCAGTCCGGCTGCCCAGACTCTGCCGGCGTGCAAGGCATCAACCAGCGCAGCTTCGTCGATCACAGGTCCGCGGCTGGTATTTACCACAAAGACCCCTTCCTTCATCAGGCCAAACTCCCTCGCACCCAGCAGGTGATGGGTATCGTCCGTGAGAGGACAATGTACGGAGAGAAAGTCGGCGCGACTCAACAACTCGTCCAGCTCGACCTTTTGTGCTCCGAAACGGGCCATCGCCTCCTGATCGAGGCAGGGATCATAGGCCAGGAGGGTCATGCCGAAACCTCGCACCCGTTCGGCCAGGGCGCGGGCGATGCGACCGAAGGCTATGAACCCCATGGTGCAGCCCTTTGTGCGCCGGGCGGGCCGTGCCCCTGTGCGGTCCCAGCGTCCGTCGCGGATCCAGCGGTCCTGCCGCGCGACGTGCCGGACCCCGGCCATTAGCAGAGCCAGGGCGTGGTCAGCGACATCGTCGATGCAGTAGGAGGGTGCATTGCAGACCAGGATGCCTTGCTCGGTGGCAGCATCCACTGCCACGTTTTCGTACCCGATGCCCAGGCGCACGATGCAGCGGCATTGCTCCAGCTTCTGGATCACAGCCCTGCTGAGCAAGGGTCGCACCGATTGGATCAGGACCACATCCGTGTCCCTGGCGGCTTCCACAACGGCCTCGGGGACGCGATGCTGGCCGGCGATCCACTCGATGCCGTGGCCGGCCAATTCCCCGGTTATCCAATGGGGTGGCGCAAAGAGATCCTCGTCATAGTCGACCAGCGCGGCTTTGAAGGCGTGGTGTGCCATCGTGTTCATACACCCCCGTAGGCGGACAGTCCTCCATCCACGACAGCGGTTGTGCCGTGCACAAACCCGGCAACATCTGACAGCAGCAGGAGGGCCGGCCCGACCAGGTCCTCTGGCTGCCCAAAGCGTCCCATAGGCGTATGCGCAATGATCCGCTGCCCCCGCTCCTTGAGTTCGCCGCTTTGCTCGTCGACCAGCAGGAACCGGTTCTGCTCGGTCAGGAAGAAACCCGGCATGAGCGCATTGACGCGGATATGGGGCGAATACTCCTGGGAGACGTGCACGGCGAGCCACTGCGTAAAGTTTACCACGGCCGCTTTTGCCGCCGAGTAGGCTACACTCCGGGTCAGGGGGCGATCCGCCCCCATGGAGGCGATGTTCAGGATGCACCCGCGATCCTGTTCCACCATGTAGCGGCCGAATACCTGGCACGCCAGGAAGGTGCCCATAAAGTTGAGATCGAACACCCAGCGCACGGCGTCCTCGGGCAGATCGAAGAAGGACAGGGTTTCGCTGGTTGTCGCTTCTACCTTGGCGCCGCCTGCCCCATTGATGAGGATGTCGACCTGCCCGAAGGCAGCCAAGGTCTGCTGCGCCAGGGCCTGGAGCGAATCCTTGTCCAGCACATCCGCCTGCAGCGCAATGGCCTGTCCTCCTTGACTGACGATCTCGCTGGCAAGTTGGCGCGCTCTGTCGGTCCGGGTGTGCCCTACGATGACGACCGCTGCACCCTGGCGGCCCAGTGCCTCAGCCAGTGCCCCGCACAGCACACCGCTGCCGCCAAGGATCACGGCCACTTTCCCTGTGAAGTCGAATGCCCTGTCCAGATTCATCAGCATATCCTCAGCACCAGATCAATGGTCTGCCCAAGATGACTCGACGCGTTGTTCCGAGTAGCCAAGGGTCTGCGAGATCCGGAAGGCGGTCTCTACCACCTCTGTGGCCATGGGATTATCGAGCCGTCGAAGGGGCATGCGCGTGTCCGGGGCGGAAATGCTGACAGCGGCGATGACCATGCCCGTGCGATCTCGGATCGGTGCAGCCACACAGCGGACGCTGGCCTCGTATTCTCCCTTGTCCACTGCGTAATCCCGGGAACGAATCTCGTGCAACTCCTGCAGGAAAGCAGCCTCGTCCGTGATCGTGGCATCGGTATATGCTTCTAGGCCATGGGTCTGGATCCACCTCAGGATCTCTGCCTCGGGCTGGAATGCTGCCATCGCTCTGCCCAGGGCAGTGCAATGCATCGGTGCCGTGATGCCGATCCGGGATGCCATCAGCCCGACCGCATGTTGCGT
>Ga0180438_10010965_pt1 | contig 11036 bp, 11 predicted proteins | sample SS_ome_12_FD_132455 | JGI IMG/M metagenome (GOLD analysis project Ga0180438, IMG submission 132455) | Hypersaline lake sediment archaeal communities from the Salton Sea, California, USA - SS_3_D_2 metaG | ecosystem: Environmental > Aquatic > Non-marine Saline and Alkaline > Hypersaline >... | reverse complement strand
CGATGAAGGAGTCGGGCAAGCTCCATGCCCACATATCCGGTGACATTAATGATGCCTACCTTGAGCTTTTCCATGGCGATTCCTTTCTATAGAATTTTGGGGCACTGCTGCTGAAAAATACATCCTTGACATAACGGTCGCCGCGCCTGGCATACCTTCCTTCCATGGGCTAGCATGAGTAAATGGAATTCATACCTCTTATCCTCAGGGACCATCGCCTCCAGCAATCGGTGCGCCTCTTCGGGGGACACCTTGGAATTGATTAGTCCCAGACGCTTGGAGACCCGATAGACATGGGTATCCACAGGAAGGGCTGGCTTTCCCAGGGAGAAGAGGAGCACGCAGGCCGCTGTCTTTGGCCCCACTCCAGGGAGCTTTTCCAGCCACTCCCTAGCCTCTGAGGAAGGCCGATGAACCAAAAACCCCAGGTCTAATGAGCCATGACTCTCTAAGATGCTCTGGAGGCTGGCTTTTATCCGCACCGCCTTGATCCTGTTTAGGCCACCGTCCTTGATGGCTTCAGCGATTTCATCCACCTCTGCCTGAGCCACCTGCTCCCAGGTGCCGAAAGTCTCTATAAGCTTATCGAAAGCACGATGGGAGTTCACATCGGAGGTATTCTGGGAGAGGATAGTTCCGATGAGCACCGATAGGGGATCGCCAAGAGGTTGCCGCTCCAGGACACCATGCGCTCGCTCGAGCAGGGTAATGATTTCATTGATGGTCATGCCTTCAGCTTCCTTAGATGGCAGGTGTCGTTTATCAACCTGAGCATGGCTCTTCCATCCCATACCTCGAAAAGGTTGATCGCCGTCGCATCCTGTCCTATCTGCCAGAAGTGGGAGTTATCCAAACCAAGCAGGTGACACAGAAGCACCTTGCACACCACACGATGGCTTACCAAGGCGACTGTCTCTCCATCATGCTTTGCCGCAATCTCATCTACACAAGCGACCACCCTGCTCCGCACGTCATCAAGGGTCTCTCCCCCAGGGATCTTGAGCTTCTCCGGGCTGTAACGCCACAACTCAAAAAGCTCGGGATATTGCTCTCTCGCCTCTGCTATGGAAAGCGCTTGCCATATGCCGAAGTCCATATCATTGATCCCCTCCAGCGGCTGCACCGTGAGATCAAGGCGTTTGGCAATGAGCTGCGCTGTGGTCATCGCTCGCTTCAAGGGGCTAGAGTAGATAGCTTTCACCTCCCACTGCGCTACCTTCTCCGCTGCTGCCGCCGCCTGCCTCAACCCTGTCTCATCGAGGTCGATGTCAATCCTGCCCCTGAACCTCTCAAACTTATTCCACTGGGTTTGCCCATGCCTTATTAGGATAAAACGGATCAAAAAAGCCTCCTCTTTCAGGTTAACCTTTCATCCCTCAAGGTATTAACAATATATTGAATTTCGTGTGTGGTCAAGCCGAAGCGATGCAACGTGTGGCGGATTATCTCCAGGCCAGCCTCAAAGTCGGGTCGCACCAATTCAGCAACGCCCATTTCCCGCAGTACTTCAGCCTCCTCATCGCCGTGAACCCGAGCCACCACGTCCAGCTTTGGATTGATCTTCAGTGCATTCCTCAACGCAAGCTCGGTGGCTATCGGGTCAGCTAAAGTTATCACCATAACCCTCGCCTTTTCCAGACGCGCTTGGGCCAGAATATGGGGATTGCTGGCATCCCCATAGATAGCGGGGGTGCCTTGGGCACGCAGGGACTCGATAACCCTGGGATCGATGTCGATGAAGAGACGGGATAGATTCCTTCGCTCCAGAACCCTCCCCAGATTTCGGCCCACTCGACCACAGCCACAGATCACCACATGGCTGGAAAGCTCTTTCTCCTCACTCGGAGACCCCGGATCGAGGCGAGAGGCAAAGAGCCTCGAGAACCTCACCCCCTGGCTAAGCCGATAGTAAAGAGCTGAGGCCAAGATCAGGCCAAAGGGAGTTAGTAATATAGTAATAGCTGCGCTGGTCAAGGTCAAGGAGTAGAGATCGTCAGAAATTATACCCTCATCCAGGGCAAGGGCGGCCAGGATAAAACTGAACTCACCGATCTGAAACAAGCCACTCCCCACAAATAGCATTGTCTTGCCCCCGTAGCCGAATAGCCAAGGGATAAACGCGCAGATGACAAACTTTCCCAAGATTATGATCGCTACCACCCCCGCTACCATTGCCGGGTTTGCCACCACAAAGTCCAGATCAGCCAGCATCCCCAAGGAGACGAAGAAAAGAGTGGCAAAGATATCTCTCAGGGGCACAATATCGGCCAGAGCCTGATGGGCATATTCGGACTCGCTAATCAGAAGCCCGGCAACAAAGGCACCAAAGGCCGCCGAGAGCCCGAAGTAATAGGTGCCAAAGGCTGCCCCCAAGCCAAGGCAGACCACCGCCAGCAAGAATAGCTCCCTGGAGCGTTCCCCAGCCAACCTTCTCATCAGCCAGGGCAACCCCCAAAATCCCAGAACAAGCAGCGCTCCCAAAAAAAGAACGGCTTTCAGGGCTCCCCAGCCCAAAGCTGAAAGGAGGGCTATTCCCGACTGGTCTAGATAAGGCACAATGACCATGAGGGGGATCACGCTCAGGTCCTGCACCAAGAGGATGCCAATCATCACCCGGCCATGAGGGCTCCCCAATTCCCCGCGCTCCATAAGGGTCTTAATAACAATCATGGTACTGCTCAAGGCAATAAGGAAGCCGAAGAAGATAGACTCCACCAGCGGCCAATTGAAAAACCAGCCCGCCATCAGGCCAAGTGTCGCGGTAGCCAATATCTGGCCAATGCCACCCAATATGGCGACCTTCCCCATCTTCCTCATTGCGTTCAGGGAGAACTCTATGCCTAAGGTGAACAGCAGCAGAACAACACCAATGGTAGCCAGAGTGTCGATCTGCTCCATATCGCTAACCAAACCCAGCCCATAGGGCCCGATGGCGATCCCACCTGCCAGATAGCCTAGGATAACCGGCAGCTTTAGGCGGCGAGCAACCATGCCCCCGATAAGGGCCGCCCCCAAAACGATGGCCATATTCTCTAGCAGGCTTAATTCCTCCACTTCTACCCCTTTATCAGCAGTCTATTATGTAGAGCCTCGAAGGCATGGATTCATATACTATAAGGCTAAGACAGGGAAAGGGTCAATCATTGACATCCCCTTTGCCACTCCTGTAAACTAGCTTACGTCTCCATTCTAAACCGAGAGTCAAATTTGCTTGCGACAGAGAGGATGCGCCACCAGATTTCTCAGGCTTTAAAGAAGCAGCTTGCCGACTATATTGAGATTCGCATCGAGGAGAGGGAGGCAAGCCGTATCCAGTACCGTGGGCGGGAGCTGGAGGAGGTTGGCCGCAACACCAGCCTGGGGGGCAATGTGCGTGCCCTGGTAAACGGGGGCTGGGGCTTTGTTAGTTTCAACGAGCTAGATGGGCTCAAGGAAAAAGTGGAGCTGGCGGTGAGGCAAGCACGGTTGGTGGGCAAAGAGGTGAGCAGTTTTGCCTCGGTAGCGCCGGTGGTAGAGGTGGTTGAGCCTGAGGCGGGGAAGCATCCCACAACCATTCCTTTGACGCAAAAGAAGAGCCTCCTCGATGAATACAACGAAATCATCTGGTCCACGCCCAAGGTTCAGACCTCGGTAATCACCTATGGAGACGCTGCCAAGAAGGTCATCTTCGCCAATTCCGAGGGCAGCTATATTGAGCAAACCAAGATGGATATATCCACCCGCATCGCGGTTGTCGCCCGTGAGAACGGCGATGTGCAGCAGACAAGCTTGAGCCTGGGCTCGAACGGCGATTTCGGCTTTATGCAGGGGCTTCATCAGCAGGTAAAGGAGGCAGCACAGCGTGCGGTGGCACTGCTCTCAGCACCCCATTTCAAGGGAGGGGAATACACCATAATATTGGATCCCGTCCTGGCTGGTGTCTTCACCCACGAAGCCTTCGGCCACCTCTCCGAGTCCGATTTCGTCTATGAGAATGACCGCCTGAAGGAGATCATGGTGCTGGGGCGAAGGTTTGGCGGCGAGCATCTCAACATTGTTGATGGCGCCGCTATCCCCGGGCTTAGGGGAAGCTATAAATACGATGATGAGGGCGTTCCCTCAACCAAAACCCATCTCATCAGGGAAGGGGTGCTGGTGGGCAGGCTCCACTCTCGGGAGACGGCAGCCAAAATGGGCGAGATGCCCACGGGAAATGCCAGGGCGCTGGATTATCGCCATCCCCCAATCGTGCGTATGACCAATACCTTCATCGAGCCGGGGAGTGTATCCTTCGAGGAGATGGTGGGCGACATCAAGGAGGGAGTGTACGTGAAGAACTGGTATGGGGGAATGACCAGCATGGAGATGTTCACCTTCTCCGCCGGCGAGGCCCACATGATCCGCAACGGGAAAATAGAAGAGCTTCTTCGCCCCGTGGTGCTCAGCGGAAACGTCTTTGTTACTTTGGAGAATATCGATGCCATTGGCAACGACCTTGAGATGAACCAGGGGGGTGGTTGTGGCAAGGGGGCACAGTCACCCCTTCCGGTATCCAATGGCAGTCCTCACATAAGGATGAGGAAGTGTCTGGTGGGGGGAAGGTAATGGAAAAGGTTTTAGAGCTGGCGAAAAAGGCTGCCGAGGAGGCTGAGGTCTTCCTAGTCTCATCCCAGGAGACCCCGGTTGGCTTTGAGGCCAATCGGCTGAAGCGGCTGGAGACTAGGGAGAGCATTTCGCTTTCGCTGCGCATCATCAAGGGAGGCAAAATAGGGTTTGCCGCTACCACCAAGCTCAGCGATCCCCAGGCGCTGGTCCAGATGGCAGTGGAGACAGCACAGTTTGGAGCCGAGGCCAGATTTGCCCTTCCCTCTCGGCAGGAATATCCACAGGTCGAGGTCTACGACCCGGAAGTAGAGAACATCACTGTAGAAGATATGGTTGAGCTGGGCAATTCCCTAATGGCAAAGGTGCGAGACCACACCCCGGAGCTGGTATGCGAGGCCGGAGTGACCAAGAACATGGGCAGGGTGAGAATCCTTAACTCCCGCGGCGGCGAGGCCAACTACCACAAGAGCTTCTTTGCCATCGGGATCGAAGGGACCTTAATTCGAGATACAGACATGCTCTTCGTCGGCGAGGTGGACAGCTCCTGTCGGCCGATAACGGATTTGACCGCCTTGACAGGTACAGTGACCCAGCAGATAGAACGGGCAAGGAATACTGCCTCGATTTCCTCGGCAGAATTGCCTGTAGTCTTCACCCCCCATGGGGTGCTGAGCGCCTTTCTCGCCCCGCTGGCACTTGCTTTCAACGGAAAGATGGCCGTGCAAGGGGCATCACCCCTGGCGGGGAGCCAGGGAAAGCAGCTCTTCGATACGAGGCTCTCCCTATGGGACGATGCCACCATAGACTATCGGCCAGCAAGCCGCCTCTGCGATGATGAGGGCGTGCCCAGCCAGAAAACAGCCCTCATCGAAAAGGGGATGGTGGCAAACTTCCTCTATGACCTGCAAACCGCCGCTCTCGCTGGTGCTCGCAGCACGGGGAATGGCAACAGGGCTCGTGGCAGCATGCCCAGCCCCTCAGTGAGCGCGCTTATAATTGAAGGGGGGGACACCTCTTTTGAGGAAATGGTCAGAGACATAAAAGAGGGGCTAGTTGTGGAGCAGCTCATAGGAGCGGGGCAGGGGAACGTTTTGGGCGGCGAGTTCAGCGGTAATGTCCTGCTCGGATATAAGGTAGAAAGGGGCGAAATCGTGGGCCGGGTCAAAGACACCATGGTCTCAGGAAATATTTATCACGCCCTGAAGGAGCTGACCGCGATTGGTAATGAAGCAAAGTGGGTCGGCAGCATCCTCAGGACCCCGGCCCTTTATTGCCCCAGGCTAGCAGTGGCTAGCAAAGGATAACGGCTTTAAGGAGGTATCCCTTGTCTCTAGAGAGATGCCTGGCTGATTTAAGCGATGAGGACAAACGTCTGCCTTCCTCAAGCTTAGCCGACCTGTCAGACCTTTCCCCCGAAAAGCTAGAATTGTTCCTCGGGGCATGGTCTAGAATGAGAGTCGCTAGACAGAGGCAGATCATGAGCAAGCTTGTGGAGCTTGCTGAAGGGAACCCCAGCCTGAACTTCGATGACATCTTCCGCGCCTGCCTCCACGACCCTGATGAGATAGTGAGGGCAAAAGCCATCGAAGGCCTGTGGGAATGTGAGAATCGAGCCCTAATCGCCCCCCTTATTACCCTGCTCAGAGAAGATAACAAAGAATCGGTTCGTGCCGCTGCTGCCATGGCACTGGGTAGGTTCGCCCTGCTTGCCGAACTGGAGAAACTGCGCCCTGAGGATGGGGAGAGGGTGCAAGAGACTTTGCTTTCCGCTATTGACGACCAAGGAGAACAGCCCGAGGTAAGACGGCGGGCGATAGAGGCTATCGCCCCCCTCAGCCTGCCAAGAGTGCAGGATATTATAAGTCAAGCTTATAACAGCGATGATGCCAAAATGAGAGCCAGCGCCCTCTATGCCATGGGCAGGAATGGCGACCCGGTATGGCTTCCAACGGTGGTGAAGGAGCTTGGCAGCCAGGATGCGGAGATGCGCTTCGAAGCAGCGGTGGCTTGCGGGGAGCTTGGCGATGAGCAGGCTGTGCCCCATCTTGTCAGGCTTATATCTGACATTGATAGCCAGGTTCAGCTCTCCGCCGTAGCAGCACTAGGGCAAATTGGAGGTGGTGAGGCACAAGAGGCGCTCCGCGGATGCCTGGAACACCCCGATGAACACGTTCGCCAGATGGCAACGGAGGCCTTAGAGGAGGCGGATTTGGAAAGGGAGCCTACTCCTTTTGATTTTGGCCCTTGATCCCTGTGGCCAAAAGCGAGGTGCTGAATTGCTAAGAGGTCGAAAGGTAGTACTGCGGGGGGAAAAATTGGAGGATGCTGTCAACGACTACGCTTGGCGCTGCGATGAAGAGCTCGCCCATTATGATGCTGCCCCAACCCTGAGGCTATCCTTTGAAGATTTCTTAGCCGACTATGCCGATGAGTTGCGCCATCCCAGTCGGCAACGGCGACGCTTTGCCATAGAGAATCTGGAGGGCAAGCATATAGGCAATCTCATGTATTACGACATCGACGAGGTCAAGGGGGAGGCAGAGCTGGGGATCATGGTCGGTGACCGTGACTATCGGGATAAGGGCTACGGCACTGATGCCATCACCACCTTGCTCCACCATATTTTCAGTACCACAACCCTGAACAAAATCTACCTTAACACCCTTGACTGGAACCTCAGGGCGCAAAGCTGCTTCAAAAAATGTGGCTTTGTTCCCTGTGGGCAGGCGAAAAGATACAGTGGCACCTTTGTAGTTATGGAGATACACCGAAGCTCCTGGCAAAAGGCTAACAAGCAAAGCCTGCCAAAGAGCAATGAGCCCAACGATGTCCCCTAGCTGGCTTCAATCCATGTAAGTAAAAAGCGGGAAGGATAATTTCTCTTTCCCGCTTTTTATAAGCTGGCAGTAGAGTTGTCTATTCTTTTGGCGGTGCTGGTGCTGAGGGATTGATCAAGCCCGCTGCCAGTGTCATAGGTACCAGTTTACACAGCTCATCCACAGTCCACGTCCCTTCCTTGAAAATGGACCTCCAATTTTCTGGCTCGGAGTAGAGGCTTACCTCGCCACCGGTAACAAGGAAATTGCGACCATTTATGTTAGCCGCCTCATCGGTGCACAGGAACACCACCATTGGCGATACGGCCTCGGGTGCCATGGCTGAAAGGTCGGGAACCCCTGCCGCAACTGCCTCAGCACCAGCTGCACCCATGCCCATCTTTGCCCTCTTCTCCCAGGCTGCTTTCAGCTCTGGGGTCACCGTCATCCTGGTGGCGGCACGGGGGCGAATGGCATTACATGTAACACCGTATCTCCCCATGTCCCGGGCTACGGTCCTGGTGAAGCCAACAATACCCTCCTTGGCCGCACTGTAGTTGGCCTGACCCATATTGCCCAGGCCCGCCTCGGAGGAGGTGTTTATGATGCGACCGCTCCTCTGCTGTCTGAATACGACGCAGGCAGGCTTGGTGCAAGCGAAATGCCCCTTGAGGTGAACACTAATTACTGAATCCCACTCCTCCTCGGTCATGTTGAAGACCATGCGGTCCCTGAGCACGCCAGCATTGTTGACCAGAATGTCCAGCCGGCCGAAGTTGTCGATAGCAGCCTTGATGATCTTCTCCCCACCTTCCATGGTGACCACGCTATCGTAGTTGGCCACAGCCTCACCACCCATCTTCTTGATCTCTGCCACCACCTCATCAGCAGGCGACTTGTCAGCCCCGGTTCCATCTACTGCACCGCCGAGGTCATTGATCACCACCTTAGCCCCTTCAGAGGCAAGGGCCAAAGCATGGCATCTGCCCAGCCCTCGTCCGGCACCAGTGACCACAGCCACCTTCCCCTTTAATCTATCACCCATGTTCTACACCTCCTTAAATTTAGCCGCATTGATTATTGATTAAACGTGCCTATTACTTTGGCAGTGCCGGATTTACAAGTCCCAAAGCCAGAGACATAGGCACGAGCTTACAGAGCTCGTCCACAGTCCAAATCCCCGCTTTATAGATGCTCTTTATAGCCACCGGATCGGTCATCAGGTGTACCTCACCACCTCTGATCTGGAAGGTGCAGCCATTTATGTTAGCCGCCTCATCCGTGCACAAGAACACCACAAATGGGGCAATGGCCTCTGGCAGAAGCTGCCCCGCATCATATTCCGCACTCAAGCCGGCTGCAGCCCTCTTCTCCCGGGCAGCCGCCATCTCCGGGCTTAATGTCAGCCTGGTAGCAGCAGCAGGGCGAAGGGCATTACATGTAACACCGTATCTCCCCATGTCTCGGGCTACGGTCCTGGTCAAGCCAACAATACCCTCCTTGGCCGCACTGTAGTTGGCCTGACCCATATTGCCCACCCCAGATATAGAGGAGGTATTTATGATGCGACCACTCCTCTGCTGCCTGAATATGACGCAGGCAGGCTTGGCGCAGGCGAAATGCCCTTTGAGATGAACACTAATTACTGTATCCCATTCTTCTTCGGTCATGTTGAAAATCATGCGGTCCCTGAGCACACCAGCATTGTTGACCAGAATGTCCAGCCGGCCAAAGTTATCGATGGCAGCTTTGATGATCCTCTCGCCGCCTTCCATAGTGGCCACGCTGTCGTAGTTGGACACAGCCTCGCCACCCATCTTCTTGATCTCTTCTACTACCTCATCAGCGGGTGCCTTATCGGCCCCGGTCCCATCCGCCGCGCCGCCGAGGTCATTGACCACCACCTTAGCCCCTTCAGCAGCGAGGGCCAGAGCTTCGCCCCTGCCAATCCCCCGACCGGCACCGGTGACCACAGCCACCTTACCTTTTAATCTATCACCCATAATTTAACTACCTTTCCTTGGACTTGCTACAGAACCAAAGACCAACCACATCTAGCCCCGGGAAGGGAGTACCACAGTGGCAGTAGCTGGGGCAGTCTTTTCTCCTCTTGGGTTCTCAGTCCAGATCTCTAACTCTACAATATGCTCGCCATCCTTAACATACTTCTTGGTTACCGTCCCTTTACAAGTCAGCTGCTCTCCAGGGAAGTCCATTCCCCGATGCTGCACCGCTATTTTCTTCACCCAGCCTTCCTCACCAACCCAATCACTCAGGAGCTGGCCCAGAAAGCTTGACTTCAGCCTTCCATGGACGATGATATTTGGCAGGCCAGCAGCTAGGGCGAAGTCCTTATCATAGTGAATCTGGTAATAGTCTCCCGAGGCGCCAGCCCATTTCACCAGTTGCTGGGTAGTGGGGTTTTTGACCAGTTGCGGGATCTCCTTACCTTCTTCGACATCCTCATAGTAAACCTGTTTCGCCATGCTTCACCTGCCTAATAATTTATTAGCGTGCCAAGAGCTCTGGCCACCAGCTCGCCGTGCTGGTTTGTCCATGTGGTCTCAGTCACAATGAATAGCATCTTGCCCATCCTGCCTTCCCGCTCCCTAAGGTCGTGAAGCTTGTCCACCACAGTTAGCACATCACCCGACTTAATCGGCTTGATGTACTCCCACTCCCCACCACCATCGAGAATCTGCGGTCCGGGAAGCTGGAAGGACATTCCCATACCTTGCCCCCTCATCTCCGCACCCATGAGAAGACCCGGTGGGGCAATAATTCCCCCATAGCGGCTTTTCTTAGCATACCCCTCATCCTGCCACAGCGGATTGGGGTCCTCAATGGACTCGGCAAACTTTCTGATCATCCCTTTCTCAATCTCAATAGTGACCGGCTCCGATGGCACCCCTATGGCTTTTTTCATCTCTTCGGTGATGATCTCTTCTGCCAATTGCCACCTCCTTTGTTCTTTATTTCTCCTTCTCTCCAATCTTGATACCCTTAACAAAACGCCAAACAACACCTCGTACGTGGAGAAGCCGAGCAAAGTTTACTTGATTTCAATATCGGTGTCAAGCATTTTTGCCTCAGATCACCCCCTTTATGCACCTATTGAATCCTCTCCAAGGGTGCCAGGCTCAAAAGCAACCGCTTGAGCCCTGCTTCGCCTTTGAAAGCCACAGTTACCTCCTGATCATCCTTAATCGAGAGGCAATTTATCACGACCCCGTCGCCAAAGACAGCGTGACGCACATGATCCCCGGTCTTGAATGCTGCTTTTGAGGCAGGGGATTGCACAGACACCGCCCTTTGCCTGCGTTCTCCAGAATACTGGCTCGGTGTCATCACCAACTGAGGAGGGATATCCAAGAGAAAGCGCGACGGCAGGGTTGGCTCACCGCTTCCCCGATAGCCGCGACGGAAGGCACGAACGAGATATACCCGCTTCTTAGCTCTCGTTATCCCCACATAGCACAGCCGGCGCTCCTCCTCCATTTGGCCTTGGTCATCGAAGGACCTCCTATGGGGTAAGAGGCCCTCCTCCATGCCGACGATGAAAACCACCGGAAACTCAAGCCCCTTGGCAGCGTGGAGAGTGATGAGCGTAACCGCATCCACCTTCTCATCGTAACT
>Ga0180438_10010964_pt1 | contig 11036 bp, 12 predicted proteins | sample SS_ome_12_FD_132455 | JGI IMG/M metagenome (GOLD analysis project Ga0180438, IMG submission 132455) | Hypersaline lake sediment archaeal communities from the Salton Sea, California, USA - SS_3_D_2 metaG | ecosystem: Environmental > Aquatic > Non-marine Saline and Alkaline > Hypersaline >... | reverse complement strand
TACCTAAAGCCGATGGAAGATCGGTTAAATACCTCAACCCTTAACCCTGTTATTAGATAAATACGTCTCCTCTTTTTATTGGAAAATTTGTGCCTCGTGGTTTCCGATTTTTCTATTTCCTTCATTTTAAAATCTGAAGATACAATCATTGCTCAAATTTTCATAGAGGTAAATACAAAAAGAAAGAAATAAAGTATATTAAATACTAATCTAATCTAAGATGAAAGATCTCGAAGATTTTTGGAGAACTTCCAAATGGCTTCACCAAGCTAAATTATTAATAGAAAGATTAGAAAAATATCCTTCTAATACTAGTATAGGTTTAATTTTACGCCATTCAAAAAGATATGAACCAAGTTTTTCCGATGAAAATCAAAACATGGATTTAACCGAGGAAGGAAAACAGATTGCAAGATTATTTGGTACTAAATTACCTCATTCTAGGGAGATTGTCATTTTTTATAGTGAAGTGGATCGGTGTCGTGAAACTGCGGAGCAAATTCATAGAGGATTTATGGAAAGGAATGGAAAAAGCGTGATTAAAGGCGAATGTAAAATTTTACGAGGTATCGGATTAAACCCAAACGTTTTTATGGAAGAATTAAAGAAATATTCTCTTTTAGATGTCATTGTACGATGGAGTGCGGGATTATATCCAGAGGAGCATTGGCCTACTATTAAATCATATTGTAAACGTGCCGCAAATATTATTTGGCCATATCTTCAAAAGCTAGAACAAAATACACTTGCTATTTTTGTCACTCATGATCTTCATTCAATTGTTTTAAGGTATGGGTGGTTTGGATTTCCATTGGATTCAAGAGGGATCGATTATTTAGGGGGTTATGCTTTTTCAATTGGGAAAAATGAAATTACTGTCTTGGATTATGGTGATATTAAGAAAGCAGAAATTCCATATTATTGGAAAAAATAAGTGGACATTAAATGGGAAAAAACAGATTGGAAAAGCAGTTTTATTTTGTGGTTATTCAACTCAAGGAAAAAGGTACAAAAAGTTAAAAAAAAAATAGTCTATTATTTAATAAGAAATTAAGTTTATTTTTGAGTTGAGGTTTAATTTGGTAAAAAATGTGAAATTAAGTACTAAATTAGAAGTAGAAGTTGACGAAAAAACACCAGAATCTCTTTTTGAGTCAATTATCAGCGAAATTCTAATCCCTAGATATAAGGAAAACAAAGATTGGAATTTAAGCTTGAATATCATCATAGAAGAAATGAATCGATTGATATCGAAATACGAATTAGATCCAAAGTTAAAATTAGGGTTATTAAATCAAGTGGAGAAGCACTTGGATAAAGAAATTGAGGAACTCACCGGTACTGCCAAAATAGAGATTCTTTTTCTTAATATGGATGATTATGTGGAGGAGATCAAAAAGTTAATCACTGCTGGTAAAGAAAAAGAACAATTACGGCATGACATGGCACAAATGATCTTTCCATTGACTTTATTTGAATTAGGGGAGTTATTTATTTTTCTTGGAAAAAGAGCTTTCTTGAAATAAATTTATTTTTACTATTTCATTTTTATCAGTTATCTGAGAGTTGTAATATTCCTTGATTGTAGAGCATACACTACATCGTTTTCAATAGCCCATTCAATATCTTGGGGATATTTTAAATGTTTTTCAAGTTGTAAACCGAGACGATGAAGCTTTTTGATATGAGTGCCATTTAAGGAGCATTGATTTCTGAGATCTTTCTCCATTTCAATCAAATGGGTGAATGATTTGTTTGGATGAGCCATCGATAATTGTTCTTTCTCACCTACTACTTTTTTCACAATTTTTCCATTAAGTTTATCAATAATAATCAGATCAGGATTAATCAGATTGTTAGTGAGCACATCTCCTAAACCCCACGTCGAGTTTATTAACATCTGGTTATGATTATTGTTAATAACGTTAGCAGTAAATAGAACACCTGAACATTCGGGGAAAATCATTTTTTGAATAATTACTGCAATCTCGATATCCAATAATGATAATTTAGTCCCTTTTTTTCGCATATGAAGGAGATATAACAAAGATTGAGGAGAAAATAACGAAGCCCAGCATTTTTTGAGCGAATTGATTATATCCTGAAGGGTTTTATTGTTAAGAATACTTTCTGCTTGCCCTGCAAAAGAGTATTGCTCTGAATCCTCGATATTTGCAGATGATCTCACAGCAAATGATATTTCTTCATCATGATTAGTTTTTAATTTGCGATAAGCTTCTTTCAATTCGATAGAAACAACTTTAGGTATTTTAGAATTTAGTATTAGATCAGTAATAGTTTTTGAAAGGTTTAATACATTTTCTTTAGTATAGTTCTGGGATAAGTTCTTTTGAAGTTCATCATTAAATTTAGATTCATTAATGAATATTTTGTAAGATTTAGTATTTAAAATAAAACCTGGAGGCACATTAACACCTAAATTTGCCACAGTAATAAGTTTAGTGCCTTTACCACCATATAAATCCTCATTACTGATATTATTATGGATAAATCCTATATATTTCATCTCAAAGAACGAGTTAATCGCATTTAGTTTGTTATTCTTTCATATAAAGAAAGCCTCGATTATCTCCATCATGTGTAACTAAAACTTTTTTCCCATTTAAAGCGGCAGGATCGCTGATTTTTAATTTAGCAGCCATTATACAAGGGATTCCAAATTCTCGGGACACTATAGCTAAATGTGAACCAGGTCCTCCTGTAGTGCAAATTGTACCAATTAAGTCCGATAGAATTGGGCTCAGAGTAGTGATTCCCGCATCATCAACAATACAAATTTTTCCAGCAGCACAATCAAATAGGCGTATCACATCTTCAATAGTTTTAATATACACAGCTTCGCCAGATACTTCCGTTTTTGTTGAACAAGAAAGGCCTTCACCGATTTTTTCCATGACCATCGTCTCTCAACAGCATTCTTATGTGAAACTATAATTAGTTTTTAATTTTTTGTATTATACTTAAATTTTTTCATATGCTTCGATAGATGATTAAAACTTTATATTAAATTATATGCTTTATTGATATAACTTCATTATATTAATTTTAGAGCTTGATAGTATTGAACCTAAATGAAGCCAATGAATTAATTGCAAAAGCATCAGAATTAGTTGATTATCAAGTATCAAAACGAGGTCTTTTAGAAAGTCAATTATTTCCCGTGACAGCATATATTTGCGTTTCTTTTTATAATGCGTATGATATGCTATATGATGTGTTGAAAAAGGTTGCGAAAAAAACTACTCCTGAAGAAATGGCTAAAGAAAGTAGAAAGATACTCTCGGAAATTCATGCGTTAAGCATATTTTATCTTCCTTTATATTATATGGTAGGTCGAATGGGAGAGATCTCAAGAAATAACGGTGATCCCCAATCAGAGCCCGAAGAGAAACAGGAACAGACTATATTTGTCCTCGACTTCTGGAATCGATTGGCTCGTTCATATTTTCCGAATAACCAATTATCAGTCTATGACTCCAATAAGAAAAATATTGCACTTGAAAAACATGATATTGACTGGGTTAGTGATAGAATTGTCGATGTTTCCTATGAAGAGGCGAGAACCATAAAAAGAACTATGGCGAATTTAGAAACGGTCTCTTTTTTAGATGAATGTGAGGCACGAGCCAAAATCTGCGATCATGGTCCTTATCAGATGGAAAATAATGAGATATTGGTATTTCGAGAAATCTCGCATTTATATAGTGGAGGAAAACCTCATTTTTCTTGGTCTGCAACGGAAGCGAAAGCACCATATCCTAATATTGCATTTGCATATCGTTTAAAGGATGTAGAAACACGTTTTGATGATTTTGCTACACTTGAGACAAATCCAGCTGATTTTTCTCACAACATTACTGGAATAGGCATTTTTACAAGAGAAGTTGATGTCGTTTCATCTATAGATTTTAAAGAACTCCCTAAATTTGACAATTATGCGATTAAGGCTAATAAGGAACTATTTCTTAAATTTTCTAAATGGGATCGAAAACAACGACTTATTGCAGGAGCGTACGCTTATTGTTATGGCTATGCAAGATATACTAATTTTGTAGGAATTACTGATCAAATAAATTGGGAACTGACAGAAAGAACAATGAATAAATACATTCCCGATTTTATGGAAAGTGATTTTGATCCAGGTATTCCTCGCCTTTTCAGAAGTAGAGCTAAAAAGAAAAGAGAAGGTCCATCATTATATCTACTTCCCGAAAGATAGAACTCTATTCTTTTTCATTTAAATTAGATGTATAGCTTTAAATAGATATAGCTCATAACTTTGATCATACTTAAGACAATCATTCTAAAAAAAATTAGGAGGAGTTAAATCGTGAACTATTGTCCAGAATGTGGAAGAGATATAAAAGAAGATTGGAAGAAATGCCCTTATTGTGGTTTTAATCTAGAAGAATTAAAACGTAAGCGTAATGAATTTCATAAAACCGAGCAACCATATTCTGATTATGATCCTAATACTCCAGTTGAGTATATCCATAGACCAACATCGTCCATTCAGAGGACAGACACTAATACTTTTGGTTTAATATCTATTATTTTCGCTGTAATAGGTTTATGTATTTGTGGAATTCCGTTTGGAATTTTAGCTTTCATATTAGGTATAATAGGCGTATCCAAAGATCGAAATGCAGGAGCATCAGTAGTTGGAATTGTTCTGGGATTAATTGATTGTTTTTGTGTGGGAATATTTCTTCTCGGATTTAGTCCTTATCTTTTTTAATAAACTATTTATCAAGATCAAGAGGGATGACACTTCAAGCACTAGAAATTAAGAAAAAAAGAAAAATGATTAAAGCATACTACTTCATTAAAAGCTTTTTGCCATTATTATTAAGTCATCATCCACAATGTGGCGATTTCGAATCACATACACTAAAATTTAAGAAATATCGACTTTGTATTGGATGTTTTATCGGTTATCCTTCAGCTTTCTTAGGTATTATACTTCTTGGCCTACTCCATGTTTCTATATTTATATCTTCAGAATTCCTTTTCAGTATTGGGTTTATATTTATCTCATTTTTTTTTCTCAGTCCATTAGGTCTCATCAAGAATAAATTATTGAAGGTTTTTCAGAAATCAATTATAGGAATTGGCTCATCGTTTGTTTATTGGGGAATTCGACTGTTATTAGTTCCAAGAAGTACAAAATATTTATTATTTGCAATAATCTTTGGGATAATTCTGACGTTTCTAAACTTATATCATACTCTTGGATTCTTAAAAACATGTCAAAAATGTAAAACACCTTTCAATTGGGCTATATGTGATGGATTTAAGGATATAAGAGAAAATTTGGTTAAATATGGATTACGTAATTATCTTGATCCGATGAGAAAATTCTCATTCAGAATACTAGAAAAAAGAAAAGTAAAAATAGCTAATTCAAATTAATATAAATTATAACTATGATGAATAATTCCAAACATAATAATTTATTAAAGGAAGATGAGCTACTACATGAACCTAGATCTAATCCAAATTGGAGAGAATCATATTACTTTAACTGGGTGGATTTAGAAAACCAAATTTCTGGTTTCTCTACAATTGGAATTGTTCCAAATCAAAAAAAGCGAGAGTTTGTATTTTTTTTATTTTTGAAAGATAGAAATGAAATTTATTATAAGGAACCCCATTTAGACAAGTTTAGTATTGATATCGATCAGATGCTTAAGGAAAATAGACTGGAATATAAATTGATTGAACCATTCAAAAAGTGGCAAATAAATTATAGCTCAAGAAAGCTATCCTTTATGATTACTTTCAAAACCAGATTTCCTACTTATCATTTTGGAATAGATTCTTCAGCTTCTTGGCACCAACATTTTGAGGCTTCAGGAAGAATATCTGGAGTTATAGAACTCAAAAATGGAAATAGAATTAAAATTAATGGATATGGTCAGAGAGATAAGAGTTGGGGAAGTCGGAATTGGCATCAATTTGACAAATGGTACGCTGGGCATTTTCAGTTTAAAGATTGGTCTTGTGCTTTTCGTAAAGATTATATTAACGGTAAAATTGACCTTTCAGGTTATATTTCAACCCATATCGGGAATGTGCCTTTAAAAACCATATTAATTAATACTATAAATGATGAAGATCAATTTAAGAGCCCAATTTCTACAATTTATTCTATCACCGATATTAATGACAATTTCTATAAAATCGAAGCTAAAAGGATTAAGCAAGATTCTTTTATTCGCTTTAGACGAGAGTTTGAGAATGGTCTCACTGAACTTTTTGAACAAATGGTAATTATGAAAAATCTTGATACCGCAGAAATCGGCTCAGGTATGATGGAGCATTTACGTACTTTTGGAAATAACTGATTTTTATATGATATTATTCTGTTCCCAATCATACATTAATTATTAATATTGAAAAGTTTAAATGCTAAATATAGTAAATCTATCTAATTGAATTAATTTAAAATTAAATATTAATTTAAAGATTAGGAAAGGGGTGTAGTGTAAATTTGTGCATGTGGTGTACTAAACATGGAGCAGGAAAAAAATGGTATATGAATTCCAAGAATTATCATGCAGATCAAATCTCAACCGAGGAAGATATGCGAGAATACCTCACTGAACAGTGGATGAATTTTGAGCAGATATATATCCGGAAAATTGCTGGGTTTTCATCTAAAGATTTAGGATATAAGTTAAAGATGCCGATTATTGGAAGAGTACTTCGTTCTAAAGCAGAGAGTATGATACACAGTGAAAAGAAAAATAGAAATCCTAAAAATGCTGATGGTCATTTTGGTCAAGTTATACCATTAGAGGAAGCTAAGATCATCATGTCTCAATTAGCAGATGAGCCAATTATTTGTAATTATTGCATGTGTCGTTGGATGCAACGAAAAGAAAAGGAAGCAGTCTGTATCAATTTTGGAGTATTATCTGAAGTTATTGAAAAACTACCTAGATTTATTCCAAAAGAAAGAACCGTGAGAATTGATCGTGAAACGGCTATTGAAAAACTTGAAGAATTTAATAAAAAGGGATATATTTCTTCTGTATGGTTTCAACCAGTCCCATATATCAACGCAATCTGCTCTTGTGAAAGCCCAGAATGCGGTGGATTTACCCTAAGAAATAATTTCAATCTACATGTAATGTACAAAGCAGAATACATCATCCAACTCGACCATGATAAATGTGAAGGGTGTAAGCAGTGCGTTGCCACCTGTCAAATGAATGCGATTAGATATATTCCATCAATGGATAGAGTCATAATTGATTATGATAAGTGTTTTGGATGTGGTGTATGCCGCCATGCGTGTAAATTTGATGCTCTTGAATTGATCCCAAGAGAGGAGTTTCCTGGATTTGATGGAACCTATTAGGTGATGATATGAGTAAAAGTAAGAAAAAGAAACGGACGAAAATTAAGATTGATTACTCGCTGTGTGGCGAAAAGGGAAAAGTGGATCCCAGAGATTGTGGATTATGTATGAGATCGTGTGATCCCGCTGTATTTGTAATGCATCCGACGATAGGGACAGAGAATCAACAAGAAGATCCATATGACCCGCAAGACTGGCGCATTACGCCTATTTGGGGCTCTCTATGTTCTCGTTGCTTTAAATGCGTAGAAATTTGTCCTGAAAGTGCGATTAACATATCCTGGTAATCAATCAATTATAAGTTTTAACTTTAAATTCTATTTCTCCTTTTATTTGTTAATTCTTAAAGTAGAGGAATATTTATTATGAGTAATTTAGAGAATAGAGTTAAGGAAATCATGGAAAAAAATCCTATTATTGATACACTTAGCCATGGTCCTATTTTATGGACAGAACCTTTTATTAAGAAAACGGATGACTTACTCGAATTAGACCAAAGTCCATTCAAGATTGTGCAAGAATTAATTGGTGATTTTTCTAAAACTGCTGTTTTAGATGAGAATTATTATAAAGAGTTGAAATCAACATGGAAAAAGTCGGGAGTAGATTGCGTGAGTTGGACAGTTGGACCGATTCATGAAAGACCATATTCTCTAGAGGGAATTCAGCATAATCTAGCGTTTCTTACATATCTTATAGATAATAGACCGGAATCATTCATTAAAGTCGTAAAAGCTGAGGACATTGAACGAGCTAAGAAAGAGGGAAAAATAGGAATTATTTACAATCTTCAGGATTTAGGTTTCATCGGAACAGATATAGAGCTTTTAGAGCATTTCTATTATATGGGAATTCGAGTAATGCAATTAACCTATAATAGTAAAAATACCATAGGAACGGGATGTACCGCTAGAAGAGATAAAGGATTAACTGAATTCGGTCGTCAAGTAGTCGAAAAGATAAACGAGATTAAAGCAGTTGTCGATGTATCTCATTGTGGGGCTCAAACCTCTATGGATGCAGCATTGTATTCTTCTGGACCGATAATCGCTTCACATACTTTAGCAGATAGTGTTTTTAAGCATGATAGAGCCAAATCTGACAAACTACTTGAAACTATTGCAGATAAGGGAGGCTATATCGGAGTTTTAACAGTTCCCGGCTTTTTGACAAGTACAGCAAAAACTACCATCGAAGATTGGTTGGATCACATCGATTATATCATCAAATTAGTCGGAATTGATCATGTTGGTATAGGGACTGATTATTATGGGTATTCCCTACCTGATAATTTGGCAAAAAAGATTGATGAATTGATTGGCATTTTAGGATTTCGACAAGAACATAGAGCTACGTTTACGGACAAGATGCAGAATTTTGAAAGTTATGAAAAGTTCCCCAATTTGATTAAAGGTTTGATATCGAGGGGTTATAACGATGAGGAGATAAAAAAAATAGCCGGCGCGAATTTTCTTCGAGTATTTAGAAAAATTTGTGGTTAAGAGGGTTGGGTCAATCTTTTAAAAAAAAATCATGGATTATTCTACGAGAAAAAACAATTCAATTAAATGAGTGAGATCTGTTATTTAGGATTATATTCCTCAGCAGTATTATATAAATAGCTGAAATAATAATTAGCTGCTGGACCAAATGCGATATGATCGGTCACTACTCCAAAATAAGAAAGTTTCTTAAAGATCTTTTGAGTCAAAATAACAAATGCACCTTCCCCTTCATCTTGAACAATAGCATTCCCAAAAACTTGATCTCGATATCTTATTTTTGAAATTTCACTATATTTTTTGAGAAGCGCCTTATTATCCCCATTCTCAGTAGTCGGTTCTTCAATTAAGAGCTTAATATCAATAACACCTCTAGCTCGTGCCTTTTTAATATCAGCAAAAAATAAATCCAAAAATTCTGTATCTGAGGCAACTAAATAAAGTGAATTCTTAGCCTGATCTATTAAAGTTAGACTTTTTGTTATACAAATATTCCTTCCTCGGTGGATATATAATGCAACTTTTATGGGTGTATCATGTGATTGATATACTGGTTTCAATTCATTAATTATTTTTTTAGAATCTTCATCAAAGCTATCATTAAACTGTTTCTTCGCGATAAGAAGCGCTTCATCGGGACTTTTCGGAAAATATCTCGAAGGTCTACTCTCTTCCTCACGGTGGAGCCACTTCTTGTCCTTTTCTAGCTGTGTGAGGATATTATATATACGAGAATAAGGAACCCCAGAGGCTTCGGATAATTCACGAGCATCCATTGGTCCTTTAACGATAAGTGTGAGATAAATCGCAATTTCGTAATCTGTTAATCCTATGTTTCGTAGAGATTCTTTCACATTTTCCGGGATCTCTTTTGACATTGGTGAACACCATTATTTAAAATCGTGTAATTTAAGAGGTTTTGGGTATTTATAAGAATTTTGTTATATAGTAAATATTATCATTTATCGTATTAATTATTAGTCATTTGTATATTATATTGAGATTATTCCTAAGAAGAGAGAGAATTTCATAAAAACTTGGTATTTTTCTCAAGGAGAATATGATTTTGTTTTAAAAATATTTTAAAAATAGTCCTTAACAAAATTTTTTCTTATTTGTTCAGGGTTTTCGCCGTTTCTTAATATATATTCTTCATATTTCTGGTATAATCGCGTCATTTTATCATACATTTGCTTATGTTCCTCCGAAGGTAGGAGGATTTCTTTGGTATTTGCATCAATCCACTTTTTTTGTATTTCTGACACGTTTATACTTCTCCCAAAACTACTTTGATATGAAAGTAAACATCTTAATGCTGCACCTAATGCAGCAGAATCTGAAATGTTAGAGATTCTAACTTTAGTATTAAAAATATTCGCAATTATTTGACAAATACTTCTATTTTCAGAACCACCACCAGTAGCTATAATTTCAGATGGCTTTTCCTTTATCCATTGCGAGTGATGTCTCATTGATAAAAATTGAGCTTCTATTATTCCACGTACGTTTGCTTCCACATCATTCTGATTAAAGCCAAAACGATAAACTTTTGGTTCTAAAACTAAAGGAACAATTTCAGGAAAGAAATAGGGCAGCATAACTCTCCCTTTGTTTCCTGGCGCTGTTTTTTCTAAAATTTTATTAAAATCCTTCCAATCAAGATCAAATTGATCCTTAATCCTCTCTCGTGCTAAAGAACCGTTTTTGAAGCAGATTAAACCCATGTAATTTCCAGTCGGAGCTCTAAAAACATGACTTTCACCGCTGAAATCCAAATATAGTGTCTTCATATGATTGAAATAGGTATCACTCGTTCCCAAACTAATTGCTACTTTTCCAGAATCGGCTATTCCAACACCTATAAGACTATTCGGATTGTCTCCTGACCAGACAACCAATTTAGTCTCTGGAGAGAATCCGTAGCGCTCTATAAAATAGGGTGAAATGGTTCCTATTATATTTGATGACTCGGTTAAGCTTGGTAACTTTTCTTTTAAATTGGGAGCAGTAGCAGAAAGGGCTATTTCATCCCATTCTTTAGTTACAATATTCATTAAATTCATTCCTGAGCCATCGGCATGATCAATTGGGGAATTTGCGCTTAATAAAAGAGAAGACAAAAATGAACTAATTAAGTGTATAGTAGC
>Ga0180438_10010962_pt1 | contig 11037 bp, 14 predicted proteins | sample SS_ome_12_FD_132455 | JGI IMG/M metagenome (GOLD analysis project Ga0180438, IMG submission 132455) | Hypersaline lake sediment archaeal communities from the Salton Sea, California, USA - SS_3_D_2 metaG | ecosystem: Environmental > Aquatic > Non-marine Saline and Alkaline > Hypersaline >... | reverse complement strand
GAGCCCGAGGAGCCCAAGATCACCTACCAACCAGTCGACTTGCGCCACCTCGAACCGATCTTACGCGACTACGCAAAAGCAAAGAGGATTAAGCCAAAACTCGAAAATATCCCCGACAATATCCAGTTGCCTTTGTGAGCCCCCCATGCTATGAGGAAAAAATGAGCAAAACCTTCACCTTAAAGATCTACCGAGGAACTCCCAGCAAGCAGTACTGGGAAGAGTTTGAGCTGACCCTCAAGCCCTTCTACAACATCACATCCGCGCTGATGGACGTTCAGAAAAACCCGATCAACAAAAAAGGGGAACGGGTCACCCCCGTCGCTTGGGAACAAGGATGTCTGGAAGTGGTCTGCGGTTCCTGCTCAATGCTCGTCAACGGACGCCCCGTTCAAGCATGCGTCGTCCTGATTGAGAAAGTCCTTAAAGCCTCCGGGAGCGACGTGATCACCCTCGCGCCCTTCACCAAATTCCCCCTCGTAAAAGACCTCGTCGTTAACCGAGATCAGATGTTTGAGAACCTCAAAAAAGTGGAAGCCTGGGTCGAAGTAGACAACGCTCTCGACAAAGGATTTGGGCCCAAGATCGATCCCAAAGTCGCGGAAGAACGCTACGTCCTCTCCACCTGCATCACCTGTGGCTGCTGCACCGAAGCGTGTCCTCAGATCAACGCCAAGTCCAAGTTCATTGGCCCTGCCACTATCTCGCAGGTCCGCCTCTTCAACTCCCACCCCATCGGCAAGCTCACCGCTAAAGAGCGGCTCGAGCCCCTAATGGGCGAAGGGGGCATCTCCGACTGCGGGAATGCCCAAAACTGTGTTCAAGTATGCCCCAAAGAAATCCCTCTCACCGAGTCGATCTCCCTCATGGGAAGAAAAGTGGCCGGGCAGGCTCTGCGTGACACACTCAACCCACCCGACAGCTCCAGCTAAAAAAGAGAAAGGTTAAGTGAGTTTCTCTTGTGCAAAACAGTCCATCGCATTCGCCATGAACTCGGCCAACCTAGGATCGATTGGATCGAGCTGGTTCCGATAGGCAAAGTGCTCTCTATTGAGCTGGGCCATTGCCTGGTAAACCTCGCGGCTCGCGTTGTGAAACTGCTCGGCAAACCGGTGGTGCTGCTCAATCAGCCTTTGCACCTGTTTAGAAGAGGGCTCGAGCCCTTCATCGATCCACTTTGCGATAGCTAGCAAAATGCTCCTCGCCTCTTTGTCCCACTTCTCGTAGGTCTCTTTTGGCTCCCCTTCATTGGAGCGTATTTTTAGATTTTTCATGACGATCTTCTCCGCCTCAGTTGCGCACTAATCGGGGGCACTGCAGACTCCAAGGAAATAGGACTCGGTCCCCTTCCCTTTGGCCCATTCTTGAAACCCTTGGTACATTTCTTGGTCTTCCATCATGTTTTCTCCTTTTAGATGCTTGATCGTTTTGTCGATGGTCACAAGCAGCTGGTCAATTTTGCTCCTTTCCTTTGTGAGCGAGTGGCGATGGGAATAGAGGGCGCTGAGCTGATCAAAGTCGCTCCGCCCAACCACTTTCCCAATCTGCTTCAACGTAAAGCCAAGCTCTTTAAAAAAGAGGATCTGCTGTAGTTGAAGGAGCTCTTTCTCCTCATAGTAACGGTACCCATTTGCGCCATATTAGGCGGGCTTAAGCAGACCGATCTCCTCATAATAGTGGAGCGTCCGCACCGTTATCGCAGAAAGTCTACTTAATTGTTTAACTGTATATGCCATCAACCTCTCCTCTAAAAGACAGGTATTTTAAAGGATGTCCGCATAATAAGGAATCACGTCTGCGTGAGGGTCAAGAGGGAATTTTTAGGATCGCATTCCCAATATTTCACGCCGAATCATGGATTGCATTCCATAGTTTTGCAAAAACTGCTAAATCTTAATGAGTTGAGACTTCAGAACTGAGCCAAGGAAGAGGAATCTCGCATACCGACTGCCGATGGGGCTTTGCCAGAAGAGGCTCGAGCTCTGCGAGAGCGATCTCCTCTAGAGGGAACCTCTTGGCCAGGGTCTTTTTGATCTGGGCTATGAGCTCGCCCTTGCTTGGCATATGAGCTGAGAGCGATGTGATGAACTCACTGTGCGAGCGGCCGGTCCGATAGTCGGGAGTCTTTTTCGGATGGAGAAGGAGGTCCATCCGGGCCGGGTCGTAGTCCCAAAGGAAGGTGGTGTGGTGGAGCCACCTTTCTTTACGCAGGTACTGTGCATTCCCTCCACACTTCCGATCACCTAGGACATAGTCGTTTTCCCGGAGGGCAAACGATGGGGGAAACACCTCTTTGTAGACCTCTTCGGTCCACCGGAGGATTGGCTCGGGATAGGGTGCGAACGGATGAGCGGCTTGGTTGAAGATGAACGAGACAAAGAGGGTATCCTGGTCGACGACGACGGTCCCTCCCCCACTAAACCGTTTGATGACGGGAATCGGGTTTTCTTCGAGTTTATTCAGGTCGATGAGCTCTTCAGGTTTGCCCGAGATCCCCATGACGATGGCTGGGGACGAACCTTCGTTGATGACGCAAAGGTTATCGGTACCAAGACGCAAGAAGGCTTCTTCGATTTGGAGTTGGTGAAAAATGGGGGTGTTGCGAAGGTGTAAGAGCTGCATTATTCGTGCTGGATGCCAATGATGTCTTCGATATCGACGACACGGAGCTTGGTTCCCTGAGCGGTTGTCATCCTGAACACGACGACGGTGCTGCTGGGCATCAGTTTCAGGTCGATCACGTTGGCCACTTTCTCTCCACTCGCAAGAGTGAAAAACACTTTTCCACTCGACTTCTCTTGCCGAAGCATCTGGAAAGCCTTTTCATAATCTGTCGCCCGCTCTTTGGGCGTGATCATCATTACGCTTCGAGAGGGAGTGTCGTGACGGGCTGCAACAGTGTTATGCTGAGCTGTTTGCTTTTTCATCGCATCCCTCGCAGCTGCTTTCTGCACAAGAGCTTCTTGGGGGTTGGTAACAGTAGCCAGAAAAAAGAGCGCGAACATAAATTTTATTTTGCCTCAAAATGCCGCTTTATCGCCACCATTAAGATCGAGATGTCGGCGGGGTTTACCCCCGAAAGGCGAGAAGCCTGTCCCAAATTGGCTGGCAGAAACTTCTGGAGAACTTCTTTCGCTTCATTCCGAAGACCGGTGACGGTGGCAAAGGAAAAGCTTGCGGGGACTTTGCAGTTTTCCACTTGGCTGAGTTTCTCAATCTCTTTTTCCTGCCGGGCAATGTAGCCTCGGTATTTAAGGAAAAGCTCGACTTGCTGGGCCACTTCAGGGGTATGAACTGGGACCACATCGGGATATAGGCTTTGAAGCCTCTCATAGGTGAAGTCGGGGCGCGAGAGGAGTTGAGCGAGAGGCGTCGGCTTTTCTTCAAAAGGGCGGAAGGTCTTTTCAAACTTCTCGATGGTCTCTTCGATTTTTGCTTTTTTGGTGAGGAGGCTCTGGTGCCGTTCTTCGTCGATGAGACCCACTTGGTACCCAAGGGGGCGAAGGCGGAGATCGGCATTGTCTTGGCGAAGAAGAAGGCGATATTCGGCTCTCGAAGTGAACATCCGGTAGGGTTCTGTATGCTCTTTGCTGATGAGTTCGTCGATCATTACCCCAATGTAGGCATCGGAGCGCTTGAGGATAAACTCTGGCTTCCCCTGAATTTTTAGGGCGGCGTTGATCCCGGCCACAAGCCCTTGACCTGCTGCCTCTTCATAGCCGGTCGTCCCATTGATCTGTCCTGCGAGATAGAGCCCTTCGATCGTTTTGGTCTCAAGGGTAGGCTTAAGCTGCCCACTGGTGATGTAGTCATATTCGATCGCATAGGCAGCGCGCATCACTTCGGCCTGCTCGAGCCCTGGTATAGTGTGGAGCATCTCGAGTTGCACGTCAAATGGGAGGGAGGAGGAGATTCCGTTGACGTAGATCTCATCGGTATCGAGCCCTTCTGGCTCGAGGAAGATCTGGTGGCGCTCTTTCTCGGGGAATCGGCGAACTTTTTCTTCAATCGAAGGGCAGTAACGTACGCCTGTCCCCTCAATCACTCCCGAGTACATGGCGGAGCGTTTGAGATTCTCTTCGACCACTTTTTGGGTCGCTTCATTGGTGTAGGTGATGTAGCAGCTGGTCTGGGCGAGACTAGGACCGATCGGAGGGTCAAACGAAAACTTTAGTCCCTCCTCCCCTTGCTGCTCTTCCATCACGGAGAGATCAACGCTTCTTCGGTGGACTCGAGGAGGGGTTCCTGTTTTCAGGCGACCAAGCCGAAAACCGAGGTCTTCAAGTTCTTTGGAAAGTCCCACAGAAGGGGCATCTCCCGATCTTCCTCCAGCATAGGAAGTTTCTCCGACGTGGATAAGCCCTCGCATAAAGGTTCCCGCCGAGAGGATGACAGCCTTGGACTGGTAGGCGATTCCCTCTTTGGTACGCACCCCCCGAACTGCTCCATTTTCGATGATGAATGACTCGGTGGTTCCTTGCTTGAGGTAGAGGTTATCTACCTTTTCAAGAAAAGATTTCATTTCTGTTTGGTAAACAAATTTATCGGCTTGGGCCCTGGGTGACCAGACGGCCGGCCCCTTTGAGGCGTTGAGCATCCGGAATTGGATCGCGCTCCGGTCGGCAATCTTTCCCATAATCCCCCCAAGTGCATCGATCTCACGGACCAGATGCCCCTTGGCGGTCCCGCCGACGGCAGGGTTGCAGCTCATTTTCCCGATCGTATCGAGGTTCATCGTGAGAAGAAGAGTTTTCATCCCAAGACGCGCCGACGCGTGCGCAGCCTCGCAGCCCGCATGGCCTGCACCTACGATGATGAGATCATATGTTTCAGGATAGACCCACATGGGCTGAGGAAAAATTATTTCTTCTTCTTATGACGATCGCGACGACGACGCTTCTTCCGCTTATGCTTCGCAATCTTTTTTTGACGTTTCTTTTTTACTGATGACATGCGTTTACTCCAAACTTTGGTTTAGCCATTTTAGACATTAGCTCCGTAAAAGTAAAGAGACTGGGCAATATTTAGAATTTATGGTACATTTCTCCCATGTCTCCATTCATTGAATGCAAAGGTGTTTCCAAGCGATACACCAGACCCAAAGAGCGAGATGTGGATGCTCTTCGCCATATCAACTTCTCTGTTGAGAAGGGGGAAATCTTTGGGATCATCGGACTTTCCGGCGCAGGAAAATCGACTCTCCTTCGCTGTCTCGCCACCCTAGAAAAACCATCCTTTGGACAAATCCTTTTTGACGGGCAAGATCTCGCACTGGTGAATGGACAAGAGCTTCGAAAAGTACGCAGTGAGATTGGAATGATCTTCCAAAGCTTCAACCTTTTCTCTTCAAGAACGGTAGAAGAAAATATTCTCTATCCCCTCGAGATTGCAAAGGTCCCCCTCGAAGAACGGAAGCGACGAGTAGCTCATCTCCTCCCTCTTGTGGGACTTAATGAGCAAAAAAATGCCTACCCAGCCCAGCTCAGCGGAGGGCAAAAGCAGCGCGTTGGCGTTGCAAGAGCCCTGGCCAACAACCCCAAACTCCTCCTCTGTGATGAAGCAACCTCGGCGCTCGATCCAAAAACAACCGGGGAGATCCTAAAGCTCATTAGCGACTTGCAGAAGGAGCTCGGCTATACGGTGATCCTGATCACTCATGAGATGGAGGTGATCAAGCAGATCTGCCACAAGGTGGCCGTCCTCGACCAAGGAGAGGTTGTCGAAACAGGTCCTCTCTCCGAGGTCTTCTTTGCTCCCCAGCATCCAGCAACGAAAAAGATGGTCCAAAAAAGCCTCCACGAGATTCCTCCCAATCTCCTCTCTGGAAAGGGGAAGGTGGTCCACCTCCATTTTAAAGGAGAAAAGGCAGACAGGCCGATCATCACCCAAATGGCGAAGCAGTTCGATGTGGACGCAAATATCCTCTTGGGATGGATCGATGGAATGCAGACGGCCACGATTGGAAACCTGATCGTCGAACTCACGGGAGAAAAGATCGAAGAGGCCCTTTCCTTCTTGAGAGGAAAAAATATCCACGTCGAGGAGGTTCCCCTTGGTTGAGAGTAATCTATCTCTTGTTTTCCGCCTCCTCCCGCTTGCCTTTTGGCAAACTCTCTACATGACTCTGGCCTCGGGATTTTTCGCTCTTTTAGTTGGACTCCCGTTAGGGATATTTCTCTTCATCACTGGCAAGGGGCAATTTTATGAGACTCCTAAAACTCACAAAGCCTTAAGCGGCATCGTCAACATTGGCCGCTCGTTTCCCTTCGCTATCTTGATCATTGCGCTCATCCCCTTTACACGAGTGATCGTGGGAACGAGCCTCGGAACTACCGCCTCGATCGTCCCTCTTGCTATTGCAGCAGCGCCCTACATCGCACGAGTCGTAGAAGCCTCTTTCTTAGGGATTGACCGCGGCCTGATCGAGGCGGCAACGGTGATTGGCACCCCTCCTTTTGAGATTGTCCGGAAGGTGCTGCTACCTGAAGCCCTCCCAGCGCTCATCCTTCAGTACACTGTGACTCTCGTTAATCTTGTCGGCTACACGGCAATGGCAGGGCTCGTCGGCGGCGGCGGCCTCGGTGCTGTCGCGGTCCAATATGGCTATCAGCGGTTCAACGGAGTGATCATGTTTTGGACGGTAATCCTCCTCATCCTCCTTGTTCAAGCTCTTCAATGGACGGGTAACCGCCTTGCCAACTCACTACTCACCAAACGAGGACTTTCATGAAAAAGTGGCTTTGCCTTTGTTGCCTCCTATTCTCTTTCGGTTGCGGAAGGAAGGATGACCCGAAAACGATCCGCGTAGGTGCCAGCCCGGTCCCCCATGCACAGATGCTTCAGGCGATTAAAAAAAATCTAAAAGAACGGGGATACACGCTTGAGATCGTCGAAATTCTTGACTACAACATCCCCAACAGGGCCCTGGCTGAAAAAGAGATCGACGCCAATTTTTTCCAGCACCAACCCTTTCTCAATGAGCAAATCAAAGAGTTTCACTATGAAATCGACTGCATGGCTCGAATTCATCTCGAGCCAATGGCCATCTACTCGAACAAAGTTGGCTCTTTGACTAGCCTCCGCGTAGGCTCGGTGATCGCGATCCCGAGTGATCCCACAAATGAATACCGCGCCCTAGCTCTTCTAGAAAAGCAAGGGCTGATCCAGCTTAAAGGCCATGACAATTTCCAAGCCACAATAGCGAATATCGGGTCCAATCCAAAGAGAATCAAGTTCAAAGAGGTCGACTCTGCGCTCCTCTCCCGCACTCTAAAAGATGTAGATGCTGCGGCCATTCCCACCAACTTCGCCCTTCAAGCAGGGCTCAACCCCACTTCCGATGCTCTCGCAATCGAGGGGAAAGACTCCCCTTACGCGAACATCCTAGCCATCCGCGCGGGAACTGAGCAGGAGCAGAAACTCAAAGTATTAAAGGAAGAAATGCTCTCAGAGACGATGAAGGACTTCATCATCTCTGAATATAAGGGAGAGATTATCCCCGTTCTTCAAGACTGCAAGTAAAGCTAGTCCATCACTTCAATTGTTGCCCCAGATGGCGCTTGGTATGTCGGAGGAATCCCTGCGTATTGAACGTCCCCTTCATCTAAATCCCCTTCTAAAACGGCCCAGCCAGATGGGGGTCGACTATTCTCAGCTTCATCTACCCGGACTTTGGTTGTTTTATGGCCAAGCTGAGATAACCTAAGATCGGCTTGGTGGGCCTGATCATCGTAATGTTTGGCTTCCTGCCAACACTTACCAGCAAAAACAGCACAGATTACCGGGGGAATCACAAGAACCACCCCGACTTTGAGTGTGATAAAGAGAACTATGACAAATTCAGCTAGCGATTTTGTAGACTGAATCACAGAAAGGGCAAACGTCCCTCCGAAATAGAGAGCAGCTAAACCAACAACGATTGCTGCGATCGTTTTAAGACGAGAACATTGCGCTATAGATTGGCATTCTTTTCGAATTTTGGTTACCTCTTCAACATTCCTTATATTGTCAAAATTATATTCTCGATTTCCGCTGATATTCATCTCATAGGACATAACTTTACCTCATGTTGAGCAGTTTAGGTGCGAAGAGTATAACGAAAAACAAAAATTTAAGTCCACAAAGCATTTGAGGATTCCTCCCCCTCTTTTTTGGGGGTCTAAAGAAACACATCGGGCTTGATCCCGTTTTTGAGCAGGTGCTCTTTTTGCGCGTGTGCCCTTTCCACCTGATTGTAGTGGTGGGATCCGGCGCGCCAACACTGGATCACACCATGCATCATCCCAAGCATAGGCGCAGCAGTAAATACAGAGAGGATGGGAAAAAGAATCGTGATCCCCGTTTGCCACCCGCTGGAAATTCCAATGAACACGTTGATGGATACTTCGAGAGTAAGGAAAGCGAAAAATCCGTAGGCGACTGTAGCCACAAGAAGAGCTGCGGCCTCTCCCCTTTTCCACCTCGCACTTAAGGTCTGCTCTTTGACGATCCCATCACAATCGTCACAATCTAAGATCAGATCGAAATCATACTCTTTATACCCGGAGATGTTGACTGCATAGGGGAGATCCATAAAAAATACCTCTTGAGGAAACTCAAGAGGCATGATACCGACCTAAATGATTTATCGACAAGGTTAGAATGATGGAAGCATGTCCCTAAATGACCACTGGCCACTTCCTGCAGCTCCATTTTCGGCTCTAGCAGGGGCGGGCATCGTCTTTAGCTTTTCTTCTAGTCTGCCAAGTTCTCCTTCGAGGTGCTTTGCGTGATTCCAATGCTCAACAGCGGGCCCCATAAGATCATTCCAGAGAGCTTTTACAGTGTAGCCTGCAAAGAGACCACCAGCCATCATTCCACTGAGGATGACAACCGCTCCGTAAAGAGGGGGAACAACTGCTAGAGGAAATGTAGCGAGTCCAACTACAAGCATTGCAACGTTTGCTACTGTGTACGCCATGCTAAGAAGCGCTGCCGCTCCGACCAGTGCAATGACTCCTTTTCCAACAGCTTTAATCTGCTCATTTCTGACCTGAGACTGAACTTTGCCAATGACTTTTTCGAGTTGAACTCTCGTCTTAAATGTAGACAGGTCATATTTAGGCCAAACGGTGTTCTTCCCTTGCCAGCCACTTGTGACCATGTCACCAAGCTTAGCAGCAATCCTTCCAGGAATCGCAGTAATCCCGCCTGCTGCAGGCTGCTGAGCCTCTTCCTCACCGTCGATTTCTGCATGGAAGTGGTCCTCGACCCCATCTAGGACTTGGTCTACAGGATCAAAATTATAATTACCTGGTATTCCGTTCATTTTCTCTCCTCTGCATAGTTTATTAGTTTTAATACCAATATTATACAGAAAAAGAAAATAACAGGAAACTAAACAAAAATGTTATATGTCAAACAAAAATATTACTTTGAGTTTGCGAATTCAACTGCAAGAAGAAGCCAGTTGATGACGATGGAGACAATCGCGAGAATCGAGGGGACCACCTCGCAGTAATATAAAATATTTTCTGAGGTTACTTCCATCACCTGACTGAAGTAGAGAGTACATCCATAGCTGACCCCAAAAGCGATGGTGAGGGCGGCGATTGTGAACAGAGCAGCTCTCTGGACCTTATGGCGAAGGCTTAAGGCAGCATCCATAGGACCACAGTACTTTATGTCTCCAGATTGAACAAGTGAACTTTGAGACGCTGATAGGGGCAACATTTAAGCTATCTCCTTAGGGTTAGGGGCTTTGAGGATATGGATCCCAAGGACTGCTAGCCAAATGGTGGCAATGGCCACCACGGAAGCGAGCGACGTAACTGCCTGACACAGAATGATCACATCAGGGTTCTTAAAGACTTCGAGGTGGCTAAACAGGAAAGGGGACCCCATCTTAAGGATATAAACACCCGCCAAGATCCCTAGTGTATATAGGGCAGCACTTTTCACATCCAAAAGGATCTTCTGAGCGGTATCCTTCATATCCGTGAGGACCTTCTGAACACGAGGAGGCTCGAGTCTTTGATCTGCTAGAAAAGAGGGACTGGCAGGCTGAATCTTCATTTAGGCTAAGGATTTTACCAAAATCGAAAAAAAGAGCAAGAAAATCCTTCGTTTACCAGAGCGGAGTCTCTTGAAGGCGGGAGATGATTTCTGCTGGATCCTCGATCTCTTCATTCACGGCAATGCGCATCCCCTCTTCGAGAAGATCGCCCATTTTCTCGCCCGCTTTGACCCCTGCCTTAAAGAGATGCTCTGCCTTGAGGTAGGGGTCTTTTGCAAGCATCCGGTCGATGTGTTTTTTAAGCCTTTGCCGCCTCTCGCTATGTTCCGTTAAGAACGCGCTCGGATCGTCGGAGCGCACTGCGACCATACTTAAGCCTACGTCGCAGTAGGGGTCGGCATAAAACTGGACCCATTCGATTTTTTCAAGCTTTTCGTGCCACTCTCTCGGCATGTTGCAAAGCGCCTGTGCATGGTAGTAAAACCGGGCGAAGGCTTTCTCTTTGTTGGAGAGTTTGAGCATTTCTGAAAGCTCAAACACTTGGTCGAGATCGTGGTCTGGGAAAAGCTCGAGAAGTTCAGCAAAGGTGGGAGAGCCTTTGGGAAACTTTTCGATAAAACGAACGCGATGTTTGATTTCATTGGGGCTCACTTCTTTGAGGTCGGGGAAGATGACAGAAAGCAGCCCTAGCTCATGAAGAAGGATGAGCCCTGTGTCAAAGTGGGCAAACTGGGACATCTTTTTAAACTCTTGCCAGATCCGTTCCATGGCAACAGACGGGAGGAGGTCGCTTGCGTGTCCCTTGATTGCTTCGAGGGTTTTCTCTTCGATCGGAAACCCAAAACGGGTTGAGTAGCGAGCAGCGCGCATCATCCGAAGGCGATCTTCAAAGAACCGCTCGTGAGGGTCTCCAATCGCGGAGATCACTCCCCTCTCAATGTCCTCTTGCCCCCCGACATAATCGTAAATTGTTTCTGTGAGAGGATCATAGAACATCCCGTTGATGGTGAAGTCTCGCCGCTGGGCATCTTCTTCTGGCGTGG
>Ga0180438_10010960_pt1 | contig 11038 bp, 2 predicted proteins | sample SS_ome_12_FD_132455 | JGI IMG/M metagenome (GOLD analysis project Ga0180438, IMG submission 132455) | Hypersaline lake sediment archaeal communities from the Salton Sea, California, USA - SS_3_D_2 metaG | ecosystem: Environmental > Aquatic > Non-marine Saline and Alkaline > Hypersaline >... | reverse complement strand
GAGTTCCTAGAGATAGGTGCGAAGCACGCTCGGAGGAACTTTTCCGGCAAGGCGACGGACACTTACTCGGGGCCAAAGGAGAACCTTCCGAGCAACGGTCCTTTGCACGAGGTCACTTATTCGCCTTCTTCTACCGTTCTGGGCACCGGCTACACCGTGCAAGAGTTCCTCGCGGAGGCCGGGAGCCGGGTCGAGACATTCAAACAAGGGGACCATTCGACCACGGTGAAAGTGGGGGACATCACGTGGGAGACTCAGTCGGGAACCGCAACGTTCAAGGCCGGGTCGAACACCCTAGAACTGTCTAACAGTGCCGCGAGCCTCACGGCCGGGGCCGGAGATCTCACCCTCGAATCAAAGAAGGGGTCCACCGACGTCACGGCCCGCACGTGGCTCTTCCTCACATGTACCGATGGGCTCGTGGAAGCGGAGTCTTCGGTGGGGATCTTGCTTCGTGCTCCGGTCACGGGCACGGAGCAAGGTGCGATTCTCACCTCCGGCACGATCGAACCCTTCACGGGCCTCCCCTTCTCTACGTGGGGGCTTGGAGCACAAGGACACCTGGTAGCCGATAGCGCCTAATGCCTACACCCTTTCAAATCACCGACGCGGTCATGACCGCCCGAGAGGCATCGAACCCACAGTTCCTGGGACAAGCCTTCTATCCGCTTGCGAAGGGCATCGGAGACGCGGTCTCCCAATGGGGGACGGGCAACGTCTCCAACTTGGGCCTCACCGGGACGGCGACGGGGACTTCGGGCTCGGGCACCATTACCCCGTACACGACGAAAATGGTCGTTCCGAACGACCCTTCCGGGCTTCTCGCTGCCCTACAAGGGGCCAAGATCAACGGTGTGAACGCCTCGGCGCTTGCAACCGTGGTTGCAACGGGGATCTCGACCGCCTTTTCCTCGTTCGGCCAATACGCCGGTGCCGTCGTCGGAGTGGGGAGCGGACAGGACGTGTCGAGTATCACGACGGTGAATGGCATGACGCTCGCACAGACCTTGTTTTGGTCGCTTGACGGCGCCTTCGAAAGCTCGGGACCGAATATCGTCGCCTTCTGCGAGGGGCTCGGGTTCGGGATTGCGGACGTCCTTTTCTCCGGAACGGGGACGGGTACGGTAGTAGGGCCGGCGGGGCCCTCCCCGGCGAGCACGGCAACGACCTCGGCGGTGGTGTAGATGGGCTTCGACTTCTCAGGGCACGTCCTACGAGGACCCCGCACGGCGACCACGAACCGGCCAACATCCGCCGAGCCGACGACCGGGGTGGTCCGAGATATCAAGCCCGTTCCTCCGGTCTACGACCTTGCCGCCCCTGAGGCCCCCGCCCTCGTCGACACGTGGGGAGATCAATACCGCGTGGCGGTTCTCGACGCCGCCGGCACGACCCCCATCGAGTACCTCATTTGGGCCGAGAACACCTCCAACCTCTCCTTGGTGGACGATCCATCATGGTGGGTCGAGGACGGCACGGGCGGGATTCCGATCAGTGACGTCGAGGTGGAGAACGGCGACCCCGACCCGGAAGGCTTTGAGCCGAACCCCTACACGGATGGTTCCCTCCGTGTAGTCGTCACCGATAACGGCAACCGGAGCCTCTCGCGGATCACCCACCTCGTGATCGCACGAGGTGACGTGACCGACTACAACGACACGGGGTGGGTTGACGACGACGACCCCTCCCAAGGTCGGAAGGGCACCAACCCTTATCCGGTCGTAGTGGCGTCCCTGAGCGACCAGAACGCCGATCTCGGTACGGTGGCGCTCTCGGACTTCAACGTCTACACGGCGACGGGCAGCGGACTCGTACAAGGTGATCTGGCGAGTGTGCTCGGTGGGGGCCTCTCCAATGATCGGGGGGACGAGGTCATTACCGTCCGGTACACCCTTGCACCCGCCCGGTTCTGGTGGACCCGGAACGACAGGTACGACACGCGATTCGGGTACAACGGCACCTCGCAAAAGTGGGAGCCCTACCACGGGTCGGCTCCGAAGAACCTCGGCCGGTTGACCTCCGACGAGACCTACACGCTCACACCGAAGCTCGCCCGCTACCCGGCCGGGTCGATCCTACCGGGTAACGCTTCCTCTCTCGACTCCTACGCCATGATCCGTCTCGGGGAGGTGCCCGACTCTTCGAGCCTCCCGGTCGCCCCCGACTCCACGGGGACCGACGTGTGGCTCGGAATCCTCGTGTTGTCCGACGCCGACGCGGCCGAGTACGAGTTCCCCGTCATGTACTCCGGGGTCGTGGGCCAACAAAGCGGGGTCCTTCGGTTCAACCCCGACTACGTGGACCTCCACGCCGGCAAGGCGATTTGGTACGTCTACCAGGACTTCGAGGAGGGCTTCGAGGGGGTCATAGGGGAGATCGGGGACGACCTCTTCATCGCCCCTGTGCCGGGCCCGACGGACCGGCCTATCATCAGACTGGGCAACCGACGGGACATGTACCCGATCCTCGTGGACACGGAGGCGGAGCTTCCGCTCCTCATCGTCGGGTCGGGTCAGGTCGGGGTGGCGCTCTCTACGGGTAAGCTCAAGCTCTCCGACGTGGACATAGGCAAGGCCGACCCGACCTCGTTCAACTTCGATAAGCACTACTTCGGTGAGCAGGTGGTCTACGGGGGCGTCTCACTAAACCAGAGGCCCCAGCCGACGAAAGCTCCCGTAAGGCTCACCGAGGCGGGGGGCACGCCGGCGGTCGTAGGTCCGAAGAACACCTTGTTCGTCCCCGATTCCGTGGCTCTTCCCGACGATTTCACCTCCGACGACCCATACCGAGGGCTCGGTATAAGCGGGGTTATGGACGCCCCGGACGGAACGGGCGCTATCCCCGACCTCGCCGGAACTCCTGCGGCCTATCGACCCGGTGGGAACACGCTCGACGACCCCACCACCGGTAGGGTTCGTCAAGTTAGGACTCTGCTAGGTGACACTTTTTGCTTTAGTCGTCGAGGAGTGGTCGAGAAGCTCGAAGTCGTCCTGACCACCGCCAGTCTTCCGTCAGAGCGTCGGGTGCCGGAAGACACCGTTTACGTGGCGAAGGAATACGTTAGTGGCGACGGCTCTCAGGTCGCACTCGGGCCGGGAGCACGCTCGAAGTACGCCGGAGACCCGATTTACTTCGCCCAGACGGACTTCACGCCCGCCTACTACTCCGACTCGCCGAAGCTCTACTCACGGAACCGGCTGATCTTCAGGTTCTCAACAGGGGACACTCTTTACTTCGCGGTAGACGGAACCACGTACACGTGGACGGCCTCGTCACTCCCCGCCCAGGACTTCTACACGGCGGAGGAGGTGGCGGCGAGCATCTACGGTGTCCTGACGGGAACAGGGGACGTCTACGCTCTTAATGGTCGTGTGGTTATTGAGGGGACGGACTCGGTCGAGATCGGATGGGGCGCGTCAGGATTACGTGATCTCTCCGGGGCGACCTCTCTGGGTTTCCAGCCGGGGTGGCGCACTAAGATAGATTTAGCGGGTTGGCTAATCGACTCCGGGGTGTCCTTCGGCCTCAGGCGTAGTCCTGTCAACCTTGATCGCTCCTTGTCGACACCCGACTACGCGGCGGAAGCCCGCATCGACGACTACGTTCTTATCGAGGACGTTCAGCCGTTCCCGTTCACGTTCCTCAACCCCGTACCCTTGCAGGACGTGGCCGGCTTCGACGAGGACGTGTTCTTCCACCTCACGTCGCTGACGACCCAAGGGGAGATTGCGGAACTAATTCAACGCCCGTTACGCCACTACGAGGACATCCAATACCGCTTCGGCGAGGGCAAGTTCGCGTGGCTTGAGGAGGGGGAGAAGACGGAGACTCTTCAACAACCCGTCTCCGCCTTCCAACTCGGGAACCTCAACGTGGTTCCCGAGACCTTGCTCAATGCCCCCGGCATCGGTGGCGGCTTGTACGTGGCCGAAGAGGGCGGCCAATACGAATTGTTGGAACAAGGTGTCGAGTACCTGCTCCCGGGGGACGGGGCCTCCGGGTACGCACTCCTCTCCGACAAGATCGGGGGTCTCCTATTCACGGGGGCGCTCGGGGCCTTTGATTCCGGGGGTACGACGTTCACGGACCTTCTCGGCTCGATCAACTTCGAGGAGAACGTCGGGGTCGGATTCCGACTAAAGATCACCTCCGGACCCGTTGAGTCATTGGGCTCCTATATCGTCAGAGAGATCCTCAGCCCGGTCGAGCTGCGGGTGGAACCCCCCTTCCTGGCTACTCCTGATCGCCCTGTGGCTTGGGAAATCTATTCCGGGATCGTCCGCGAGTTGTTCGACCCGGCCCTCGTGGCCGATGTCCTCTACAAGCCCTTCAACCTCCTCCAGGAAGAGCCGTTCCAAGTGAGGGTGCTCACCCTCCTCGGCACCGTCGAAACGGCCGGTACGGGGCGATTCCAAGCCGACGTGGGGCGTGCTCTTGATAGTGGCCGCCTCGTCAACCTCCGCTATGGTTTAGAGGCCCCGAACGATCTCAACACGGCGACCCTCTACGAGCTGGATTCGGAGAATCTCGGCACGCTCGCCGACGTGAGCCTCGTCGTGCCGACCACCGATCACGTCACCGCGGAGGCGTTCTCGATTCGGGTCGGTACGAGGACTTTCGTACAAGGCGTCGATCTTCTCCCGGTCACCTTCTTCAGCGTCAACCCCGGTTCGGGAGACGCGATCGAGTACCTCACGACCGATTGGAGCGTGTACGAGACGGGGACGTTGCACTTCGGGTCGAACGTGCTCACGGGATTTGCGGGTGCGGACGTGTTCTACGTGGAGACGTTCCGAGAGCCGGCCGATATCCCCTCCCTCGTCGCCGACTTCAACCGCAACACGGGTGAGATCCAGATCGCCGAGGATCAGCTCTACGGGTTCGACGGCACGGACCTCTACTTCGTGGAGCAGATGGTCACGGAGAACCGGCAAGACGTGGGGATCTCCCCCATGATCGGCGCCTTCTCCTTCAACACGCCGATTGCGGAGGGCCAGGTAGTCGAGGCCACCTACTACCAAGCCGACACGGCCGGTCGCCGGTTGGCGGGCCAGATCACTGAGTTCCTCCCTGTCATGGTCCGCGACGAGGTCACCACGCGGGTCGATGAGCAGAACTTCGACTTCAACCTCGATGGGAACACGGTCGATACCCGCTTCGAGCCCGTCGTCTACATTGGCCCGGTCCAATAGAACTTCGGCCCTCAGGACTTTATCCTCTCCTATCCGACGGAGTTGGACGGCGGTGGGCGGATCACGTTCACCGACAAAACGATCGTCGACTACATCGACGTGGTCGTGACCTACTCGGTTTTCGAGGCCCGTGGCGGCGAGCGGGTGTATGAGACGAGCACGAGGCCCGTCTACAAGCCGCCCTTCTTCATCAAGGCGGGGGTCGACGAGTTCGGTCTCCGCGGTGACCGTACGGCGGAGTTCACCGAGGGCCAGATGCTCCGGGTGGGGCCGTACACCTTCTACGTGACCGGGACCAAGTATTACCCGCTCCGCACGGAGATCGTGGACGGTGAGCCCGTGGTCAAGGGAGACGTCACCGGCGTCTACATCTATCCGCCCACCGTGATCGAGGTCGGGAGCCGTGCCCCCGGTAACGACGTACTCAACCTGATCACCGACCGGCCGATCTCCCTGGCCGGCTATGGGGCACCGGGGTTCTGGCAGGACCTCCCACTCGACACCTTCCCCTTCGAGCCGGTGAGCCGCGGCCAAACCACGATCGTGTTCCTCGGGGACCTCACCGGGACCGTGACGGCGGGCCATATCCTTGAGCTTGCCGGCAAGCCCTACACGATCACCGATGTGGAGTTATCCGAGGACGGCACACGAACGGTCCTCACGCTCGTGGTGCCGGTCCTAGAGGGGATCAACGTGACCTTGGCCCCAACGGTCCGGATCTCCTATCGGCCCGTGTACCCGCCGGAGCCGAGGGACTTCGTCGGCCGAGATCCGATCGTCACCTCCGAGCCCACCGAAGTAGTCCTCTTCGGAGAGGTCGACACGGATGACAACGAGCTACCCGGCCGCACCTTGGTCCCGAACATCGACTACACGCTCGGTCCCGACGGCGCGATCACCCTCTTGGAGCCGTACCAGGACCCAATGGCGGTCGATCAGACGCTCTATCTCTACTACACGAAGCAAACGCTACTTGGGCCGTACCTTGAGGACGGCCTGATCATCTCGCCCCGCTATCGGGCTGAGTACCGCTACAACACGCTCCCCTCCGAGGACAACGGGTTCCTTGGAGGCCGGCTCACGGCTACCTACTCGTACCGGAACCCCGACACCTACTATGCCCGGATCGTGCTTCTCCGGTCCTTCCTCGCCGAAGCCGTGGAAGAGGCCGTGAGGACGATCACGAGCCAACAACCTGCCACCGGCCGTACAATCGTGACGACCGAGGATGCCGAGAACTGGGAACAGGGGAGACTTGGGCTCCTCTCCGAGCGTCGACACCTCGAAGACCTCGACCGCTCCGCTCGGGTCATGCTCGACTTCTACAACACCACCGTAGTCGCCTTCGAGCAGATCAACGAGACGATCTCCGGTGGCTTCATCGGGGACCACGATGGCAAGTTCCGCTTCTTCGTCGGTCGAGGCAAGGAATATGCCCCGCCCGGTTTCGAGGACGAGATCACCGGGGTTCTCAATCCCCGCAACGTGTTCGCCCTCGTGTTCAACGCCGCAGATCCGGTTCGCGATATCACCTTCCTCGCGGACATCGACAACGTCGTGGTGCCCAAACAAGCGGAGATCACCAACGGCTACATTGGTGGCCCGTTCCTCGACGTGGAAGCCCTCGACGCTCTCCGGGAGGACCAGGCTCTCCAGATCTTGAACGACGTGGACGACCGTGTGCTCACAACGCTCGCGGAGAACACGAAGGTCAAGACCCCGGGCGTGAAGCCCTATTTCCGGCTCGCGGCTCTTGGCGTCTACGAGCGTATGTCGGCCACGCACTTCCTGAGTCGGCTCTTCCCTCGGAACGTGAAAGCCTTCTTCTACACGTATCCGGGCGTGGGGTATGCGGGTGCGGACGCCGGGACGTATTCGGCGACGTCTACTGCACACAAGGCGATCGCTCAGCTCTCCAACCCGGTGCTCGGCGACATCTCGGAGGTGGTCAACTCCACGCTGTTCAAACGCCGAGCACGCGCTCGGATTTGGGGCTTCTACCCGGACGGGCTCCCCTTCGATGCGTTTGACGTGAGCGGTGTTCCGTCGATCCAGATCTCCCAACCTTGTGTAATCGCCACGCCGGGGTTGCTCGCTGATTTCCCGATCAACCCGGAGACGGGCTACCCGGACCAAACGAAACTCCTCTCACAAGGTGGAGATCTCCCCGACCTCGAAGCGGGGGATCCGGATCTCGCCGTGCCGGGGTTCGTGAGCGGCGACCAAGTGGGGTGGGGCACGCCGGACGGGACATGGTACCTGGCCCTCGACGCCAACAGCACCGTCACGGTGGGTGGGAAGGACACGCTCACGGGCGTATTCGTGAGCCAGGTCCTCTATGGGTGCGTGATCACCTTCGAGGACGCCAACTCGCCGCCCCTCAACATCTTCGGGCCGAACCAGATCCTTGTGGGGACGTCTCCGACGACCGGGGAGCCGGCGGCCACGACCTTGAAGCAAGGAGACACGATCCGGGCGGAGGCGGCGTCCAACTTCGTCAATCCTCCGGTGGCTTCGGGCTCCTACACGGATATCGCCAAGGCCGCACAGGAATCGGGCAGCTTCCGTCTCGGCTTCGACGTCGAGATCCAGCAAAGCGGTGAGGTTCGCGACCTCTCTTTGCCCTCCCTCGACGACCCCGTCACGTGGGGCTTGAAAGAGATGCTCGGGCAAAACCCGCCCGGTCCGCTTACGACTTTGGGTGGCGACGTCCAGTTCGTCTACACGAGCCAGCTACCACTCAACATCCCCGCCCTTACGGGAGACGTGCAAGACGACGACGGTGATTACCAGATCCCGTACCTCAAGACCGGCAACACTGAGCTAGAGCGTTTCGGTCAAGCCTCCGCCGGCTTGGCTCTCGTTATGAGCACGACGGACCCGAGTGGTCTCTTCGTCTACCCGGATGAGATTGTGGGCACGGACGGACGTGTCGTGAGCCCGTGGCCCGGTTTCCCGGACCGCCCGGCGGCTCTCATGTCCTCCCAGGACTTCAAGCCGCTCCCGAGTCCCGACCTCGGCGTGGGCGACGTGCGGCCCTACGACTTGCTTTTCATCGAGGTCCATGACGCGGTGACCCCGGAGGACCCATACCGCGGGATCCTCACCGTGGGGGACGTGTCCGATAACTGGATCGAACCACCACGCTTCGTGACGGCGACGACGCCGACCTCGGGTGCGTCGAACAACACTGGGTCGCCGATCCGCTACGAGTTCGACAATGCAATCGTGTGGATGGACAACGTCTCCGGTTACCCGGACGCCCAAGCGGGACCTCCTCCTCCGGGGGTCGAGATCGAGGACGACGGGGTCCAGACGAAGCTCATCTTCTCGTCCATTGGTGGCGGCCCGCCGACGGCCCCCTATTTTCACAACGGGACACCGGGCTTCGGCAACCTGAACGACATTCTCCTTAACTCTCCGGGTGCTTTCGTCCGGTTCGACATCATCGGACGCCTCGACACGTTGATCGCATGGCGACCTCCGGGTGCGACGCCGGTTCCTCCGCCACCGGCACCGTGGCCCGAGGGGCAAATCGTCCTCACGATCTACCTCGACAACTCTCAGATCACGGTCGACGACTACTTCCAACCGCCGGTGACCGCCTTTCATGGGGGTGTCACCTTCGGTACGGGCGGTGGTGGGGCGGAGATTCACATCAACGCCTCCGGAGTGGTCCCGTGGTCTCCCGGTCCGCCTCCGAACACATGGTTCTTGCCGCATACCACGGTGGGCCCGATCAACCGCACGATCTACGGCTACGAGTTCTCCGTGTCGATCGACACGTACACGGCACCGCTCTCCTCGTCGAGCACCGGCTACATCAGCCTGGACCGTCTCACTTTCAACGAGTGCTATGACCTTCGGTTCATGCGGGAGCGTGGCTTTACTCACCCGAAATGGCCGGCGACGGTCCTGGAGAGCAAGCTCCAAGTCCACGAGGTCACGAGCTGGGGGCCGACCGGCTTTACGACCGTCAACTCCGGCACGAATGGTGGGGCCTTCTATACGTTCCTTCAGCGGGCGCTCCCAAGCGTGGAAGCCGGTCCGGGGGACGCCAACGGCTCCTACGTGGTGGCCGTGCCCGGAACGTCCCCTGAACGAGGCTGGAACAAGGTCATGCCCTTCGAGGGGTGGGTCAACACGCCAATCAACGTCACCGACCTCGTGTTCTCGGCGATTCCGTCGAGCACGAACATGCCGGGTGAGGCCCCGAACCCCGACGTGCCGATCTGCCAAGGCACCGGCAAGACGGAATCGAAGAACAACGGACTCGTGCCGAATGCGGCCCTCTACGACGACCGCGTGACCGACATCACCGTCTCGGCGGGGGCGCTCACCGACGTGGAGCCCGGTGATATTCTCGTGATCGACAAGTCGGCCGATGCGGCGAACTGGGCTACGAACAAGGCCGGCACCTACCTGATCCACCATGCGATCGACGACAACACGGGGAGCAACTACCAGCAAATCTTCACATCGACCTTTGCCGGTGGCGGGGTGGGGTGGTCCCCCTTCGAGTTCCCGACTGTCATAGCCTTCGACGGGGTCAACGAGCTGGAGATCACCGACACGACGGGTTGGGTCTCGCCGGGAACCGTCCACATCATTCGGAACCTTCCCGACATCGGCTCTTCCGATCTTCCGACCTTCCAACGAAGCGTGGTCGTCGCCGCGTACGCGGGGATCCTCGGAAACAAGCTCACGGGTCTGAGCAACTTCCGCTTCGCCGACGGGACGGTCATGTCGGGGGCGGCGGAGTGGGGGGCTTACGTGAGTCCCGGCTACGAGGTGGGTGGTCGCACGATCTTCCCCTTCGAGGTGGGCGGGGCTATCTCGGGCAACCTCGCGAGCCGAAACGTTCCGGGGTGGGAGCAAGCGGGAGCGGTAGAGGGGTTGTGGCGGTTCACGATCAAGATGCCGCCCGAGATCGGGTCCAACTTCACGACGTTCGTGCCCGCCGTGATCGACAACTTCGTCCCGCCGGCCGCCACCCATATCGGCATTCAAGCGGGGGTAGTCGGGCCAAACGAGACCTTCGGCCCCGGCTCCGACACGGAGGATCGGATCCTCTATCCGCACGTGCCGATCGAGTGGGGCGTGAACCTCGACGCGCTCCAATGGGAGGCGCTCAACATTCCTCCCGGCTCGGCGGGCGTGGGGCTCTCCGCCATCCGGTGTTTGCTCCCGGGGTGGCGGATCTCTCTCGGTGATAATTCCGGCGCTGCGGGGTTCCACGCCCAAGCGGGAATCTTCTTGGAGCCGTCTTGGCCGACGCCGGTGTTCAACCTCGGTGCCGGTGGTCCTCATGTGGTCGACGAGGACCACGATCTCCCGTTGGCCGAGATCGGCATGCGGAACGGCCAAGCCTTCTACACGTCCCCGGTCCTGTTCCCGGACCAGGTGAGCTTCGAGGTGCGTCGAATCCGAAGGTTCCACGACGTCAACGGCGTGGTTGGTGAGAACCTTATGCCGCTCCGGTATGCCTACGAGATCCGGCGTGGGCGGTTCACCGGCTACACGACGAACGACAAGCAGTTCGGCGTCGTCACCGCTTTGAACTTCATCATGGATTGGGAGACCACGAAGCTCCCGGCGGCCTCTCCCCGAGCACCGGACGTATGGAACGACGGAGGCACGTATACGGGCACGAACCTTGGTGGTTTCGACGACCCGGACGTGAACATCCACCCGGGCGACATATTCCGGGTCCTCGACGGCAACGGGGACGTGATCGAAGAGGCGGTAATCGCCTCGGTCGAGAGCGCTTCCGTTCTTCGACTTGAACCACCAGGCCTCGTAGATAGTCTGCCGCTCTTCCTGAACCAACGCTTCGAGATCTTCCT
>Ga0180438_10010958_pt1 | contig 11038 bp, 9 predicted proteins | sample SS_ome_12_FD_132455 | JGI IMG/M metagenome (GOLD analysis project Ga0180438, IMG submission 132455) | Hypersaline lake sediment archaeal communities from the Salton Sea, California, USA - SS_3_D_2 metaG | ecosystem: Environmental > Aquatic > Non-marine Saline and Alkaline > Hypersaline >... | reverse complement strand
TATCCCGGCCGCCCCCGGCCGAACCAAGCACGTGGATAAATTTATTTTTTGAAATCGTATTAATTAATTTATAAACCTCGGCCAAAGAATTAGGCTCAGGCGCGTAATCAACCATTACTTTAAATAACTGGCCTTCGTCAATATATTCTAACCGGCCGGGTATTTTCTCGATGTCTTTTAACGCGGCTTGCGCATCAGCCATCGAAATGCCCAGCGTTGAACAAACTGCGATTGCGGCCAGTGTATTGTAAACATTAAACCGACCCGGCAACCCAATCTCCAATCTCAAATCTCCAATATCGAATTTTGAATTATCCGGCCCCACTTCAAGATTATTTGCTTTAAACTCAGATTCTTTATCAATCGAATACTTGACCTTTTTGTCAGCATCAAACTGTAAATAATAATCCGCATGATCATCGTCAACATTTACCACAATCACTTTAGGAATTTCATTTCCATCAATTTTTTTATTTTTGAACTTTGTTAAATGCTTGAATAACTTTCCCTTGGCCTTTTTATAATTTTCAAAACCACCGTGCGCCTCAATGTGCTCCGGCGCCAAGTTGGTAAACACCGCCGCGTCATACTCAACCCCGAGATGACGAAACTGATCCAAGCCCTGCGACGAAGTTTCAATAATCGCGTACTTGCACTCTGCTTTCACCATCTGTTTTAAAAGCTTTTGTAGTTGAAACCGGCCAAGCATTGTCATCTTTGACTTGTTCAGCCACTCCTTGTCCCCGATTTTAAAATTGATCGTGGTGGTAAAGCCGGATTTTTTTCCTGCCTTATCCAAAATCTTGGAAATCAAATTAACGGTAGTTGATTTTCCATTGGTGCCGGTCACGCCAATTACAATAAGCTTGCGCGAAGGATTACCGTAAACAACCTGCGCAAGTTTAGCCAAAACAAAATGATAAACTCCCAAGATCGGCTTGGGAATTATTTTTCTCAGGATATTCAACATTTACTTAATTTTAGCACAAAATCTTTAAAATAAAAAACCCCTGAGCACTTAGATCAGGGACTTTTTACTACTACTATTTAGCACCGAGAATTCTGAACATTGTAGTACCACACTTAGGGCATTTGCCCTTCATGGCGCGCCTCTTCTTACCGCCTTTGCCTTTCATCTCAACCTCTTTGGCCTCATCCATGTCTCTTTTTGCTTTGCATTTAACGCAATAGCCTTGTACTTCGTCTGCCATATTTTTTCGCTAAATTATGAGTAATTTTTAAGTTTTAAGCTTATTTTGCTTTAACTTATCCACATTATAGCACAAATGAGCCTATTTTGCCTATATCTTCTTCACAAGGTCAACAAACTGCCCACCCCGGTCAAATTCATTCTTAAACATGCCAAAGCTTGCCGCCCCTGGTGAAAGCAAAACCACATCACCCCTGTCGGATAATTTGTGTGCCAGTTTAACCGCGCTTTTCATTGATTTTTGCACCGGCTCAGGCTTAACTTTATTTTTCTTAAGCTCCCGCATCATCTTCGGGGTGGCGGTTCCATCCAAAAGTATTACTTTTTTGCAGTTCTTCTTAACCTGCTTGGCCCAATCCGTAAATAATAACTTTTTATCTGCCCCACCTGCAATTAAAATAATATTCTTTTTTAAGGCAATTGTTCGGAGCGCGGCCATGCCGGCATCCGGCGTGGTCGCGGTTGTGTCATTAATATACTTTACCCCACCCGTTGTCCGGACCAACTCCTGCCGACTGTCAATGCCTTTGAACTCACGCAGGGTTGATCTCACCTTTGCGCAGGCCACTCGTAAAATTTTTGCCACAGTCATGGCGGCCAAAGCATTATAAAGGTTATGTTCACCCTCAAGCTGAAGATCTTTTGAAGACGCGACGTTCCAAATTTTACCGTCGTGCCGGAAAACCATGCGTCCGTTTTTAATCATACTGCCGTTTTCTTCTTTAAACTGTTTTAATGAAAACCAGAACCGCTGGCTGGGCACGCGCTTGCCAAATTGTCTGGTAATAGCATTATCCCGATTCAGCACTACATAATCACCTTTTGACTGATGTTTAAAAATCATTGCCTTGGCTTCCTGGTAAGCTCGCATGCTTGGATAAGTATTTAAATGATCACGCATCACATTAGTAACCACGGCAATGTGCGGACTCATTTTTTTATCATTTAAATCCTCGAGCATCCACGACGAAAGCTCAACGACTACCCAATCGCTCTTTTTCACTCTGCTTAAAAAATTTAAAGGTGACACTTTTATGTTGCCGCCTAAAAACGTTTTGTTTTTCTTGCTTAAGATCTTGGCCAGCAGTGCTGAGGTCGTGCTTTTACCCCGCGTACCAGTAATACCAATGATTTTCCCTGGACAATGCTTAAAAAATATTGTGATATCAGACTCAATCGATACTTTTGCCGCCCGAGCTGCCTTAAGATATGGCGAATTGCGGCGCATGCCAGGATTTTTAATTACAATGTCAGCGTTTTTAAAGTCTGATACACGGTGCTTGCCAAGAACGTACTGAATTTTCATGCCCTTGAGCTCTTTAATGCTTGAGCTGAGTTCTTTTCTGGTCTTAAGATCCGTTACCGTGACTTTGGCTCCGGCACGAGCAAAAAAACGGGCCGCAGATATTCCACTTCCCTGTTTATAAAGCCCTAGTCCGGCAATTAAAACTTTTTTATTTTTGTATTCTGAATATTTCATGTTAAAATTTGCCCATCAATCTTGCCGAGCGTACAATTACCATGGCTTTAATAACCTGAAAACTCATACTAACATATTCAAGAAATCCTTTCATTACACCGACCTTTTGCATCTTACGCCGAATGGTCAGACCCGGACATGGTGAACAACCGTATTTGAGCTTTCTTGAACGGCAGTAATAATTCATGGCAATCTCTGCCATAAAGCCCTGTTTATATTTTTCCGGCACGTCTTCAAATACCTGGCGGATCATTGCCCGCTCTCCGCCGATCAATGGCAGATGAGCCGCCATGCGCATGGCAAACGGTCCGCGATCGCGTATGCCCACGTTCATGGCCCTCTCTCCGCGGATAACCGGCTCAAGAATGGCACTGATATGCTTTTCATTCAAGCCGATCAGATCGGCATCAAAAAAGAAAATAATCGGTGCGTCAGTGTGCGTCACGCCGTGTTGCATTGCCTTACCCTTACCGCTTTTAACCGGTAGCTGATGGCAAATCTCCGGCCCGATCTCATTGCAAATCCTAATCGTGCCGTCATCTGAACCATCTGAAATCACAATCACCTCGTCAATCAATGGCGAGGCTTTTAATGTTTTAATAATCGGCCCGATTGTTTTTTCTTCGTTATAAGCCGGGATAATCGCGGCAACCCGCGGTTTCATTTTTTCCATGCTATTTTCTTAAAGATAATTCATACATAATCTCCTCAATCTTACGGAGATTATTTTTTGCCTGATCGTACTTGGTGCGTAAATATCCGGTCAGATTCAATTTGATCAAATTCTGCATTATCTGCTCGATGTTCTTCTTAATCGTTTCCACCTCTTTGTAGTTCTTGGCCGTGGCTTCTTTCACTGCCCGACGCACCAACTCACCGGTGAAATCACACAAACCACCCAAAAATATCTCAGTATCAATCTGGCGATTGCGAATTTCCTCAACTTTGCGGCTCTTTAAAAACGTGCCAAAGAGCTTGGCTTCAACATACTCCTCAAGCGCCGCCCGCCACGATCCTTCGTGCCTAAGCCGCGGTACGCTTACGCTCAATTTTTCAAGCTTTTTAAAAATACTTTCTGCCTTTTTTAAATTATCAAAGCCTTCTTTATAATGATCGCGATGAAAGGCAAAAATTGCCCGCTTGGAAAGACCGAGCGCCTCATTAGAACTGCCAATCACCACCCGGCGCTTTTTGTCGTAAGTCTCAAAATCATTTTTAATTTTTGTAAAATAAGAATTATTCATACTTTAGATTTTAGAATTTAGATTAAAGATTTAAGAATTCAAATATGTTTTACTCTTCTTGATCAAGCCATTAATTATCTTATGAACCTCAACTGACTTGTCATATATTTCTTTAAAGTTTAATTCACCCAAGCGACCTGTATCCTTCGTAACTATCAACTGATTCTGCAACTCTGTAAGTGAACCTAGGGCAATATAGTAAAATTGTATTTTCTCTTTATACGTTTGTCTACCAAACCCTTCGGCAATATTAGAGGTTATTGAAATTGCACTACGGCGCATCTGACTGCAAAGCTCGAACCGCTCACATGACGGCAATCTCTCGGAAGCATTATAAACCATTAATACCAGGGCATGTCCTTCTTGCCACGCCTTCAAATCTCTAAATGTCTTAATTTTTAAATTAACATCCTCTTTCATTTCTTAAATCTTAAATCTTTATTCTATATTCTTGCTACTCCTAAATTGACGAGCGAGCTCTTGGATCTGACGGTTTACTTCAAGTGCATCAGAAACTTCCCGACGAATTCGCGCTTTTTCCCTCCTAATATATTTTGCCACACTGCGTGGATACTTACGTTTGGCCATAAGCTATGCTTCAGAGGCTTGCAAATTCGCCTCCTGGTTTTCTTTTTTCCGCCAATACCATATAAATCCCATTTTGGTAACTTCAATGGCCAATATCTCAATAACCCCAATAGCAATCACGATTAACCAGTCTTGGGTGTGCAAAGTGACGAGCTGGAATAAGTCGCGAAAAAACGGTACATAGAGCGCGGTCAGCTGCAAACCTAAGCCGCCGAGCACGGCGAACACTAAAAATATATTGGAAAAAGGATTTCTTGTAAAGATAGTATGCCGCAGACTGCGACAGGAAAAAACATAAAAAAGTGAATCAATTCCCAAAGCGGCAAAAACAATCGTACGCGCATATTCAATACCCATGCCTTTATTCAACATATAGAAGAACAAGCCCAAAAGCCCGAGATCGGTCAGTATGCCAATGACAAAAATCAAGGCTTTCATTTCGCGGTTTAAAAGCGGCTCCTTCCTTTTTCTTGGCGGCATCTTCATAATATCCTTTTCTCCTGGTTCAAAGGTAAGCGCCGTATTCGGCAGACCGTCGGTTATCAGATTAATCCAAAGAATCTGCGCCGGCAAAATCGGCAAAGGCATTCTAAATATTAATGCGCCGACAATTAAAATCATTTCGCTGAAGCTGTCGGACAACAAATATACAATCACCTTTCTGATATTGTCAAAAATAACCCGGCCCTGCTGAACTGCGTTAACAATGGTTTTGTAGTGGTTGTCCAAGAGCACCAGGTCGGAATTCTCCTTAGCCACGTCCGTACCACTGCCCAAAGCCACGCCGACGTCGGCGGCTTTAAGAGCTGGCGCGTCATTAACTCCGTCGCCGGTCATGGCAACTGATTCGCCAACCGCCTGCCAAGCATCGACAATCCTGACCTTATGGTGCGGCTCGACCCGGGCAAAAATATTTATTTTACTGATTATCCGCGCCAACTCCCGGTCGGTCATTTTGTCAATTTCAGCGCCGTTAATCGCGTGCTCTTGGCTCGCCTCAATCCCCACTTCCTTGGCAACCGACAGCGCGGTAAGCATATGATCACCAGTTACCATTACCGGACGAATTCCGGCTTCACGACAGCGCTCCACGGTTTCACGCGCCTCGGGCCGCACCGGGTCGCGCAAGCCGAAATAAGCAACAAAAATCATTTCCTTAAGATCCTCTTCGGTCAAATCCTTATCCTTGGGATCATGACGACGGTAAGCGGTTGCCAGCACCCGCAAACCCTGAGCGGTCAGATCTTCCAAATGACCTAGCATCTTCTCGCGGTCGGACCGTTTTATTTTTTTAATTTCGCCATTTTCTAAAAAATAAGAACAAAAAGTCAATATCTTTTCCGGAGCACCCTTGGTGTAGATAACGTCGTTTTCCTTATTGAACGCATGGCGCGTTGCCATATAGCGTTTGGCCGCGTCAAACGGAATTTCGTATTTTCTGTAAAATTCTTTTTTCAAAGCCGGAATGTCGAGCCCGAGAGCACGGGCCGCCTGAAAAAGCGCCCGCTCAGTCGGATCGCCGATGATCTCCGACTTGGTGTAATCTTTTGGGTTTTTAAAATGGGCGTCATTGCATAAAAGACCGATTTTAAGAGCCAAAGCATGGTCGCTGGCAGCAAAGTCCTGATGCTTCTTTTCTTCCCGCGGAATCTCAAGAGTGCCGGCACAGGTCTCAATTGCCGTCACCTGCATTTCACCTAAGGTTAATGTGCCGGTTTTATCAGAGCAAATTACCGAAACAGACCCCAATGTTTCTGCGGCAATCAACTTCCTGGTCAATGCTTTTTTCTTAAGTATCTTCTGCATGCCAATTGCCAGAATAATTGTCACCGCCACCAACAGACCCTCGGGTATTGCCGCGACCGCTATTGCGACGGCGGTTAGAAACATTTCAAAAAACGAATGTCCGTAAATTATTCCCAAAGCAAAAATTAACAAACTTAAAATACTAACAATCACGCCAAGCGCCTTGCTAAAATGCGCCAGCTTTTGCTGCAACGGTGTTTTTTCTTCAGGAATCTCGCGAATCAGCTTGGCAATGTGCCCGAGCTCGGTTTTTAGACCGGTTGCCGTTACCACCGCAACCGCACGGCCGCGCACCGCAATGGTTGAAAGGTAAACCATATTTTTCCGCTCCGCCAATACCACGCCCTTTTCAAGCACATCAACGTCTTTTTGCACTGGCAATGATTCGCCGGTAAGCGCAGCTTCGTTGGTGGTAAAATCATATTCCTCAATCAGACGAGCATCCGCTGGTATCCGTGAACCGGCGTCAATCAAAATAATATCGCCTGGGACAACCTCGTGCGAAGGAATGGTTAGCTCCTTGCCCTCGCGCAGCACCGTTGCCACCGGTTCAACCATTTTTTTAAGATTTTGCAAAGAACGGTTCGCCTTATATTCTTGAAAAAATCCAATAATCGTGTTTAGAAAAACCGCGGCCAAAATCACGCCAAAATCAACAAACTCACGAATGAACAGACTAATCAAAGCGGCGATCAGTAAAACAAGAATCAACGGGCCCTTGAACTGCTCTAAGAATATTTTTAAAGCGGATAGTGCCTTTTCCCGCGGCAGTTCATTCGGTCCAAACTTCTTTAACCTTGCTTCTGCCTCCTCGTTGCTCAGGCCGTCTTTCTTGGTTTTTAAAGCAGCCATTACTTCCTTACTGCTTAGGTTATGCCAATTGTTTTGTTTCTTTTCCATTTTGATAAAAATAAAAATCCCCCTTATAAAATCTCGCGATACAAACGCAGCGTTGCGTCGACAATATTTCCCCAGTTAAAATTATCTTTAATAAACTTCTTACCCAGCACACCCTTACGAGCAACCTCATTTGGATTATCCAACAAAAACCTCATCTTTTTTCTCAAGTCTGTCACATGACCCGAACGGAAAGAATAGCCTGAGTGATCAATTGTTTCCATATTCTCGGGAATGTCAGAGATCAAAACACAGTTACCATAACTCATTGCCTCCAAAATCGTAATTGAAAGGCCTTCTGATTCTGACGGATGAACATACACGTAAGCATTGGCAAACAACTGCTTTAAGGTATCGCCGGTGCGAAAGCCGGTAAAAATTATGTTCCGGTTCCCTTCAGCCAAAGCCTTGAGAAATTTTAAATACTGGTCGGAAAAACTCGGCGCGCCCACAATCACTAATTTCTTTTTTGTCTTAAGTCCCTGATACGCCTGAATCAAATAATGAATGCCTTTGTGCTGAACCAAACGCGCCACCACTAAAAAATATTCGTTTGGCTTCAAGCCGAATTGGGCCAGCTCATTAGACTTTTTAACAATGCGCGGGGTAACGCCGTTGGGAATATAATCGGTCTGAGCCTTGAAGCGACGGGCGCAATAAACCTTAAGGTTGTGGCTAACCACAATGGTCCGGTGCGGAAATTTGCATGCTGTCCATTCTCCCCAACCAAGATAAATACGGGCAAACCAACGCCATTTTTTATGAAAACGGTCCTGGCTGTGAAAAGTCACCACCACCTTGGCGCTACGCTTAAACAATCTGGGAATCCAGGCCAAAGTTGACGGGCCGACTCCGTGATAATGAATAATATCCACATCTCTTTTTAAAACATCCAACGAACAAATAAGAGTATGAATAATTGCCTCTAGATTCTTGCTCTTGAGTGTCCACTTTCGGATCAATGTCATGCCTTTATATTTTCTCAGCAACTTTTCCTGAAACCACGGCCGTACATAAACAAAAACCTTATGCCCCTGGCTGGCCATCCGTGCGGTTAGTTCTTCAACATGCGTTTCAATACCACCGCCCATTTCACCCGTAACCGGAATGCCCTTTTGACCAATCAGGTAAATTCGTAAATTTTTACGCTTCATTTTTGGCATATACAATAAATCTGCCAAACATATTATTTAGCTATAAATATATTAGCTTAAATTTAGCAAAAAAACAAGCACCTAACCCATGGTACTTACTCTTTTGAAATAATTATAAAAATATGCTATTTTATTAGTATTAAAGTAATTTATTTTTATATGGAAAAATTTTCAGCTTTTCTTTATTGGGCCAGCCGTGTCATGGGTATTGCCCTTGTAGTTTTCTACATGATATTTGTGTTTACGGCACACGGCATTGCTTACACCTCGCTGATTGAAAGCTTAATTTGGCTGGTGCTTTTAGTTATTCTGATTATTGCCTGGCGATGGCAAGGCGCAGGCGGAATACTGTATTTACTGCTGACCTTGCTGTACTTTGTTATGGCTCGAGAAAATTTATCGGCACTTACTATTCTGCTTACCTGCGGCCCGCTCGCCCTAACCGGCCTGCTCTTTATCATGAGTAGATATATTAAATAATCAGCCCCTATGGTCTGGAATCTACTAATCCTTGCCGCTGGTCTTGCCGTACTTATCAAAGGTGCTGATTTTTTAATTGACGGCTCATCCTCAATCGCCAAAAAAATGAGGATTCCCTATATCGTTATTGGCCTGGTCGTGGTTGCCTTTGGTACTTCCCTGCCCGAACTCGTGGTTAATATCCTGGCCAGTGCCCAGGGCTCAACCGAGCTTGCCATTGCTAACGTAGTCGGCAGTAATATTTCGAATATTTTACTCATACTGGGAATTTCGGCAATAATCTTTCCCCTTACCCTGCAAACCGGCACCACCTGGAAAGAAATTCCCTTAAGTCTTTTGGCCATATTGCTAATTTTTATTATGGCCAACGATGTTCTGTTCGACGGAGCGGCCCGCGATGCCCTAACCCGGATCGACGGAATTGTTTTGCTCTGCTTTTTTATAATTTTTATCTACTACACTTACGGCGTTGGGAAAATTAAAGGACAAGCCGAAGACGGCATCAGGGTATATAGCACCTGGATTGCTTTGGCAATGATTTTAGCCGGTGTTGCCGGACTAGCGCTAGGCGGTAAACTGGCGGTTGATTCGGCGGTAAAAATCGCCCAAATGGCCGGACTTTCCGAAGCAATGATCGGTTTAACCATTGTGGCCATCGGTACCTCCCTGCCCGAACTTGCTGCTTCAGCAGTCGCGGCATACAAAAGGAATCCCGACATTGCTATTGGCAATATTATTGGCTCAAACATCTTTAATGTCTTCTGGGTGCTCGGCCTAAGTTCGGTTATCCGTCCCCTGCCGTTTTCCACCAACCTTAACATTGCGGTAATATTCACTATTGCGGTTACCATTATTTTGTTTTTATTTATGTTTGTGGGCAAGCGCCGTATTTTAGAACGCTGGCAAGGCATCGGGTTTGTTATACTTTACGCCGCCTATCTGGTTTATGTGGTGTATCAGGGCTAGGGCTTGCCTGCCGGCAGGTAGGGCTTGATTTTTTTGATAAAATGTGATAATATACCCGCATATTTGGGGCCGGTAGCTCAGCCAGGCAGAGCAGCTGCCTTTTAAGCAGAAGGTCCTGGGTTCGATTCCCAGCCGGCCCACCAAAAGAACCCAGGATAATACCTGGTATTTTTATATCATGAAGATCAGCTTTTATACACTTGGTTGTAAGGCCAACCAAGCTGACAATTCCAAAATACAAAACACTGCCTCCCAGCTCGGGTGGCAGATTGTTGATTATGGTGAAAAATGCGATTACACCATTGTCAATGTCTGCGCCGTGACCGGCGGTGCTGAGCAGCGCTCGCGCCAGATGCTCAGAAGTGCCAAGCAACACGCTGATCATATAATTGCCAGTGGTTGCTTTATTGAAAAAATTCCTGAGATTGATCTATATTTTAAAAATCCTGACGAAGTAGTTAATTATCTAAAAAATGTTTTTTCTGATGAAGCGCTCCCCCATCCGCGCCAGCGCACCCGCGCCTCAATCCGTATCCAAGACGGCTGCAATTTTAACTGCTCATACTGTTTGATCCACAAAATCCGCGGCCAGGCAAAATCCCGTACAGCTGACGAAATAATGAATGCAATTAAACAACGGGAGTCAGAAAATTATAAAGAAGTAATATTAACCGGAATAAATATTCTGCAGTACAACGACATCGTCGGCCTTTTAAAATTTATTCTGGAAAAAACAGCTGTTTCGCGAATTCGGCTTGGCTCCATTGATCCAAGATTAATAACAAATGAATTTTTGCAATTATTTAAAAATCCACGCCTGCTGCCACATATGCATCTATCATTGCAAAGCGGCTCTGATAAAATATTAAAACTCATGAACCGCAACTACACGGCTGAAAAATATTTAAATATTGTTGAACGCGCCCGGAAAATTGATCCATTATTTTCTTTTACCACTGACGTTATTGTTGGGTTTCCTGGCGAGACTGAAAATGACGTGAAAGCAACGATCAATCTGATTGAGCAAGTACAATTCACAAAAGTGCACCTTTTCCCCTTTTCAGAACGTCCAAGCACCGAAGCCGCCAAGATGTCAAATAAAAATAAGTCTCTGCTCATCAAGTCACGAATGAACCAAGTGCAAAAAGCCGCACAGGAGGTTAGTAAAAAATGGATTGAACAATATAATGGCAAAGAAATGGAAATATTAGTA
>Ga0180438_10010956_pt1 | contig 11040 bp, 9 predicted proteins | sample SS_ome_12_FD_132455 | JGI IMG/M metagenome (GOLD analysis project Ga0180438, IMG submission 132455) | Hypersaline lake sediment archaeal communities from the Salton Sea, California, USA - SS_3_D_2 metaG | ecosystem: Environmental > Aquatic > Non-marine Saline and Alkaline > Hypersaline >... | reverse complement strand
TTCGAGCGGGCGCCGCCTTGCCGGCGAGCACCTTGATCGAGCCGTAGGCGTCCATCACCGAGGCCAGCTCGGTGGTCGTTACCACTACGATCTGGCCGGCCGCCTCCCAGAGCCAGCGGGCGAGGCTGCTGCGGCCGTTTCCGGCGTCGGCCACGATCAGGTCGTAGTGCGGCTTGAGGGTCTCCACTTGCTGGGCAAGCCTCGCCCGGGCCGCGTCGGGCAATTCTGCCAGGCTCTCGATCGCCCAGGCCCCCGGCAGGATCGCCAGTCCGCCGGGCCCCGCGGCCAGCGCCTCGCCGGCCGACCGCCGCCCGCTGGCCACGTCGGAGATCGTGTACGGCTCGTCCAAGCCGCAATAGACGGCCACGTCGCCGCCGTCGGGATCGGCGTCCAAGAGCAGGATGCGGCGGCCGCCGCGGGCGAGCTCGAGGGCCAGGTTGATCGCCACGGTGGTGGTGCCGACGCCGCCCTTGCCGCCGGCGACCGTCACGAGCTTCGAGCGGGGCGGCGGCGGGCCGGCGGCCGCTGTCGCGGCGCGGCGGACGAGCCGTCGCAGTTGGTTTGCCTGGTCGTGCATCAGCGGCAATCGTTCAGCTCTCGCAGACGTTTTCCATGGCCAACAACAGCCGGGCAACGCGAGCGGGCGCGGCCGTCTCGATGTCATCCGGCACGTTCTGGCCGTTGGTCAGGTAGCTCAACGGCAGGTTGCTCTTGCGGACGGCAGACAGCAGGTTGCCCAACCCTGTGGCCTCGTCCAGCTTCGTGAAGATCAGGCTCGTCGTGCCCACCGAAGCGAACCGTTCGGCGGTCAGTTCGAGCGTACGGGCGGCGGCGACGCTGCTGAGGACGAGGTGGACCTCGTCGGCGGCGGCCTCGTTGAGGAACGCCTTGAGCTCCTGGATCCGGATCTCGTCGCGGGGGCTGCGGCCGGCGGTGTCCATGAGGATCAGATCCAGGCCGTCGAGGCGGCGGATGGCCTCGCGCATCTCGCGGGGCGTGGAGACGACCTGCATGGGCAAGTCGATGATGTCGGCGTAGGTCCGCAATTGCTCGACGGCGGCGATGCGGTACGTGTCGACGGTCACCAGCCCGACGTTCCGCTTCTCCTTGAGCCGGTAGATGGCGGCCAGCTTGGCGATGGTCGTCGTCTTGCCGACGCCCGTTGGTCCCACCAGCGCCACCACGCGGCGGCGGGCGGGCGTGACGCGGATCGGCCCGGTCACGGGGACTTCGGCTTCGATCAGCCGTGCGACGCGGGCCTTCAACATGAGTGGGTCGGCCAGTTCCGTGCCCGGCGCCTCCGCCCGCACCCGCTCGACCAGCTCTCGGGCGAGCTCCTCGCCGAGGTCGGCTTCGATCAGGTCGGTGAAGAGGCGAAAGAGGGACTCGGGCAGATCGGCGTGGCCCGAGTTGCGCGAGCGGCGACAGAGGTCTTCGAGCATCGCGTGCAGATCGGAGATCTGCCCCTGCACCTCCTTGGCAAGCGGCGGGGCGGAAGTATTGGCAGGCGGCGGAGGCGGCGGCGGTTCGAGCGGCGCCGCCGGGGCCAGAGATTGCTCGGCCAGGCTCAGTCGCGGAAGACGGCTCGGCACGTTCACCTCCGTCGAGGCGGTGACCTCGATCTGCCGCGGACCGGGAAGGCAGCCGAACAGCCGCCGGGCGCGTACTTCGCGGGTGTGCAGCACGGCGGCGTCCGGCCCCAGCTCGCGCCGCACCAGCATCAACGCCTCGTGCATCGTTGCCGCACGGTAGGTCTTGATCTCCATGGGTGATTCCGCTCGGGTTGTTGGCATCGTGGGGGGTAATTCGCTATCAGCTATCAGCTTCTCATATCGCATCTGCAACCATGCCCAGCGACTCGATCTTCGTATCCCGCGTGATTTCGTTGTAGCTCAGCACGACCAGCTCAGGCAGGTGCCCCGACGTGATCTCTTTGACCGCCGCGCGGAGTTGCGGGCTGACGAGGACAACGGGTGGGCGGTGCTCGACGAGCAGCTTCTTCAGCTCGTCTGCCGCGCGGCGGCAGAGGGTTTCGATCGACTGCGGCGACATGCGGATGAACAGCCCCCGCTCGCTGTGCTCGACGTTCGCCCGGATGCGGTCTTCCAGCGCCGGATCGAGCGTGACCACGAAGAGCCGGTTCTCGGCGTCGCGGTACTTCGTGCAGAGCGTGCGGGAAAGCCGCGCCCGCACGAATTCCGTCAGCAGGATGGGGTCCTTCGTCCGCGGCGCGTAATCGCCGAGCGTTTCCAGGATCGCGCCGAGCTGGCGGATGGGGACCTGCTCCCGCAAGAGCATCTGCAAGATCTGCTGCACTTCGGCCAGCTTCATCTGCGCGGGAATCAGCTCGTCGACGGCGGCCGGGCTGGTCTGGCGGAGCTCGTCGATGAGGTGCTTGGCGGCGTCGCGGGTGAGGATTTCGTCGGCGTGCTTGCGGACCGTCTCGGTGAGGTGGGTGGCGATCACGGCCCCCGGCTCGACCACCGTGTAGCCGTACATCTCCGCCTGCTCGCGGCGGGCCGGCTCGATCCACAAGGCCCGGCTGCCGAACGCCGGATCGACCGTCTCTTCGCCCGGCACCTTGCCGGTCGTCATACCCGAGTCGATCGCCAAGAGCATGTCGGGCCGGAGGGAGCCGCGGGCGACGGCCATGCCGGCGATCTTCAGCCGGTATTCATGCTGCTCCAGTTGGAAGCTGTCGCGGATGCGGACTTTGGGCAGAATCAGGCCGATCTCGGCGGCAACGTTCTGGCGGATCCGCTGGACGCGATCCAAGAGGTCGCCGCCCCGCTTGGGATCGGCCAGCTTGATCAGGCCCACGCCGATCTCCACCTCCATCGGGTCGACGACCAGGTAATCCTCCACCCGCTGTTCCGCCGGCTTGGCCGCTTCGGCTTTCTTCTTCGCCTCTGTGGCGGCCAGCGTCTGGGTCGATCTGCGTTTGAGCGACAACGCCAACCCCACGCAACCGGCGGCCAGGAACAACAGGGGCAAGGTCGGCAGGTTGGTGAACACCAGCACGCCCAAGAACGCGCTGGCAACCCCCAGCGCTTGCGGCCGCGAAAACAACTGCCGTATGAACTCGCTGGGCAGATTGACGCTGTGGCTGCTTCGGGTGACCAAGAGGCCGGCGGCCAAGGAGATCAAAAAGGCCGGCACCTGACTCACCAGGCCGTCGCCGATGGTCAGCCTGGTGAACAATGCGGCTGCATCGCCGATCGTCATGCCTGCCTCGATTACGCCCACGAACAATCCGCCGAGGATGTTGATCACCGTGATCACGATGCCGGCGATGGCGTCGCCGCGGACAAACTTGCTGGCACCGTCCATGGCGCCGAAGAAGTCGGCTTGGCGGGTGATTTCCTCGCGGCGGCGCTGGGCCTCGCGCTCGTCGATGATGCCGGCGTTCAGATCGGCGTCGATGGCCATCTGGCGGCCCGGCATGCCGTCCAAGGCGAAGCGGGCGGCGACCTCGCTGATTCGCGTGGCCCCCTTGGTGATGACGACGAACTGGATCACCACGATGATCACGAAGATGATCAGCCCGACCACGATCTTGTCGCCGGCGACAAACTCGCCAAAGCTCTTGATCACTCCGCCGGCCGCCAACATCCCGGCCGATTCCGCCCGCGTGAGAATCAACCGCGTCGTGGCGACGTTCAACACGAGCCGAAACAGCGTGGTGGCCAGAAGCACCGAGGGGAAGATGCTGAACTCCAGCGGCGTGCGGACATAGACGGTGGTCAACAGCATGATCACCGCTATGGTAATGTTTGCGGCCAAGAGGATGTCCATCAGGCCGGGTGGAAGCTGGAGAATGATCACCAGCACGCTGGCTATAATGCCAACGGGGAGGATGAGATCCCTCACCCGATCCAATGGAGATACGCCGCCGTCGCGGGTAAGCGGGCCTGAAGCCATCCGTTTCTCCGCACGCAGCGCCAGCGGAAATGGGCCGAAAGACGGTAGAAGTGAAGAGGGCGGAAAGTACTCAAAACGCCTTCAGGTGTCCAGCCCGGTTCGCCAGTCAATACCCGTCGATGGCGGGTGATAGACCCCGTCTTAATGGTCGTCTTCCCGGTAGAACGATGGCTCTTGGTAGATTGGCGAAAATGCCCAGCCTGGCCGGTCGCAAACTGCTCTGGACGGCAGGCGGCTTTGTCCGCTACATAACGCGACTCCCGATCGCCGGAGCCGCGGTCGGAACCTCCGTCTCCTCGGCGGGAAGCGCTGGAAAGTGCTTCTGAATAAGCACTTACAGATCGTATCCCAAGAAGTCTTCCCAAACTACCGCCGGCCTTCAAGTTCTCGGGCCTTGAAGGCGATAAACAGTCTCGACCGCTCGCTTGCCCGATCGGGAAGCCGAACCACCGCATGCCTCCACAAATGGCCAGCTCAACGCCGAAGCCCAGACCGGGAGAAGCCCTTCTGGGCCTGATCCTGGCCGCGCTGGCGTTTGCCCTTGGCTGCGACACGTCCTCGGGCAGCTTGCCTGCCGGCCTTTCCGGCCGCCGAGCGGAGGCCGCCGGCTCGATCGGCCACTCGGTGTCGTTCGTCCAGGGCTACGCCCGCGGGCACGAGCTGGCCGAGCAGCAGGGCAAGCCGATGCTTGTCTTCTTCAGCGCGCGGTGGTGCAACTTCTGCCGGCAAATGGCCGACGAGACGTTCACCGATGCCGACGTGGTGCGGCTGGCGGTCCGCTTTGTCGCCGTGATGGTCGACGCGGAGGCTGAGCCGGAGGTCTGCCGCGAGTTTCGCGTGCGAGGGTACCCGACGGTCCAGTTCCTTTCGCCGCAAGGGGTGCCGTTGAATCGGTTGGTCGGGAGGCGGCCTCCGGACCAGTTGATTCCTCAGATGCAAGCCGCCCTGGGGGCCACCGCCAGCCGCAGCCTGCCCACCACGCTCCGCTGAGCGGCCTGCCGGCGTGGACTTGGGCGGATCTCGCCCGCCCGCGGGGTGGGCGCAAGAGGGGTTTGCGTTTATGTTTGTCGGTGGAGTGCCTACCCGTCCGGCCGCCGGAGGCGGCCGATCCCAGGGATTTTTACGGAGTACCGTCATGCCCAAGAGCCCCGCTGCCAAGCCTGGCGAGCACCAAGGCGGATACCAAGACCGTTTTTGGATCCCGCGGATTTGGGACGGGATGAATTTCTCCGCCCTCGTCCGCCACTTGGCTCAGAATCGCTTCCGCGTCGGCCCGACGCGAATCGCCATGGCGTCGATCGCCGCCGGGATTGGGCTCTGCGTGCACGCCCCGCTGGAGGCCCTCCAGTTCTTGGTCTACGGCCGCAGGATCCGCCGGACCGAGATCGAGCAGCCGCCGATTTTCATCGTCGGCCACTGGCGAAGCGGCACGACGCTGCTGCACGAGTTGATGATTCTCGACGAGCGCCACACCTATGCGAACACCTACGCCTGCTTCTCGCCCAATCACTACCTGCTGACCAAGTCGGTTCTGCCGGGCATGGTCAAGATCCTGATGCCCAAGTGCCGGCCGCAGGACAACATGCTCTTTGGCTGGAAGCGGCCGCAAGAGGACGAGTTTGCCTTGTGCAACCTCGGGGTTCCGTCGCCCTACCTGATGTTGATGTTTCCCAACGACCCGCCCCTGTACCAGGAATACCTCGACATGCAGGGGGTGTCGGCCGAGGACCTCGATCGCTGGAAACAAGGGCTGTTGTGGTTTCTCAAGTGCCTGACGGTGGAGAGCCCGAAGCGGATCGTGCTCAAGTCGCCGCCGCACACGGCCCGAATCAGGGTGCTTCTGGAGCTTTTTCCGGGGGCACGGTTCGTCCACATCTATCGCGATCCCTATGCCGTGTTCACTTCGACGATGAATCTCTGGAAGCGGCTCGCCCGCGACGAGGGATTACAGAAGCCGCGGCACGAGGGGCTCGAAGAGTACGTCTTCGAGACGTTCAACCGCGTGTACCGGGCGCTGGAGCGCGACCGCGAGCTGATCCCGCCGGGGCGGTTCTGCGAGGTGAGCTACGAATCGCTCGTCGCCGACCAGATCGGCGAGGTGGAGCGGATTTACGAGGAGCTGGAGCTGGGCGAGTTCGACCGCGTGCTGCCGCGGCTGCGGGAGTTCGTCGCCGGCCAGGCCGACTACAAGCCCAACCGTTACAACATCGCGCCGGAGCTCCGCGGCGAAATCGCCCGCCGCTGGGCGCCGTTCATCGAGAAGTACGGCTACGAGTCTGCCGCGGCGGAAATCCGCGATCCTCATGCCGCCCACTTCCGGCCATCGGCGCTCAAGCCGCCGCCGGCATCTTCTTTCCCTTGAGCTGGTAGACGTACGTCAGCACCTCGGCGACGTTGGAAGTCTGAAGCGCGTGCGGCTTCCGGCACGACCATCAAGCCGCCACTGCTGGTCGCGAAAGAATCGCTACCGTTCCAGTTCGGCCATACGGATCGAAAACCTGCTGACCAATCGTCGCGAAATCGCGAGAGAATGAAAGGAGAAAGGCCGGTGAGACATCAGTTCGACGAATTGTCCGGACATGTTATCGAGGCGGCGATTGCAGTGCACCGGGAACTGGGGCCGGGATTCATCGAGTCCATCTACGAAAGCGCGATGAAGACCGCGCTGCGCCATCGGGGAATGACCTATGAGGCCCAGAAGGAAGTGACCGTCATCTTCGAGGGCGAGGAGGCCGGCGTTCATCGGCTCGATCTGGTCGTCGAGGGAGAGATCGTGGTCGAACTGAAAGCGGTCAAGACGCTCGAAGACATCCACTTCGCGCAGGTGAAGTCGTATCTGAAGGCCACGGGCCTATGCGTCGGCCTCCTGCTGAACTTCAACGCGCCCACGCTGGTCGTCAAACGGGTGGTGCTCGACTTCAAGCCAAGACCGTAAACTTTGGAATAACACTTGCCTTTCGCGTTTTCGTCCTTTCGCGCTTTCGCGATGAAACTGACGGGAGCTTCTCGGAATCAAGACCTCCTGAGCAGAGCAACGCGAAAGCGCGAAAGAGCGAAAACGCGAAAGAAGAGAAGGCAAGCCGGCGGCCGTCGGCGCTCAAGCCGCCGCCGGCATCTTCTTTCCCTTGAGCTGGTAGACGTAGGTCAGCACGTCGGCGACGGCGGCGTATTGCTCGCGGGGGATGGGCTGGCGGATGTCGACGTCGCGGTAGAGCGCCTGGGCAAGCGGTTTTCGCTCCAGCACGGGAATGCCGTGCTCCAGCGCCAGCCGGCGGAAGTCTGAGGTTCAGAGCGGTCCGCTTTCAGCGGTCAGCCGTCAGCGGTCAGAGAATCCTCCTGGTTCCCAAGCTCCAGCTTGGGAACCCCCGGTCCGCGGCGAAACGGCGTTTCCAAGCCGGAGCTTGGGAATGAGGCTAACCCGGGGCTATCCCATTCTCCGGAAGGGAAAATGGGGCAGCCCCCTTTCTAGCGCCGACCAAACGTGGGGCACGATTCCGTCGTGCCAGGCACGTTGGAAACGTCCCCCACAACATGCGTGCACTTCACTCAACTTGGTCGTCAGCGTCACCTGGAGTGCTCTTGCCGACAATGGCCACATAGTTTTTCGGATATCCTCGCCCTTTGAATTTCACGCGCATCTCCAGGTTGTGAAAGAGGATCGAGCAAGCGCGGAATCCCATTTTCAGTATCATCATCACCGGCACCAAGGCATATCCGACGACTCCGCCACCGAGGTCGCGAGGTTTCCGCGGTAGGTAACGTCCCATGCAATTCAACTGGTAGCCGACGGTCCCGAAGTAGCCCTCCAGCCAATCCAATCGCTCAACGAGAAATCCGGTCGTTGAAAACAACTCGCGCAACCCGAACTGGGTGTATCGAAAGAAATCGAATGGTTTCTCGTGCTCTTCATAGAAGAGAGGGCCGGAGTAGATCATCTTCCCGCCGGGCCTCAGGACTCGATTCAACTCGACCAGGACGGGTTTGGGGTCGGGCAAGTGCTCCATCACTTGATTGAAGATAATGAAATCAAAACGACCGTCTTCTACGGGAATCTGCTGCAGATCGCAGACATAGGTGGACGGAGCATAGGTCTTGTCAATTTGCCTGAAATCCGCCGATTCGTATTGGGCATGGTCGAATAGGCTCTTGTAGGGCGCGCTGCCGGCCCCGGCGTCCAATACCAAGGCCCCTTCGGGCACTCGTTCGGCAAAGGCGGCGTTTTCTTCCCACAGCCGGCAACGAGACGAATTGAAGGTGCGCAACCGTTTGAAGGACTTCATCGCAGCCCTTTCAACGTGCTGGCGCTTTGCCAGAAAGCTCCGAACCGATGCCTCGGCGATCGAGGACGCTCTTGGTTGACTGGTGCGGGCAGAGCCGACATCCCATACCTCGCGAGGGCCGTTGTGGCCGATCCGTGGCCCGGACCGTTATGGCAGCCTTTTGAGAAACCCGGCGCAGCGGCCACTACGCTGCCGCCGCGTCGAGCCTCAACTTGCTCTCGATCCTGTTCTTCACGTCTGCAATCAGTTTCTCTTTGTGGTGTTCGATGTCGACCGGTTCAGGGTCCCAATCAACGTTTCGCACGGACAAGTATCGAAACGCCCCTCTCGGCAGCACTCGCCTCTTCCACTTCATGCTGCCCTTGTCCAGACGGGGATCCTCGTACAAAGTCAATCCGATCTCGCCGGCGACCGCGATGCGATAATCCGAGGGATCACAGAAATAGATGACGGGAATGCCCATCGCCGTGCAGGGCAACGCGCAATGCAGTCGCGTTGTCACCACCAGGCGAGCCTGATCCCGATAGGCATCTAACAGCCTTCGGGCAAGATCGAATTTCATGTCGCCATAAACGTCGTTGGTTCGATGCGTAATGCACACCGCGTCCGCCCGCATTCCGCGAGGAAGACGCACGTGGGGCGCATCGACAACGAAAACCTTGCCATGGCTCGGCTCGCTGTCTCTTTTGGGAAAGGTGATTGTGAGACATTTGCTTGAATAGGCGTCGATGCCCCTCTTCCTGAACTCGTCGGTCGTCTTCTGGTCGCGACAACCGATCGGTTGATGGTTTCGGAAGAACTCAATGTTCTTTGCACAGAGAATGGCTGGAACGGCTTTGGGACTGATATGCACGCTGACATAAACCGGATCGATGGTTTCGGAAGCCACCAACGCCGTTTCCGGATGGTGAGAGTACCAGCCGTTCATGATTGTAAGATACTTGTGCTGATGCGCATCGTGTGCCTGAGAGGAGCGATCTCGATGGAAGCGTTTGTCGACCCGCGGAAGAAACTGTTCTCCCGCCAGGGATTGGATTTCATCGCCGAGATTCCCGCTGTTTTCGTACTTGAGGCCGCCGTATTTCATCGGACTTACCGTTTGCTGCAAGCGCGTGTCTCTTCAAGATCTGCGCACATGGTGAGGCGACGCGGACCCCACCGAGACCGCGCCGACATCAAGATCGACCCTAACAGGCGTGTTCGTGGAGAAAAGACGTTTTCGAAGCCCCGTCTGAGGCTACACGGCTTGCTCGACGGCGGCATCGAGCCGATCGATATAGCGTCCAAAATCGTACTCCGACCGTGTAAGGGCGATCCCAGACCTGCTCAGAACGCCAAAGCGTTGCGGCTGGGCGAACAGATCACTTATCCCTTCCGCCAACGTCTCGGGGGACAAACTCAATGGTTCTCGCAACTGGTCCCCGAGCGGATCGTAAACCAGTTGCGGGATCTGGCCGTCACTGGCAGCCAACGCCCGATACTCGTCCACCGACAACTCCGGCTCCAAACAAAGCCCCGTTTCCCCGTGACGCACGATTTCGGGGAATCCGTCAACTTGAGTCGCAATGACGGGACAGCCGCAAGCCATCGCTTCGATCGCCACGAGCGGCATCGGGTCTCGCAGCGACGGGCACAAGACGGCGTCGACGGACTGAAAGAAGCCCTTCACGTCGCTGACCCCACCTAAGAAGCGAGTCGCCTGAACCAATCCTTGCGACTCCGCCAACTGCTTCAGCGCCTGTTGGCACGGCCCTTCGCCGGCAAACCAAAGTTCAACCTCCAAACCGCCGTCGAGCAGCCGCCGCAACGCATGAATCGCGATGGAGAGGCCTTTTACGGGCACCTGACGCCCAATCGTGCCCAAACGGATGGCCCGACCGTTGGGAGGACTTTTCGCCTCGATATCCGCCGTGTCGAGGTCGGGGCGAAGAGGGTTTGGAATGACGGCGATCGCCTGGTTGACCCCCCAACGCAATTCGAGCATGCGACGGGAGGCATTGGAGCAAGAGAGGATCTTGTTCGACTTCTCCAACTCCGCCGTGCGCTCGTCGTCCACTTCGGCATTCCAGGCGCCTCCGTGATCGTAGTAGAGGGCCGTGCAGCCGCCTGTCCAATCGCGCGAGATGCGGTTCCACGACAAGACCAGATCGGGCTGCACCTGGCGCAGCACGCGCCGAAAGTGGAACGGACGCACGGCGGGGGGGATCTTGACTTTTCCCCAGTACTTCAGATAGCGCGTCGACTTCACTTTCGCGTCGACGGCGTCGCGAAACGCGGCGTGGATGCGCTTGTTCGTCACCAGCAGGTGCTGCTCCAGGTCCGCCGAGTTGTGGAGCAGGTAGTTCCGGAACAGGTACTCGACCCCGCCAATCGTATCGATATTGAGCTGGTGCAGCACCTTCACGTGAGACTCCTTCGCGAGGCACGGCGCATGCGGCTCGCGGCGCGATCCCATGACGCTTCGGTCGGCGCGGCCCGAGACGCCGTCTCCGGGTGTCGCCGGACGACGTGGAGCCGCGTCTTCTCGACGAAGTCGTATTCATCGGTCCTATCGCAAAAGTACTCGTCAACGGCCGTTCGACAACCCGACCAGGAGTAGTAGTCGTCGATGACCAGGACCCCGCCGAGAGCCAGGCGGGGCACGATCCGTTCGAGACAAGTCATGACCGATTCGTACCAATCGCCGTCGATGTGCGCCAGAGCCACCTCGCCGCGGACGTGAAGCGTATCCTGAAACAACCCCTTAACCAAGTGAACGTTGTTTTCCTCGACGTCGACGTCATGACGGCGAAAATGGCCCGTCACTTTCTCGAGCAGGTCTTCCTCGTAGCCGTAGTAC
>Ga0180438_10010955_pt1 | contig 11040 bp, 4 predicted proteins | sample SS_ome_12_FD_132455 | JGI IMG/M metagenome (GOLD analysis project Ga0180438, IMG submission 132455) | Hypersaline lake sediment archaeal communities from the Salton Sea, California, USA - SS_3_D_2 metaG | ecosystem: Environmental > Aquatic > Non-marine Saline and Alkaline > Hypersaline >... | reverse complement strand
TTATTTTTTTCATTTTTCAAATTATTATTTTCAACTTGTAATTTTACTAGTTGTATTTTATAATTTGATACTTTAAAATCTAATTCAATATAATCATCAATTAATGTTCCAAAAGCTTCTTTAAATTCTTCAATTTTATTTTCAATATTATTTAATTCTTCAATATTTTTAAATTCCATATTTTAATTCTTCAATATTTTTAATTACTTATTTTTAATTACTTATTTTTAATTACTTATTTAATAAAAAAAAAATATTAAATTCAATTTTAATTATAAAAAGATTTAATCTTCACTTTAATCATCTCCTAAAAATTGAAAATCATTTTTATTTTCATTTTCATTTTCATTTTCTCTATTTTCATCTTTATCTTCATCTTCATCTTCATTTCCACCTTTATGTTCCATACAACCTTTAGCACTTCCATATTTTTCATATTGTGCTTCAACATAATTATGCATTTCAGCATTACCAATAAGACCTCTATTATTTGGATTACCACCTTCAATATTTTTATATTGAACATTTTGATTAAAATATTGTGCAGTTTTTGAAGTTATTGGTATTAATAAGTATCCAAATAAATATCTAATAGGTAATGTTAATTGTTCCCAACACATAGGTCTAGTTGGAAAAGGTATTACTTCCCATTTTTTAATATCTAAATATGAAGTATTACTTTCAATAAACTTAAATATATTATTTATGCAGCTAAGAATTTTATTTTCATTATTTTCTTCAAATTTAATTCCTTCTGTATGTAAAAATGATACATAATAATATATTGTATCAATATGTGCTTTTTGTTGATAATTTAATTTACCATTAGGACCAAATGCAAAATCAGGATATGCTTTTTCACCATCTTTACTAAAACTATTATTATTATATAATTGTTTATATATATTATTTATATTGCTAACAAAACTAGTTGGTGATACTTTTTCATTTTCAAGTTTTGTTTTATATAACATAATACACCGAATTGCTTCTTGTGGGTTTTGAAATACTAATCCATCTAATTTTGCCATATCATCTTCTATAGTATTAACTATACTATCAAAAGATACTTTAGTTAATAAATTTTGTTTATTTTGATTCCATTCATCTAATGCTTTTTCAGGACATATAAAACATATTAAATTTATTAAATTTGCTAATGGTGATACTGAGGGTGCATAAATACATAATCCTAAATTATATGATTCTTTATATTTATCTCTTAATAATTTATACATCGCATATAATTGCATTAAACTTACATCATATCCGATACCTTTTCCTAAATCTACATATTGTTTTAAATTACTAGAATTATTTAAAATATCAAATCTAAGATTTACAAGAGATGTTAGTATTTGATCAATTTTAGGAATTTCACCTTGACCTTTAACTTCTTTTTTATCCTCTACATCATCATCACCCGGTAATTTATCTTTTATTTCATAAATACAAACTGGTGTAGCATGTTTTTCTAAGTCTTCATTTTCTACTTTTTTAAGTCTATCTGCTACTTTTCCTTTTAAATTTTTTTTACCTTTTGTTTTTAATTCACCTTTCTTTATTTCACTTAATGATTTTGCACATGGAGTTAAAAACATATATTTAATATGTTTAACTGCTAATTCCTTGTCATCTTTATTACCTTTTGCTAACTTTAATAAATCTTTTTGTAATTTATTATCCGGAACAATTACTGTTAATCCACTTTTTTTTTTCGCTTTAAAAACAAATTCAATACATACTCGATTTATACATTCCATAAATTCAGGATAGTGATCCCACAAGAAATCTTGGATAGGAAAACAATGACTCATTTTTTAATTTCTATTCCTATTTAATATTTATATATTAGATAAAATAAACTTTTAAATTATTTAATTATAAAAAATATTGAAGACTGTAAAGTGTTCTACACTTTTATTTTTTTTCTTTAAAACTTTTTTTGTAAAATTATTTTCTTTAAAACTTTTTTTGTAAAATTATTTTCTTTAAAACTTTTTTTGTAAAATTATTTTCTTTAAAACTTTTTTATAAATTTTTTTTGTAAAATAATAATTTAATTTGAAAATTATATTTTTATATAATATATAAAAGTGTTTTATTTATATTTATAAATAGGGACTATTTAATTTTTACATAAAAATATAATAATGGGAAATTTACCTACAACTGAAGGAAAAGCATGCTGGATTGTTCAAGGTGCAGCAGAATATGATGGATCAATTTCATCAAAGAAAAAATCTGAATTAATTAAAAAAATTGCAAAAGTATTAAATAATCTTGGAGCAAATGTAAGAGAATCAGGAGATAATAAAGAAATAGTAGGTGATATTGTAAAATATCTTAAAAAAAATAGAGCAGAAGGAAATAGAAGTCAAACAGAAAAAGTATGTAATGAATTAGCAAAAGTAGTAAATGAAGAATTAGGAGAAGGTGCAATTGATATGAATCTTAGCACAGATAGAAAATGTGAAAGAGTTGCATTTTATTTAAAAAGAGCAGTTCAAGATTTAGTATCAGAAGTTAAAATGATTTCATTAAATACTTTAGATGGTTTAAGAAACTTAGAATTATTATTAAAATATTTAGATGAAGTTATGAAAAAACATTATGATCAATTAGAAAAAAGTAAACCATTAGATATTGAAGTAGAACAAAGTGAAGCTAATGCACAAAAAGGTTATGAAATTATTAGAGAAGAAATTGTTAATCAAATTGGTTTATTAAAAAGTTTAAATGAAAGTGTATTAGATCCAACTACTGTCGAATTAGAAGCTGAACTTAAAAAAGTTGATGATATTTATCAATACATTGATGATATTAAAACTAAACCTGGTAAAACTCATTTTGCTGATGCGCTCAATAGAATTTTATATGGTGTTGGAACTTCTGCTTGGATTGCTAATAAAATCGATAATCAACTTAAAAAAATTGGTATGTCCGTCGCTGAATATAAACAAGCACAAAAATCTGGAAGATTAATGGACGAAATCGCCAAAATTGCAATGAAAAATCCATCCGATGATGTAATGGTCGCTTTAGATCAATTAGTAAAATTAACTGGTCTTAGATATGATGTTAATGAATTATTAGGACAAGGCGAATACCATGGAGGTGATGATGATTATGCTAGTAAAAGATTACAATACTCATTAGATAAAAAAATTAAAAAACAAAAAGTCGTTAAAAAATTAGAATTAAAAGTTTTTGTTAAAAATTTAAAAGACTTATTAAACGAATTAGATAGAAGATTAATGGCTGTCGCTAAAAGAATCGGTAAAGATATTCCAATTACTGAAGAACTTAATGGATTTAGAAAAACATTAGACTTAATCGAACCTTTAAGTAAAGGTAAAGACATTTTAGCATTATCCAGTTTTTATATGGATATTGGTTCTGTTGAAATTAAAGAAACTTATGTCGAAAAATTAAGAAGTCTTAATTCATTCGTAAGCACTATTAGAGATATGAACGAATATAGCACATCTAGAGAACATTGGGAAGCTTTACATAAAACTATTGACGATCTTATTAAATTTATTGACGGTTGGGCTGATAAAATGCAAAAACAAAGATCAAGTATTTTAGGCCAAGCTGAAGATAAAGATGAAAATGAAGAATGGTATTATAATAATCAAAATGTTGGTGGTAAACAACATAATAATGGTTGTAAATGTAAAGATAATTGTAAATGCGAAAATAAAGATAATTGTAAATGTGAATGTAAATGCGAAAATGTAGAAGGTGGTCAAGTTTTATCTGAAGTTGTTAAAAATATTATGCCTGAAGTTAATAAAACTAGTTTATACTTTCAAGAAATTAAAACTAAATTCGATTATTATTATAGAATCGCTAATATTAGAGATAACTTAAAAGAATGTGTTCCAGAATTAAAAAGATATGCAAAAAATTATAATAAAGTATTAGGAACTGCATTAGCTGATGAAAAATTTCAATTAGAAAAAGAATTTAATGAAAAACTTGAATTAATTAAAAATGCTGATGGTTATATTGATCAAGGTGGATATAAAAATGATCAAAATAATGCTTATACTGCCGCTTATAATGCTAGCATTAATGCAGCTACGACAGTAGCAGCAGCAACTACAGCTACGACAATAGCAGCAGCAACTACAGCTGGAAATGCAGCAAAAAATGCAGTAAATAAAAATAATTATAACTATGAAATGGATAAAAGAACTAAAGATTTATTAACTAAATTATACACTGAACAACATAAAGCAAAAATAAATATGTATAGAGCTATTGAAGCGATTGATTTATACATGAAACATTTTACAGAAGAAATTGTAGCAAATCCAGATGATATTAAAAATATTAAATCAATGTTAGATGATGTTCCAATTATTTCAGATTGGTATGATAATATTACAGGTAATAATATTTGTAGAATGTTCGAATATTTACCATATGATGGTGATAATAATACATCAAAATTCGGAAAAGAAGAATTTGATGGAAATAACGCAAATATACAAAAGTTTATGAAAGGAAGCCAAGCTGATAATGTGCATTATTATGATGAAGTTAAAAATCTTGGTAATTCAAATATTGGTAATCCGGAATTTTATTATAGTAAATTATTAGAAGAAGCTGGTTATATTAATTATATTCAATTAAATAGACAATTAGATGAAAATATAATTGGAGAATGTCCAATTCATTTAATTAAAAATGCAAAAAATAAACTTAAAAAATCATTAAGTGGTTTTGTTTTACTTAAAAATTTAATATCAATATTTACATATATTGGAGATAGATTTGGAAATGAAAGTCTTAAAAATAAAATATTTATGTCTCCTAATGAAATATATCGTGCTCTTAATGATTATATTTTAAATAGTGCATTTTATATTAATGTTCTAGAACAAGAAGGAGTTAATACTATATTAAATCAACCTGGTGGTCCAAATAATACAATGTCTCAAAATGCTCCTACTGGTGGGCCTAATAAAAATATTAATAATGCAAAAATACTTAAAGTAGAAATGTATTGTAGATTAGTAGAAAAACCAATATCAGCACTAGGAAATAATCCAGTAAATCCTTGGAATAATAATGGTAAAAAAGATTATTTAGATCATTTATTTGCAGATACATTAAAAGCAATGATGGCAAAAGTATTTACAGTAATTGGTGTATATGATTTATTTGAAAGACCAGATGCGATGGAGAATCAAAGTATAGGAAATCTTAGAATGATATTAGGAGGTGCAGATGGTTTAGATGTAACTCCGGAAATTATAGAAGAAGCAGCAGATTTATATGTAAGACTTCCATTATTAGCAGAATTTTATAAACAATTATTTGCAACACAAGCAGATCCTGGAGCGGGAGGTAAAGCACAATATTTTGCACCAGTAGCACAAATTCAAAAAGAACAAGAAAGATTTGCAATGATACCAGATGTTGAAGGTGTATTTTCTGGTTTAATTAAAACTATCTGGATATTAAATACTGACACTATGATTGGAGAATATTCATTAACTGAAGTTCGTAATATTATTAAAGAAATCAATAATATTTATAGACATTTTAGTGGAAAATCTACTAGAGATATTATATATGAATTTGTTAAAGAAGTTAATAGAAGATATGGTCTTATGAATAAATCAATTTATGATAAATATGTAAATGATCTTAAAAATCTTGAATATAAACAAGGATTTACTGGTGATGTTCCAGAATTATTAGAAGATAATTTAGTAGATTATAGCATATTACCAGGTGAAGATAAATATGAAATTGATAGACCAGCCCCATCAGATAGATGGTTTATGGATATTTCAAGATTATCACAAAAACCAGCATCATTTGTTGAAAAAGAAAAATCATTCAGATATAAATTACAACAATTAAATGAAAGAATCATTTATAATTTCAGAAATTATATGGATAGTAATTTTCAAAAATTCTATGATGATAATAGTCAACCAGGACGAACAAATATTCCAAGAAGAACATTTACAACAGCAATTCAAGGAGTTAAAGTAGCATTGAAAAAAATAACAAATAAAGAAGATAGATTTGATTTAATATTAAAACTTGTTCAAAAATTAGCATTATATGAAGATGCAGACAAAGATAAATTATTAATATTTAATGAAACAGTAGTAGTTGGTTTAAATATGTTATATATTATATATAAACATATTAATAATTTAAGACAATCTATATCTGTAATAAATTTAGCTCCAAACCCAACACATTTAACTAAAAATTTTATAAATATTCTATTTGGATATAGTAGTAGTGAATGTATAATAAATCTTAGATTTGTAGAAATACCACAATTAGATTTTTCAAACCTAAAAAATGTAGTTCAACAATTATTATCATCAGTTAAATATTTCTTAAATGAATTAAGACCATATTTTAATGAAAATTTTATTTCATTATATGAAAAATTTAATCCTACTAATTTATTAACAGTTTATTCTTTAGAAAAAGCATTTAATAATTTATTTATGCCAACAAGTGAAATATCAGTAGCGAATCAACAAAATGTAAACAATTGGAATCTTAATTTAATAAATAAAAATATAAAAGAAGTATATAATAAAGTTAAAAATGGTATTCCAGAAAATTTTATAGTATCTATTATGGCTGATAATTTATCAGCAACTCCAATAAATACATATACTGGTAATTATATTAATAATGCTTTTGAAGGTTTATTAAATGACTATGATCAAAAAGGTATTAAACAAGCTACATATTTAAATGGACAAGTAAATTTACCACAAATTGTAGATGATAATGTGATAACAGGACATGTAAGTAGATATAATATGGAAAATGTAGTTGGTAGAATTAATGATTTATTAGTTCAATATATTGATCAATTTTATGATGAAAGTTCTAAAAAAATATATATTGGACTTATTAATAAATTAGTAAATAGTCAATTCAACCAAAATATTTTAAATCCATTAGTAGGAAATTATGATATTGATATTGCAAATGCAGGGAATAGTACAATTAATTTTGTAGAAAATAGATTAGATGTAAATGATTTATCACCAATTTATCAACAAACTGCATTTGCTCTTAAAAACTTAGTTTCAGTTAGAACTGTTAATAGACAAAGTCCAATTTTCTTATACGAATCTATAGCAGAAGTTAATGAATATATGAAAGAAAAATATAGAATGTTCTTACCAATTTTTCATAAATCATTTATGATTCTTGAAGAAAAATGTAAATTAATTAAAAAATTCTGGTTTAATGCTAATATTCCAAATGATTTAGGTTTACCATCAGGTGATCAAGGGTATAAAGCAAAATTAGCAACTTTAGTAGATCAAATAATTGATTTATGTAATATAATGATAAATACTTGTAAAGAAGTTTTAAATGAAGTTGGCGATACTGGTGTATATTTTGAACTTAGAAAAGATTTTATTAAATCTTATAAAGAAAAATATAATAAAGAGCCATTTATGCCTTTATCAAATTTATTATTTGCAATTACTACAACCAAATCAGCTACTTTGCTAGAAAATTATGCTACAAGTAATATTAATGACCTTAAATATATTTATGGCATTCATTGTGTTAATAATTATAATAATAATATTAGCCCAGAAAAATTTCCATACTTCTTTCAAATGATTAGAAATTACAACAATAACTTAAAACAACAAAATCAATTAAGGTCTGATCATGTTAATTCATTCTTTAATAATATTCTAAAATTATATCAACAATTCAATATGTCAACATCTAAAGGATTAATATCTATGACTAGTCAATTCTCCTTAATTTTACTTAATACAAATATTATAAATAATAATAATTCTATTCAATCCGTTGAATTATCCCAAAATTATACAAGTGGTATTTTACAATTAATTAATAATACTGAAAACTCCTTTCAAGAACAATCAATTGATAATGTAATTAATAAGTTATTAAACCAAAGTGGTGCATTAGGTGCACCTGGTCCTATTCCACCATTAGGAGGACCACCACCAGCTGGCACATTAAGAACTACAGATATAGATAATAGAATTAAAGCTATGGTTGAAAATATTATCGACCTCGATATCGTTCCTATTAATGTTCATGCTATGATGAGAGAAATTCCTCTCGCAAATATTTATAATTATTCTTATACTTTTGATAAAATGACTAGTGAATTATTTGGAGTTAAAGGTCCTAATAATGATAAATTAATATTTTCACCATTTTTATATTCTAATGATGATGCAGGACGTCAATTATTAAGCAATGAAATTAGGAATAGTAGTGAATTATTTGCAGCTTCACTTATTAATCCATATTTCACTTTAACTAATAATTTATTACCACTTTTAGATAGAATATTTATTGGTAGAACTAAAGCTAACTTAGAAAGACCTAAATTTCTTAGTGATCAAATTTATAATAAATGTTTATTACAATCTTTATATCCTAGAGATTTTATATATTTCAATATAGATGAAGCAGGTCCAAATCATTTAAAACCAAAAAATATGCTTAATATTTTAGGGGAAGTTGTTAGTGCACATCTTTATAGTAAGATGACAACTGCTGCTAAAAATATTATATTTAACGCATTTAATAAAAATAATATAAATGTAAATGAATTTAATAATATTATTCAAGCCTATGTTAATAGATTATATAAATTCTCTAGTAATTCAATTATTGATTCAAGTGGAACATCTATAATAAAAAATGAATATATAGTTTTAATTATTGCATTTATAATTATATATATATATACAGGCGGATATAGCCCATCTGAAATAGAAATAAAACAAATATTTAATGGATCACTAGCTCCAGATTATATAAATTTTACAGATATAATATCTGGCCAAACCTTGACATTACTTACAATGGTAGCGAATAATAAGACTGAACTTTTTAATATAGCTAAATTTTTCAAAGATACTATTGAATATCAAAGATATGAATTATCTCAAACTTCTTACTTAAAATATATTTCAAATAAACCTAATTTAATATCAAAAAATTATTATTTAACTCCAACAACATTCAATAATTTACAAAATATTGCACAAAACAGATTGAACTCTATGATTATTAGAAACTTATTATTTATTACAGACGCTTATAGAGCTATGAGAGCTAAATTATTTAAAGAACTCACCCTTGATAGAGGCCTCATCATTAAATCTAACGCGATTGTTAATCCTGACATTACCGAATTTCATGAAAATGAAACAATCAATAACCAAAGAAGAAAACAATTCGCTAAAACTAAAGGCATAATTGATAAAAGATTATAAATTTAATATTTTTAAACTATTTATCTATCTTAATTTTAAAACTTTTATTTTTTTGAAAAAAATATTTATCCTTTTATAAAATAATGTCTGAAGAATTATATAATAATTTTAGAATAAATATAGATGAAGATTTACAACTATGTAATTCTAAAAATATATTAATAAATAATTTGCAGAATTTAGATTTGCAAAAAATAGTTAGAACAGATAAATCTATTGAAGGCTGTAAGCGTTCTACGCTAATTTCTCTTAAAAATAATGTAAGTGGGCAACGTTTTGCAGCCTTGATAGAAAAATATTTTGATAATAATATTGAATTACTATTGCAAAGTTTTCCGTATAAGTATGATGAAAATAAATTACAACAATATAAAACTTTAATAAATAACATTTTAGAACTAAAAAATATTAATATTGAGAATATTTCTGAAAATAAAAATATATTATCAGAAGGTTATTTAGATTTACAAAGTTTAAAAAATAATATAAAAAATAATATTCATTTAAAAAGTGAAAAAGAAATTTTAAATTTTTATTATAAAAATATTAAAGGTGAAAATGATATAGATAAAATATTAAATGATGAATATCAAAATATGATTTGTAAAAAAATATATAAATATTTAGAAGAAAATTAAAAATTATTTTAGTTGATTATTTTAACCAATTATTTTAACTAATTATTTTAACTAATTATTTTAATCCATTATAATGATAGAAAGCAAAATAAGTATGTGGTTTATTTTTTTGCCATACATCATTATTAGGAGAAAATCCACTATCATTTAAAACATAAAAATTATTTTCATTACAATCATTATTATGTCGAATTCCACAAGCATAATAATGTCCTCCATTTAATGAGCCATTATGAATAGCAGTTGATACTAATTTAAAATTCATAAAATGAATATTATCATTATAAATGATATCAATATTTTCGGGAAAGTTAACAGGATTAACTCCATAGTATTTATTAAATAATATAGGAAATACATTTGGAACTCGTAATAATTTATGAACATAAGTAGTATTATTATTTTTTTGATGACATTTATCACAAGTGTAGTCATTTAATTTTTGTATTTTATATAAAATATTTTTAGTAAAGTTATTATTATTTTGTGATAATTTATGATAATCAAAATATTCGATATGTAGAGCGTGCTCAATTTTAGGTTTAGTTTTATGATTACAATTTCCACATTTGATATATGTTTGGTATCTAATTTGGAAAAGGGTTTCGATATCTTCATTATCAATACATTCGATTAATTTGAGGAAGCCTTCATTAGGGTCGCCTTGTATTCTATGAATATCTCGAATGTTAAATTGTTTATTTTGCATAGTTTTAATAAAAGCTTTAAGTAGATTAATGGGATTATAAATATTTTGTGTATTATAAGAATTTTTAATAAGTTTATAAAATTCGATAGCGATAATATTATTATTATTAACGAATATATCATAATTTTGTATAATAGTTTCAGTAAAACTAGTGCAACTTAATAAGCATTGAATAAGTGAATTAAACCAACAAGTATTACCAACATTGATAAGGCCGAAAGGTTTTAAAACAATTTGATTATTAAGTTTAATAATATCGGACATTATATTATTTATATTTGTTATATAATATAATGATAAAAACTGGTAATTAAAAAAAAAGCGAAGCTATATATATGTAGGGAAAAAAATAATATATTAATTTATTTTGGATTACTTATAAGATTTTAAAAAATGTAAAAATAATTTT
>Ga0180438_10010954_pt1 | contig 11041 bp, 4 predicted proteins | sample SS_ome_12_FD_132455 | JGI IMG/M metagenome (GOLD analysis project Ga0180438, IMG submission 132455) | Hypersaline lake sediment archaeal communities from the Salton Sea, California, USA - SS_3_D_2 metaG | ecosystem: Environmental > Aquatic > Non-marine Saline and Alkaline > Hypersaline >... | reverse complement strand
TCTACACCGTCAGACTCACCGATAAAAAAACACAGCTGAGCACGACTCGAACAGTCGCCCTCACAGAAGAGCAGGAGAAGATCTACAGGGCACTCAATTTGTTGTCATAAAACCAGGGGTAAGGTTAGGTAATTTAGAAATCTTTTCTTCATCTCTTTTAGATTCTTTTTTGTTCATAAATTACTTTTAATTTTATATTTATAGATATTTCTGTTATTAAGCTAATTAAATTCCTTATTTATTTACAACAAACCGGAAAGTAGAGACGAGTTATGGCACAGCCCCTCCATGAAATTGTTATACCCTACTATCTGAGTATAAAGATAACCTTTAATACTTAAAATTTATATATTGAACAATTACCGTAGTAATCGTTTGGAATATCGTTTTGAGATATTCTTAAAATAAATTTACCGAAAAATTTAGGATTGAACAAATGAACCTAAAAAATCAGTGGGTATATATATGACTGAAATATCAGAAATAAATTTAGATAAAATAGTTTCAGAATTGAGAAAATCAGCGAGAAGTTCATCTAACGAAGAAGAACTCAAAATAAATGTCACTAAAGTCATTAATGAAAATATTGCATCTCCTTTCAATCTCACAATGGGAAGATATGAGTATACATTAGTTTCAGGAGCAAGAGTAGATGCATTATATGGTCACGTATTAATTGAATACAAAGCTCCTGGTGTCTTGTCAACATCATCAGGTTTCAAAAAAGCTCAAAAACAAATCATAGATTATATCATTTCAGAGGCGGGAGTCAAAGAACGATTTAAATTATTTTTTGGTATAATCATCAGCGATAAGATTGCTTTCATAAAATTTAATACTCTCACTGATGATTGGTCCTCCAGAGGCCCATATGAGATTAATAAAGAAGTTATTTTAAAAGTTGTTGAAGCTTTTAGGGGGTTAAGGCGAAAAAGACTTTGTGCTGAAGAATTACTGAGAGATTTCGGGCCGAAAAGTGAATTAGCATTAAATGCTATTAATACCCTGTATGAAAAGTTGGATAATACTGAAAATCAAAAAATTCTTCTCCTTCTTGAAGATTGGGTCAGAATTTTTTCTCAAATCACAGGATATAATGAAGAAGACCTAAAAGGACTGGATGATTATTATGAGACTCATGGAAAAGATTACACAAAATTATTATTCTGTATTCATACATATTATGCTCTTTTAATGAAAATTATAGCTGCAGAATTAGCTTATTTATATGGTACTGGCAGATACTTGAGATCCTATGTAGATGAATTAGAAGACAAATTTGCTCGAGGATTAGATGAGTTCAAAAAAAGCCTTAAAGATCTGGAAGAAGGTGGTATTTTTAAAAGACTCTTGAAAATCAGAAATTTCATTGAAGGTGGATATTTCTCTTGGTACCTGGAGGAATTTGATGAAGAAATAAAGGGTTTTATTGCAGAAATTGCCCGGAGATTGTCCGAATATGAACCTGCAACACCTGTCTTAGAACCTGAAGAAACAAAAGATATGTTAAAGATCATATACCAGAAATTAGTTCCAAGACCAATTCGCCATAATCTAGGTGAATATTACACACCGGATTGGTTGGCTCAATTTTTGTTGGATAAAGTTGATTTTTCTAACAGATATTTTGAACAATATACAGAAGAATATGATGATCCAACAAAGCCTTTAGAATTGAGAGTTTTAGATCCTGCATGTGGTTCAGGCACATTTCTTATTGAAGCTTTAAAAAGAATAAGAATTTATGCTGAAAATCATTATGTTACAGATATCATGTCTGAATATGTACTAAAGAATATTGTGGGTATAGACCTTAATCCACTTGCAGTTTTAGCTGCTCGAACTAATTATTTATTAAATATTGGCGATTTACTCACTTATACCAATGATGTTGAACTTCCTATTTTTCTTGCTGATTCCATTACTATCAGAAAAAAACGGGCTGTATATGGGTCCGTTTATAAAATCGAAACTTCTGCAGGCGAATTTCGTATTCCATCGAGTATCATCGATGAACAAAAAGATCTGGGATCAGTATTGGATAAAATCGCAGAATCTGTTCTATTGAATGATTCCTCTGAAGAATTTAAACGTAGATTGAAAGAAACCACACTGTATTTAACTGACTCCGAAATTGAAGGATTGTATAACGGATTGTATAATCTCTTATTGAAATTAGAAAAAGAAGGAAAGGACCACATCTGGGTGACAATCCTACTCAATGCTTTTGCACCATTATTCATCGGGAAATTTGATTATGTCGTGGGTAATCCTCCATGGATATTGTGGGATAATCTTCCTGATGATTATAGAAACAATTCACAGGATCTCTGGAAAAATTACGGCCTTTTTACCTTAACAGCCTCACAGGCGATGCATGGTGGTGGAAAAAAGGATCTTGCTATATTATTCACTTATGCATGCATAGACAAATATCTCAAGGAGAAAGGAAAATTTGGATTCTTGATCACACAATCAGTTTTTAAAACAAAGGGTGCTGGAGAGGGATTCAGGAGATTTAAACTAAATAATACATATTTGAAGGTGAAAGAAGCACATGATTTTGTCGAAATTTTACCATTTGAGGGTGCAAATAATCGAACTGCTGCCATTCTCATTGAGAAAAATGAACAAACAGATTATCCTGTCCCGTATATAGTATGGCAGAAGTTATTTGATATAGACCAGAAAGAATCTCTCGAATCAGCTTCTAAAAAATTACACTCTACAGAAATGGCTGCTATTCCTTCTGATCCTGATAATGAACTTTCACCATGGATTACTGTTCCCCTGGATACTGTGAATATTGTCCAGAAAGTCTATGGAAAAAATGCGTATCCTGTTTATGAAGGCATAAATAGTGGGGGTGCAAATGGTGTATATTGGATTACAATTCACGAAATAATAGATAAAAAAATTAAAGAAATCGATATTTCGAAATCATTATCAGATGTATTGGGTATTTCAAACCAGATTGAAATTAAAGAAATTTTCATAGAAAATGTCATTAAGGGCATGAAAAAGAAAGTTGATAAAGTTGAAACTATAATAGAAGACTTCTTTGTGTACCCTATGATAAAATCTAAAAATGTTAAAAAATGGAGAATAGATGGCTACAATTATGCTTTACAGATGCAGGATCCAATTAAACGAATTGGGTACAATGAAGGTTGGGTAAAGTTAAATTTCCCAAAGACATATGCATATCTCTTTTCATTTAAAGAAATTCTTGAAAATAGAGCCGCATATAAACGGTTTATGGAACATAGGAAACAAGCCCCTTTTTTTTCTATATATAATGTTGGAAAATATACCTATGCCCCATATAAAGTTGTATGGAATAGAATGGGATCAAAAATTACTGCATGTGTGATTTCCACGATCCATGATAAATTTTTAGGAGAAAAACTCATCCTCCCTGATAATGTCCTTGCATATATCCCAGTAACAGATGAATGTGAAGCACATTATATCTGCGCACTCATGAATTCAAGTGTAACAGATATGATCTTACGTTCAATAGCAGGAGGTACTAAAAGTTTCGGAACGCCCAAAATCATCGAAGATACAATAAAAATTCCACATTATGATAGCAAAAATGAACTCCATCAAAAACTAGCTCAATTATCAAGAAGAGCTCATGAATCTGCGGAAAAAGGATTGGATCTCATTACCATTGAAGAAGAAATCGATAATATGGTTTCAGAATTATGGGGGATAACTGAAAATGATTTAACTACTGTAAAAAAGACAATTTCCATTCAGGAGGGAGAAATTATTGAAGATGAACCTGAAGTCGAACCTGAAATCAAGAAAAATATCGAGATTTTATTTCCTAATTTGGCAATATTACCCGAATTGGAACAAGAAATAGAAATAATCTTGAATAATCCGTTAATGGATTCATTAACTTTAATTATAGAATTTTTAGGAAAAAAAATAAAATTCACTGCTAATGAAAGAGAAAATATATATAAAATTAGACTTGATCCACTCAAAGAAGGTGAATACGAAATCAAATATATTTTAATCTGCACAGAAAAAGAAATTGAGGGGATAGAAACAATTAAGGTAAAATCTATACCAAAACATAGAAAATCCAGATTTTCAAATGGATTTGATGAACTATTGGGTGAATAAATGAGTGATATCTCCACAAAAACCCGGACCGTTTTTGGTGATCTTTCTGTTGATAAGAGAATAGCAAATCGTCATGAACTGTCAAGTTTACCACGTTTTGTAGTTGAGAATTTAGTTGCTGAATTCACTGAATCCTGTGGTGGAAAATTTGATGAAAAATGTGCTGAAAAATTAAATAAATTTGTTGCAACATATTATTATGAATCTCGAGAAAAAGATGCAGTCCTCCATAATTTAATGACAAATGGTATCTTGAAAATTATCGATGAAATCAAAGTGGATACACATATAAAATTCGGTATTCACAAAGCACATTTACCTTCTCTCAATATCAGAGATGCAATGATAAATAAAGATCTACTCGATGATTATCCGAATCTTTTAACAACAGGTATTTGGGGTCTTGCAAGCTTAATATATGCTCCTGATATTGTTCCAACTGATACTGCTGGAAATGCCGTGATGAGTCCGATTTTTATTGAAAATTTTTTACCATTTCAAGCAACTGAAACTCATATTGAAATCTATAAAAATGGTAGAGAAAAATTTACTCTTGAAGAATGGGTTGATGTCTTAATGAATACAATAGGATTAAATCCTTCACGATATAATTTTCGACAAAAATTAATAATGATTTCAAGAATCATACCTTTAATCGAAAATAACGTTAATATGATAGAATTTGGTCCTCGCGCAACAGGAAAAACATTCTTATTTAGAAATACAACTTATCATACTCGTATTTTTTCAGGAGGGAACATCAGCCCCGCAGTATTATTCTATAATATAGCTCAAAAAAAATTAGGAGAGATAGGAATCAGAGATACTGTAATCTTTGATGAAATCTCCAAAGTAAAATTTACAAATCCATCAGATATGCTTGGAAAGTTGAAGGATTATTTAGAAAGTGGACATTTTGAAAGAGGTCCAAAAAAAAGTTACAGTACATCCTCATTAGTATTGATGGGAAACATCCATGTGGAAAAAAGAGAAAATGCATATATACCCGTAGATGAATTCACATATGTATTGCCTCCTGATATGAGAGATTCTGCATTTATTGATCGTATTCATGGAATCATACCAGGATGGGAACTTCCAAAAATCAGTAAGAGTGGTATCCATCTTTCTAAAGGGTATGGCATCGCATCGGATTTTTTCTGTGAAATTCTTCATAATTTTAGAAAAAAAAATTTTTCATATAAAATAGCTGAAAATATAGATTTAGGGGATGATTTTACAATTAGAGACGAAAAAGCTGTAAAAAAATTACTTAGTGGTATGATTAAAATTTTGATTCCAAACGGTGCTTTTGATAAAAAAGAATTATCAATTTTATCTGAAATCGCAATTGAATATAGACAGAGAGTAAATGATTGGCTACATATTTTAGATCCTGGAGAATTTCCAAAGAAGAGACTTCAATACAAATTAATAAATTAATAACAGTTACTTTCAAAGATATTTGTGATAGAAATGAAGAGTGGTATAGACAGAATTTTGAAATAGAAATCAATAATTGTGATCATGTGCCAGTTAGTCTTGGAAATTCCAATTTTAGGGGTGATACAGCCTCTGTACTTACACATTGTGTAAAATGTGGAATTACCTTAAAGAGAGAATAATAACCCAATCCAGCATATCTATTAATAATGTTAAATTTTCAAAGAATATTTATGAATAGCTTTATATATAACCAAAAATCATTACATAACGAAATACGCTCTAAACAGATAATACATTGATTACAATATGGTATCAGATAAATAAATTTATTCAGAGGTCTCATCAATTCACAACATGAAAGGGTCGATCATGTGAAACCTGAAGAAAAAGCAAGAAAAATAATAGATGAATTATTGCTGAATGCTGGCTGGCAGATTCAGGATTACAACTCTATCAATCTGGGAGCAGTTTCTGGGGTTGCTGTTCGGGATGTTCCCTTAACAACAGGTGAAGCAGATTATCTTCTTTTTCTGGATAGAAAAGCAATAGGTGCAATAGAAGCAAAACCTGTGGGTACAACGCTGAGCGGAGTAGAACCCCAATCTGAAAAATATGTGAGAGGCGTTCCAGAAACGATATCTCATGTTCAAAAACCCCTTCCTTTTGCTTATGAAAGTACAGGAAGAGAAACCAGGTTCACTGATTTGAGAGATCCTGATTATCGTTCCCGTAACCTCTATACATTTCATCGCCCTGAAACTCTGAAACGCTGGATTTCTCAAGATGAAACTTTACGAGCACGATTACGAAAATTACCTCCTTTGTATGAATCAGGACTGCGAGATTGCCAGATAGAAGCTATTAAGGGATTAGAAACATCTTTTGCACATAACCGTCCTAAATCATTGGTTCAAATGGCTTCTGGTGGGGGGAAAACATATACTGCTGTCACTCTTTCTTATCGATTGATTAAATTTGCACGAGCAGAACGAATATTATTTCTGGTGGATAGAACATCTCTTGGCCGACAGACATTCAGAGAATTCAGTCAATATCCTGTTCCTCTCGATGGAAGGAAATTCACCGATTTATATAACATACAGCATCTCACTTCAAATGTATTGGACCCTACCAGCCGTGTATGCATCTCCACGATCCAGAGATTATATTCCATGTTAAAAGGGGAACCAGAATTAGAGATTGAACGGGAAGAAATATCCCTGTTCGAAGCTCCTCTCAGGGATGTTCAGGAGACTATAACTTATAATCCCCATACCCCTATAGAAACCTTTGATTTCATTATTGTGGATGAATGTCATCGCTCAATTTATGATACCTGGAGGCAAATCCTCGAATATTTTGATGCATTCATTATTGGTCTCACAGCAACACCTTCTCTGCAAACACTAGGATTTTTTGACCAGAATCTGGTCACCGAATACAGTCATGAACGGGCTGTGGCAGATAATGTCAATGTAGGATATGATGTGTACAGAATCGAGACCCATATAACGAGAGCAGGAAGTGAAGTGAAAGCAGGATATTATGTGGATAAACGTGATAAACTCACCCGGAAAGTGAGGTGGGAACAACTGGATGAAGATCTCACATATTCATCTTCACAACTGGACCGGGATGTGGTGACTCCTGATCAGATCAGAACGATATTTAAAACCTTTCGTGATAATCTCTTTTGTGAAATTTTCCCTGGAAGAACAGAAGTTCCCAAGACCCTCATCTTTGCTAAGGATGATTCTCATGCTGAAGACATTGTAAAAATTGTGAGAGAGGAATTTGGAAAAGGCAACGAGTTCTGTCAGAAAATTACCTATAAGACAACTGGAGTAAAAATCGAAGAATTGATTGCCAGTTTTCGTAATTCATATAATCCCCGCATTGCTGTGACTGTTGACATGATCTCCACCGGTACCGATATCAGACCACTGGAATGCCTGATCTTCATGAGAAATGTAAAATCACGTATTTATTTTGAACAGATGAAGGGTCGGGGTACCAGGACAATCATTCCCGATGACCTTCAGAGTGTCACTCCCGACGCCCAGTACAAGACCCATTTTGTCATTGTGGATGCTGTTGGGGTTTGTGAGAGCGATAAAACAGATTCGCGACCTCTGGAACGAAAAAGAAGCGTTCCTTTTGAGAAATTGATTCAATCAATAGCTTTAGGGAGTGCTGATGAAGATACTCTCACATCGCTAGCAGGAAGGCTTGCCCGGCTGAATAAACGACTGGATGGGAAGGATAAAGCCCTTATTGAAGAAGTCAGTGGGAAACCTCTGGAAGACATTGTCAATACATTGCTGGATGCTGTGGATCCTGATAAAAAAATTGAACTGGCCAAAGAATCATTTAATACAGAGGAACCCTCCAAGAAACAATTGGAGGAGACTTCCCAAGAATTGGTGCATGCAGTCGAAGAAATTTTTGATAATCCCGAGGTGAGAAGCACTCTCATCGATATTAAACAAAGAAATGAACAGACTATTGACACAGTAAGTCAAGATAAGCTTTTATATTCTGGATTTGATCCTCAAGCCACCGACCGTGCCCACACCCTCATCGATACTTTTAACAAATTCATTGCAGATAACAAAGACGAGTTGACTGCCTTGCAGATGATCTATAGCAAGCCTTATAGAACAAGACAATTAACATTCAATCAGATCAGAGAATTAGCAGAAGCCATTGAAAAGCCTCCCTATAATTTGACTACGGATTTACTCTGGCAGGCATATGAACAGCTGGAACAATCCAAGGTGAAAAGAGCAGGACCTCAAAAGTTGCTCACAGATATTATCTCGTTGGTTCGATATGCTGCAGGTGAGTCCACCGAACTGGAACCATATTTTGTGACAGTGAACAGGCGTTTCGATGAATGGATTAAGGAACAGGAAGATGTGGGTCGCACATTCACTCCTGAACAAATGGAATGGTTGACCATGATAAAAGATCATATTGCTGCATCAATAACGATTGGAATCGAGGATTTTGAGTTAACACCATTTTATGAAAAGGGTGGAGCTTATAAGGCCCATGAGGTCTTTGGAACTGAATTTGAAACTATTATCAATGAGTTACATGAGGTTTTAATTGTATGAATGGAGAAAATGAATTATATGAATTACACGAGGGTTGGGTTTGGACTACCTTAGGAGAAATAGCTGAATATATCAATGGTAAAGCATTTAAAAAATCTGAATGGGAAACAAGAGGTAGGCCAATAATAAGAATTCAAAATCTGACAAATACAAAAAATGTAATTAACCGATATTCAAAACCAATAGAAGAAAAATACATAATAAAAGATGGTGATTTTTTAATCTCATGGTCTGCAACTCTTGGTACTTATATCTATAAAGGAGAAGAAGCTGTTTTAAATCAGCATATTTTTAAAGTTAAATCATTTATGAATAAAATGTTTTTATTTTATTTATTTTCTGCATATATAGAATCATTAAAACAAAAAATACATGGTACTGGTATGCAACATATCACAAAAACAAAATTTGAAAATACTTCTATCCCTCTTCCTCCACTCCAAGAACAAAAACGTATAGTATCCAAAATTGAAGAACTTTTTACCAATGTAGACGCTGGTGTATCTTCCTTAGTCCAAACCAAAAACCAATTAAAAAAATACCGCCAATCCCTCCTCAAATACGCTTTTAAAGGTAAATTAACAGAAGAATGGCGGAAAATTCATAAAGATGAACTGGAACCTGCTTCGACATTGCTGGAAAAAATTAAAAAAGAGCAAAATAAAGAAGGAAAGAGAAAAAAGAGGAAATATAAAGATAATTTCGTTGATGATTCTGATTTATATGAATTACCAGAAGGTTGGATTTGGACTCGAATAGAGGAAATTTATCAATCGATGAGAAATGGAATATATAAACCAAAAAAATATTATTCCGATAATGGAATTGCATGTCTAAGAATGTATAATATTAACAATGGTAGAATCATTTGGGAGAATATTAAAAGAATGAAAATTTCAGAAAAAGAAATTGAAGAATATAAATTAGAACCAGGTGATATTTTAATCAATCGGGTGAACAGTAGGGAATTAGTGGGAAAGGCAGCAATAATTCCAAAAAATATGGAGATTTGCGTTTTTGAAAGTAAAAATATTCGATTAAAACTTAATCCTAAAATTCATAATGAATATGTTGCTTATTGGTTCCAGATTCATAGTCAAAAATATTTCAATAAAAATGCTCAACAAACCGTTGGAATGGCTTCCATTAACCAAAATCAAATTAGTCTTCTCCCAATTCCATTACCTCCACTCAAAGAACAACAACAAATAGTGGAAATTCTTGATCAACAGTTTTCAATCATCGATGAACTTGAAAAAACAACAGAAATAAATTTAAAAAAGGCAGAACGATTACGGCAGAGCATCTTAAAAAAAGCTTTCAAAGGTAAATTAGTACCTCAGGACCCTTCTGATGAACCTGCTCATCTGCTGCTAGAAAGAATCAAAGCACAAAAAGAAAGAGAAAAAAATGATAAAAGAAAATCGAAGAAAAATACATTTGATTCTAATCAAACGAGGTTGATTGATTATGACAAATGAATCCGCCACCATTGTCCAGAGATTGTGGAATTATTGTGATGTGCTCAGGGATGATGGAGTCAGTTATGGAGACTATGTTGAACAGCTGACATATCTGGTCTTTTTAAAAATGGCTGATGAACAGACCAACCCACCCTTCAATAAGCCTTCATTAATTCCGGAAACCCTGGATTGGAAAAGCCTCCTTGAAAAAGATGGAGATGAATTAGAAGTTCACTACCGTCACATTCTCGAATCTTTAGGAAAAGAAAAAGGTATGCTGGGAGTAATTTTCAGAAAATCACAGAATAAAATCCAGGACCCGGCAAAACTCAAACGATTAATTGCAATGATTGATAGTGAAACCTGGGTTGGATTGGATATCGATGTCAAAGGTGACATATATGAGGGGCTCCTTCAGAAAAATGCAGAAGACATCAAGGGGGGAGCAGGACAGTATTTCACTCCTCGACCACTCATCAGGGCAATTGTTGAAGTCATGCACCCTGAACCAGGAATGACCATCTGTGATCCTGCATGTGGAACCGGTGGATTTCTCTTAGCTGCACACGAATATATATCAAAACAACCTCTCGACAGGCAGCAGAAAGAATTTCTCAAGTACAGGACTTTCAAAGGTATAGATATCGTGGATAGTGTTGTTCGCTTATGCGTCATGAATCTCTATCTTCACGGAATTGGAGGAGAAGAAAGTCCTATCCTGGTTGGTGATAGCCTCATTTCAGATAGGAAGGAGAGATTCGATATGGTACTCACCAACCCCCCTTTTGGCAGAAAAAGCAGCATAACCATAGTAAATGCAGAGGGAAAAGCCGAAAAAGAATCCCTGATCTATGAAAGACCAGATTTCTGGGC
>Ga0180438_10010953_pt1 | contig 11041 bp, 10 predicted proteins | sample SS_ome_12_FD_132455 | JGI IMG/M metagenome (GOLD analysis project Ga0180438, IMG submission 132455) | Hypersaline lake sediment archaeal communities from the Salton Sea, California, USA - SS_3_D_2 metaG | ecosystem: Environmental > Aquatic > Non-marine Saline and Alkaline > Hypersaline >... | reverse complement strand
GTATCAATCGCTGATTGAATTCCGTTATTTACAAGTGGTGATACAGATGGTTCACTTGGTTGATTATTTATTTTAATATCATAATACAAATCAATTACATTGATGTCATCATAAAATGTACACGTAGGTTTGTTTCTTATATTGTAAATAATTTTTCTAAAAGTTCTTTGTTCTATTTGATCAACTATGATAAACGAAATACCATACTGGCTAACATAAACTATTAATAAGGTTGAAGTTACTTCATTAAATAAAAGATATATCACAAAAATAAAGCATATCGTAACAACAATATTTCTTTTCCATTTTCTGAAATTTTCAAGTGTGTAATTATTAATCAAATATCTAGTGCACAAATAAAATTCATGTTCAAATCTTTTTAAAAACCCATAAATAATATGAGATTTTAATGATAGTAAAACTGATATTATAATATGTACTATAAAATCAAAATAAATATTAAAACTAATAAAGTAGCAAAATATGCTATATAATATAAACTTTAGAAGCGAAGAGGTAATCATAATTAAAAAAATGCTTATTTTCTTTTTAGCATATGTTGAGGTTACTATTTTACCAAGAAGATACTGGTCATAGTTTACATTAGAAAACGGTAAAGCCATTTAATATTTATTTTACAGTAAAACTTTAAGTATTTTTACTTAACCTTTATTTGCTTACGGTAAGCTTATTTTTGTTTCGCTTACCCCCGTCATAATAAACAGCGTGATTTTCATCAATTAATATTTGGTTAATTGATTTATCTCTATTTTCATTAAGGTAAAGGGTTCCGAGTACCCTTCCATATTTATCAAACTTACCAAATTCGATATAAACAAGTTTTTTATTATCCGTCAGTATTTTATCAATATCCTTGTTACTATATTGGATATTGTTAATATCAATATCTACCCCTGTGATTAGTTGAACTAGACGGTTTCTAGCAACTCTAGCCTTTCGCATCTCCTCTTTTCTTTCGGGATGAGATTTTAAAGGATACATTTCTGCAGCATTACACCCTACTGCTCGAACCTTGAGTTTTAGAGGCTCTTTATCTTCTTTGTTTCTAAAGAAGACAACACGGAATGTATCCGCGTCATAAACATCAACAACCTTACACAATGTGTGTAATCCATTGACAGAAAAATCTGGAATACTTTCATTTGTTGAGTTTCTTAATATATCTTGCCAATCGATACCCATACTTACCATAATATTCTCATCAGAAAGTTCCACGCTCCCGACATTTTTGTTTTTCTTGCATAAACTTTTTAAACAACCACAACAATTTCCCATTTTTATAAACTATTAATTCCTCCTTTTATGTAGTTAGACCATCAAAAGAGTTTGAAAGTGTTCCTTAATGATAGCTTTTATAATATCATAAATCTCAACATTTTGTCTTTTAGAATATATGAGTGTTCTCAGTATTCCATAGATTGCATCACCTGCTATTTCATCTGAAATGTCTGTATCGGGAAAGATATATTTAGTTTGAAACATATCTCTTGTGATATAAAACATATCTTCTTCCAGGTTATGAAGGTGAGTATTACTTGCGATATTTTTTAATGCTGGCATAACCTGTAAATAAAACATTTGATATTTAAGTTTAAAATTTTGTTTTCTCCAACTGTTAATATTTTCAACATCAACACCAAGTAAATCACACAAGTCTAACATCATTAAAGAAAACCTGTATAATGACCTTCTCATAAATGGGTTATTCCAATCATTTTCAATTACGTATTCTTCTTTTGTTTCATCTTGATCCAAAAGATAATCATTTTCCTGTCTCGATAAAACCCACATTTTTCTAGAAACTTTTTCAACAAAATCATCTGGAAATTCAATTTTGGTTGATGGTTCAACTACAAATCTTTTTTCTTTGGTTTGTGATTTCCAATCTGCATCTAACCATTTGATATTGTAATATCTCCAGTGTTTGCTATTTCCAGAAGTATATTCATAAACAACTCTATATTTTTCTGGAATATCAGTATATTTTTCCAGAGAATACGGGCAATTATGTGAATGTTTTATCTTAACATGAATATATTTTCTTATTTGTCGTTGAATAATAACAATTTTATCTGTATTTGGGATAAAATGCTTTCTCATAACAATTGGTTTTACAGGTAGCTTTTTAAGCCACATCCTGTGTCTAAACCATCTTTGAATTTTAATAATATTATCGGTTTGATTTCCATATGCTAATTTAATATGAGCCCGAATTTGGATTCTTTTTAAAACATCTGTTTTTCTTTGAAAATAGTAAATAACCCCCAAAAAATGTTTTGCTTTTTCTAAATTTTTTCGTTTCAACTTCTTTGAATTCTTTTTCTGAAAAAAAGACAAAACATTTTCACAGGAAGGAAATGCACCCGTTTTCACAAATGCTTCTACAATCTTTGTTTGCGTTCCGCCACGAATAAGCTTTGCTTGGTTTTCAAGTCTTTTTTTTGTACTTTTATTATATGTCCTACCAATTTCTCTATTAAGTTCTTTCCACAAAAATATTTGAGGAGTAAATTCCTTAATATCTTTCAAATTATTTCCAAAAGTATAAGTAGCTCCATTATAAAGTTGAATTGAATTTTGCTTTCCCTTTATTTTTCCATGAACAGAACAAAAAGACGTTCCGTTTGTAGAATAATTTCGACAACGTTTTACCGTAGTTTTGGGCACTGCTAAACATTTACTGTATTCCATTTTTCTATTGTTATACAAAAATATTTTATTAGTTTATCAATTTTTGAAATACTTTAAACTACTTATATCATATTTTTATCGTCTACGTTATCAGTAATTGATATAATCTTCCTTGATATGTCCAACAACAATCATCGTAAAAAAAACAATTAGAGAAAAAACAAACGCGTGTAATATTAACCCACCATTTGTTGCTAATCCCCTTGCGTTGGAAACATAATCCCCTAATTTTGGACTAATTAAGTTAAAAAAAGAACGCATTAGTCGGTACGTTACCGGAGATGCTATAACTAAAAAAATGAGACCCGATAAAAAGGAATAGCTAAGCTGTTCTCCAATAGAAGGTGGTTTTTTACACTGTACGTTATTCATTTTTTATTATATAAATAGTGATAATAAAAATTGAATATGTATATTAAAAACCTGTTACATCAAGACTAAAATGCTAACTGACTACAAGCCTAAGCTAGTAACTTATTGTTGTGGGTCCTGTTCTGGACATCATTATTACCCGAAGTGGGAAAAACAACGGTGTATTAAGCCGCAATTTATTAATGGATTCGGGTTACTATTCAGTTCAAGATAAGAAGCTATGTTCTCAGGTATCACAGCCAAAGCCATTTGTTTCTTTGAATGTTGAGTATCCTGAAGACTTTTCAGAGCTTTCTCTTCCACAGTATGCTGCAAAGACAGTAAAGACAGAAAATGCAGGAGGTTCTTCTGTTTTATCAGAGGCTGCTGCTCATATGTTGCTTGAACATTTTACGCGTGTGAAGAACATTACTCTGGAAATTGAGATTAAGTATTTTTTCCAGGGTTGTAGCATCCTTGATTCTCTTCTTGAGTTAAAGAACGGAAGAATGTATGGTATTTCTGTTACACGAGCAATGCAGTTTTCAAAGAGCGAGAAGCATTTGTTTACGCGAGAAAGGGCTGAGAACCTTTTGAAGAAGAAGGTACATGGTCTATTTTCAGCTCGTAACTCTTCGCTTATTCGTTTCAAGAAGATGATTTTGCTAATCTGGTGTCAGAACAACATATTTGCAAAGATGCTTCAAGAGATTTGGTTTACTTCTTTTTCTGGAAAGAAGAACGAGTACAACTACAGTGACATCATTGTTATTACTCCAGTGTGTAGTACACCCTGGATATATACTGATATTGCATGATATTTTATTTAATAGTTAAAAAAATTGATAAGTATTTTTTTACATTATAACTATTATCAAAAATGGATACGTATGCGAATATGATAATTTCAATAAACGCGTGTGCAAAAAAGGCACGTGATATATACTTTACATTAAAAGAATCTGATAAATTAAAAGATGCAGGAATTACTATTCCTGAAAAACCACCTTCACATTATTGCTTTCGGGTAAATAATCCTAAAACTTCTTTAATTCCAATTATTTCGGTTTCTGTGCCTCCCGATGCGTGTGGAAATCGAGGAAAAGAATATAACGAAGGTGAGCCATCTACGTTTGAATTTGCACTCGTTGATGGAAACAATGGGTTAATGTATGATTCTTCAATTGGTTATTCTGATATATGTCGTTTTTATACAATGGATGAAATTATAACAGAACTTGTTCGTTTGTCAAATATTTCTAAATATGATGATTCTGAAAGAAAAGAATAAGGATATTTTATTATATTCTTATTACATTCTTATTAAATTTTTATAATATAGTTTACAATCTTGCCACCATTTCTAATCCTTCATTTTTAAAATTACACTTTTCATAAAAAAATTTATTTTTTTCTTTACATGCTAATGTTACCTTATAACAACCTGCTTTTTTAGCTATATCTACTAAATGATTTATAATAAATAAACCATTATTTTTACCTCTATATTTTTTATTGACAACTATATCTTCTATATGGGCTAATTTGGAACACTTGTGTATAAACTTTGGCTCTATATATACTGTACCACACGCTACTAACTCATTTAGATCTTCATCACTTATGACATATATATATAAATTTGGATTATTATCTATTTCATTAAACCTTTTTTGGAACTGCTCTTCACTTACTTTACCAACCACTGTTAATTGTGATAATAAATTTATATATTCTTTATAATCACTTATTTTAAGTTTTCTAATATGCTTACCCTTTTTAAACAAATGTTTTATTTTATTTACATCAATTTTAACTTTACTTTCACAATCATCAAAATGTATCTGACTTCCAAAACTATCAAAACTATCAAAACTATTACTGTTTCTAAAACTCATTTATAATACCCTATTGCTTAACTCTTTAAGTAACCCATATAAAGAACTGTATATCTGCTAACTATAAAATTTATATACTAAAAATTATTTTATCTACATATACACTTATTTATTTTTATCTATTTTTTATTTTTTTATTTCTTTTTTATTTTTCTTTTACATTTACCCACTGCGAATACAACAAGTGTGCAAAACACCAATATCATAGATACCTCAAGAGGCATCCCACTAAACAAAAGTTCGGGGAACATCCAACTGGGCTCACATCAATATTTAATGTTCTTATTACTTATCATATTCAAATAATATTACACCAGACTTAATTCACTGACATGGAAATGGACAAACAACCAACGACTGACAACACAAAAGCACGCAATACGAGGAAGAAAGGATAGGAAAAACGGAAAAGAGAAGAAGACAAAGAGGAAAGAAGGAGAGAGAATGGAGAGAAGGGAGAGAATAGAAAGAATACAAAAACAAAACAAACACTTACGCTGACGCTGACTTGGACACTTGAACTTGGGCGGACACCTGCACATAAACACTTTGACGCGGACACATGAATTTTATTTCTAAACTTCATTTTCTAAATTTTAATGCTGAAACTCGACTTCTAATATGCATAATTCTATAATATTTTATGCTTCTGGGGGTGAAATCTAAGCTTTCTAATTTTAATGCTAATCTTAATTTCTAATTTTTTCATTACTTGATAATACTCTTTCGTTATTAACTTATTTCATGATAACCATTAGTGGTTTCCAATAATTATGTCGTTTTTATAGCTATGCTAAAGGCTACGACTAAGAATAAATAATATTTTTATTAATATTCTTCTACACCTTATTTCTATTATTATTATAATTTTTAAAGTGCTGTAGGGAACATCTACATGCTCCGTAATCTTGCGATTATGATTTTTTTTAAAAGCGAAACTTTCTACTAATAAATTTATTAGTATCAGACTTCAGTAAATTTTAATTTATCTTAATTTAAATTTTGCAGGGAATGCTGTTTGAAGTCTTTTTTATTTATATTATATTCACGTTATTTACTTTTAAAGTGCATAACAACAAATTTCCAAAAGTGCACAACGTTGCCACGCCTAACCATACATTAAAGTATATTAAAGTATATTAGGATTTTGGTGATTTTAATAATATTAAAATCATTATATTAAATCAATATTTTTGAAATGCTGTAGGAAATTATTTATGCTTGTGAATAAATCTTCTATGAATATATTTACTCTGAACTATATTTATACAAGAAAATAATTTTAAATATTTCTTGTTCAAATTCCTTCTAATTTTGATATTCCAAAGTTTAAAAAGCTGCTGTAAGGAATTTATGGAACACAAGTGATATTTCACCAGCGCTCACAACTAAATATATAGTTCTCTTTATACCGTTTCTATTTACCATCATGGGTACAAGATATTCGCTGGAAATCCCATAAATGAGCAATAGAGCGATTATCAATTTTTTCTTCTATAAATAAAGCATATTTATCCAAGAAAAATCTTGTCAAACTTCTGTGAAATACCCACCATTGGGAACGTCGGCAAAGTGCCATCGTGCGGAATTGAACCACAAAGAATCTTTTCAGATAAGTTGCTGTTAGAAGTTTATGGAAAAGAAAACTTTATATTGCTAAATATTAAACTCTCTTTTCACAACCTTATACCTTATTCCCTTTAAGTATTTTTTATGTTGATAATGTATATAAAATGGACATAAAAAGTAAACTAGAGGTTACGAAAAAAGCTTTGTTAAACACCGAATTTAGTTATCAACCATTTAGACATCTCGTTTCTGAAAATGTATTTGATGATGAACTTTATGAAAAAATGTTCGAAAACTTTCCAGAAAATAAATACTTTGATTTATGTAAAAAAATGACAAAACAAGAGTATGAACAAAAAGCTAAAAAAAGTGCTAAGTTTAAAAGATTAAGATACCCTGGAATACTCGATATCACAAATATAATGGAAGCACCAGATGACCAAAAAAACTTCTGGCTTGAAATTAAAGATAACTTATGTGAACTGGATTTCATGATAAAATTTCTAAAAAAATGTGGTCCCAATTATAAATTTAAACATGCTCAGGTTACACACCTACTAAACTGTGATAAAGTATATCTTGATAAAAGCTTATATCACCATTATTACATTAAATGTCCATGTAATAAATTTCAAATGGGATTAGAACTCAATATATCAGAAAGTGACCAAAATTTTAAAGTTGAAATACACACTGACTCAAGATGCAGGTTTTTAACAACACTATTCTATTTAGCACCAGATGATAAATTAAAATCTTATGGAACAGCATTGTATGATAAAAAATCAGGGAACTATGTGTTAAATAAAAAAGTAGACTTTTTACCAAAAACAGCCTTGACATTTACAAGGTGCAATGACGGTTATCATGCAGTTCATAATGATATGACAAAACCGGTTAACAGAAAGTGCATGTCATTATATGTCAGAGCTTAATCCTCCTGAGGATAAATACAATTGTTTTCAACAATAAACCCATCTATTTGTTTTTTATTATTATAATGTGCATATAAATCTGCTCCTACATCGCCACCATCTGTCGTACCAAACCATAGGACAGATGGAACAGCTTTTTGAACATCTGTTACTGTTTTACGGTCATCCCATTCATACCTCCCTTTCAAAGCTTTGTCCATTTTTTCACTATCTTCATCGCTCCATAAATCCATATCTACAAATCCTGTTTGTGCTACATCATTTCCATGAGACCCTATTCTTTTGTATTCATTCTTTTTAAAAGTTTTTCCGAAAATATAAGCATTTCCCCATTGACATGTTCTTCGTTTAGGTTTTTTCTTTAACACCTTGTAAAAATCAGAAGTAACTTTTATCTTATCACTCACAAATAGTCCTGGACCACTATATGTCGATGGCTCGCAAAAAATTATATTGTAAAATTTTTTTGTGAGTCTTCTAACAACTTTTTTTACAGGTTGTTTCTTTAACTTTTTTGATTTTTTGGAAGTTTTAGTTTTAAGTTTTACCCATCGCTTAGACCCAGTTGATATTTTTTTAACAACCCACATTTCACCATTCTTTCCTTTTTTTCTTAATCCAACTCTTGAAGCGTGTGCACAAAATCCTAATCCTTTGGGGCTTGGTTCACTCCCCTTATAGGTTCTAGCAGGATCGTTTTTACACTTTGGCATTTTTCGATATATATTAGGTATATTATTTTAGATACACAATTACTTAAAGGCAACGTGGATATTAAAAAATTGAATACCCAATAACATACTACTAAGATGGAACACAAAATGGAAAACAAAACCGCCCAAAACGATATTAACATGAACAATCAAAAACTTGATGTTATTTTTACCTTGGACACTACCGGTTCCATGGGTTCCTGGATTAACAGATCCAAGAAAACAATTGGTAACATCGCAGAAAAAATTGGAATGAATAACGTAGATGTTCGCTTTAACGTTATTGGTTACAAAGATGTTTGTGACCGGAGGTGCGACAACCACGCTAAACTTTGCCCACTTGATTGCAAAGACAGTAAGTGGGTTCAAATCAGTGGATTTACCAAGAATTCTGATGACATTGTCAACTTTTTAACAACGGTAACTGCTTCTGGTGGCGGAGATTGCCCAGAAGACCTCTTTGGAGCTCTTCAACTAGCAACTCTTCAACCATGGAGGGAAAATTCAAAAAGAGTTGTTGTTGTTATTTCAGATGCTCCGCCACATGGTGAGCAATTCTCAAAATTAAATTCACACACTCCAAATTATCCACTCCCCTACGAAGGAGCAAAAGTACCAGAAGACATCGCAGGAGACCTGAGGAGAAACAAAATCCAAGTGTTTATGCTTTATGTTGAAGAAAATACTCTGGAAAAGACAGCTGAATTCTTAGAAGAGAATGAAATTGCTACCAGAGTCTCTTCAATGGTAGGAGAACCTTGGAAGTTTTCACTTGTTATTCCAGATGACCTAACTTGTATGGCAATGGACGTGGGTGAAGATGAAAAACTTCTTGTTAATGGATTAGACGGACCATTAAGCTCCGCTTTTTTCCAACTTAGACGAGGTCTTAGCGAAGAAACTCTTCAACCTTTAATCGAAAATTGTTTCAAATCAGGAATGAAAGATGCAATGAGACTTGTTCTTTACATTCGTGATAGAACAGGTGATATTAAAGAAAAGGACCTTGGTAGAAATGCTTTCTGGATTCTTAGAGAGCTTGACCAAGCATTTGCTTCTAAATATTATAAAGAATTTGTAAATGACGTTGGTTGCGTAAACGACCTTTTACATATTGCAGCAAAAGCTGACGAAAAAGAAGGGCGTCGTGAACACAGAGAACTATTATTTATGGCCGTTGCAACAATGCAGTGTTATCTCAAACATATCGACACGGAAGAAGGACAAGAAATCCTAAGGACCATGTCAAACAAAAAGAGACAAAGACATTACAGACTAAGACAATGCCTAAACAAAAGTTCTTTGTCTCGGGTAACAAACACTGCCAATATTGATTTACCTCCATATTTTATCTATAAGTGGCTTCCAAAATATGGGTCTACTAAGAGAAAGAATGGAACAAAGAGGCTAAAGAAATGGGAAAGGGAAAACAAGTTTGCAACCAGGCTTTCTAAACTAATGTTCGTCCACCAGGATGAAGCCAAGTTAGAATCCACTGTTAGCACACTTCCCTTAACTATTCCCTCAAGACAAATCATTAATTTCTTGAACCTACCCAAGAGAGATAATCCAGAAAGAGAAGCCATGTACAGGGAGATTTATTCATTTTTAGGAAAACTTTGTGATAATCTTCCCGTTGAAGTACCAATGTGTGCTGGTGACTGGGAAAATGGAGTCGACCCTTCAAAAGCTACTTCTGGTGCTCAAAAGAAATACAAAAAGTGTTTTGCAAAGAGACTTCCAGAAAAGCTCGAGAAAACCATTCGTGAAAATAAGGTGAAAGCAACAACATTACAAGGTTATGAAATGACTGCTCATTTTATCTCAAAGATTATGAGTAGCAGAACTGACGAAAATTGTTGTCTTTCACTTGAAGATGAATTTGTGAATGCTCAGTGGAAAACGTATGCTGAAAAGAACAAGCTTGAAGGAAACTTCAGCTTTCAACTTGACTGCACTGGTTCAATGCTTAGTGGTTCGCCAATGCCTATGTCATTAGCATTCTCTTTGTTTCTCCTATCAGGAGAAGAGAGGTTTATTAGTTTTGAGACACCAGGTTGGTGTGGCATTAAGGGTGATACTCTGGAAGATAAAATTTCTTCCATCTTTTCTCACAATGCTGGTGTCCACGGTGACATTGCTGGTGGTCTAAAACTCGCAATGGAAAGAAAAGTTCAACCAGATGTACATTTTGTTCTAACAGATGGTCGTTATCCTAAGATGAATCTTAAGGAGGCAATTGAAATTAGAAACAAAATGAATAAGGGTGAACTTACCCGTGTTGTTATTCTTAATCTTCGAACTGGGGACGAAAAGCTTCTAATGAGAAAGCCAGATGTTATTGGTGGAGAAGGATTTTATGTTGTTTCTGGACACTCACCTGCCCTTATTAAACTGTTTCTTTCAGGAACAGGAACGGTAGAAGACCAGGTTCGTAAAATGTTGAGGGAGAAGTTCCCCCTTGATGAATAAATTATTAAATTTAATAGTTACTATAAATTTTTTGCATTAATGAACTTCTGATGTCTTTAGCGGAACCCACCGCTTTACCTGGCGTGTCACATATCGTGTAACAAAACCACGAGGGACAGTGTAGGGAACAACAGAAGACATCGGATCAACTACTAACATAGGTACACTTCTGTATACTTCACGAAGTTGGTACTTAAAACCACACTTCATACAAGCTGTAATCATGTCTAACTGACTTCCAATAAATACAAATCTTTTGTGGCCACAATCCTGACAACAAACATTGTAATTTTTCGTTTCTTTTAAAGACGCCATTTTTGACAATTAATACTAATATTTCTATAAATATTAGTATCAATTTTTATACTATTGTGGGCCACAAAAGTGACCC
>Ga0180438_10010952_pt1 | contig 11041 bp, 10 predicted proteins | sample SS_ome_12_FD_132455 | JGI IMG/M metagenome (GOLD analysis project Ga0180438, IMG submission 132455) | Hypersaline lake sediment archaeal communities from the Salton Sea, California, USA - SS_3_D_2 metaG | ecosystem: Environmental > Aquatic > Non-marine Saline and Alkaline > Hypersaline >... | reverse complement strand
TACAGCAGCATGCGCTCCATGTCCAAAATGCAGGAACTCCAGCCCAAGATTAAAGCCATACGAGCGAGATTCAAAAAAGCCAAAACAGACATGGCACAACGGCGCAGAATGAACGAAGAGATCATGAAACTCTATAAGGAACAGGGGGTCAATCCGGCTGGAGGGTGCTTGCCCATGCTCATCCAGATCCCTGTTTTCTTCGGATTTTTCAGGCTTCTGATGGTCGCCATTGAATTCCGGCAGAGTCCCTTCATCTTCTGGATCACAGACCTTTCCGCAAGTGATCCCTTTTACGTAACCCCGATCCTGATGGGAGTCACCCAATTCATCAGCCAGAAGATGACTCCCACATCCGCAGACCCGACTCAAGCAAGAATGATGCTTCTCATGCCGGTTATTTTTACAATTCTATTCATAAACTTTCCGAGTGGCCTTGTCCTTTACTGGCTGACAAACAACGTCCTTCAAATAGGTCAGCAGTACATCATGAATCGCTTGAGGGAAAAAGAAAAGAGAAAAACTCATGGAAAAAGAAGAAAAAAATAACCAAGAACATGAATTCAAGGGAAAAAACTTAGAAGATGTGATAAGCCAAGCTGAACACGTTCTCAAGCTTCCGCGGAACAAGTTCAACTACGAGATCGTTGCTGAAAAAACCAAGCTTTTCGGGATGAAAGGCAAAGAGATAGTGATCCGCACCTGGCAGAAAACAGACCCAGAAGACGATCCGGTGGCGCAGTTTCTCAACAAGATTCTTTCAAAGTTTCCTCTTGACATTAAATATCAGATTAAAAGAAAAAATGACGTCATCCAGCTCATCTTCGAAGGAGAGGATAAACATCTTCTCCTTCGGAAAGACGGATCTCTGCTCATGGCATTCCAGCACATTCTCAATAAAATTTCCTCCGAGAAAGTACAGGCTGACTGTGAATTTTACAGAAAAAGAAAAGAAAGACGAATCAAGGAATATGCCCAGCATGTGGCCAACCATGTCCATGAAACGGGTAAGGACGAAATTCTGGACATGATGAATCCCTACGAAAGACGGATCGTCCATATCGCCGTGAATCAAATCCCAGGCATCACCACTGAAAGTATCGGAGAGGGATTCCTGAAACGAATCAAGATATCAGCTTTAAAAAACGAATCGCCATAGCTCTAACTCCCTTCCTGTTTTTTGTCCCTTTTAGTCTTTACTGTTTCCGCTCCAAGATTTAATATATAAACCTTGATTATTCGCGAGTCGAGGCTGCCGTAGACGTCGTTGCCAGGAGCGAAGCGAAAATGGAAATTTTATTTCAAACAAAAGGTGGAGATGGCCACACTTCCTTCGGTCGCTGGCAATGATATCGCTTTGCTTGATGCCACCAAGTTCTTTCAAATCGCTCGCGATGATAATTGAATGGATAAAAAGGCCGTCAGATCGGCTCGGTCAAAAGGTCAAAGATGCCGGCTTAAAAAAATGGGGACTGTCCCTTCCAGTCCTTATTTTAAGAAGCGAGGGACTGTACTTTTTAAAGGAATATCTAAGATGTCGGAAGATCTTACGGATAATTATGGGTAGTTATGCTTGAAGATACAATAATCGCCGTCTCCACTCCTATTGGCCACGGAGGTCTGGGCATCGTGCGGCTCAGCGGGAAAAAATCCCTTTCAATAGCTAAAAAAATATTCAAGCCAAAAAAAAGGGGGAGCAAAATCACGCCCAAGCGGCCTATGCTCGGGAGCCTGTACAATAATGAACAAAAGGACTATTTCGAAGAGGCCTTTCTCACCTACTTCCCCAGGCCATACACATACACAAGAGAAGACATGGTTGAGATCAGCTGCCACGGGAATCCTGTTATTCTTGAGCAGCTGGTCCGCCTCGGTATAAAAGAAGGGGCAAGGCACGCTGCCCCAGGAGAGTTCACACTCAGAGCCTACATGAATGGAAGAATCGATATCCTTCAAGCGGAGGCTGTCAATGATATCATCCAGGCCGCCTCCTATAAACAGGCCAAAATATCCTATAAACAGCTCGAAGGCAGCCTTTCCAACCAGATGTCTTCTCTCAGGGCTCAAATCATCCAGCTTCTTTCTCAGGTCGAAGCCCGTATCGAATTTCCGGATGAGGGACTTCGGACCTCAACTAAACAGATATTAAAAACTTTAGAAAAGGGAATCTCTTCTGTAAATTCTCTCGTGGAAAGTTATGATCTGGGAAAAACGCTGGCTGAAGGCGTTACCCTCGCCATTACAGGAAGAGCCAACGTGGGGAAATCCACGCTCTTCAATTCGCTTCTCGAAAAAGACAGAGCTATCGTTACTCCTCATCCCGGGACAACACGGGACTTTCTCAAGGAAAGCATCCGTGTCAAGGATTCCATTTTCACTCTTATTGATATGGCCGGACTGGGCAGTCCCCTTCACCCTGTGGAGAAAGAAGGGATCAAAAGAGGAAAAAAACTCGCCTCTCAGGCCGACGGAATCCTTCTCCTCCTGGATGTCTCCTGCAAAGAGACTCCTGAGGACTTTAAACTGATTGAAAAATTTAAGGATAAAAAAATCCTGCTTGTTTTCAATAAAATCGATCTAACCCTGAAAATGAACACAGAACGAGTGAAAAAACAGGCTGGACACATCCCAAATATCGAAATATCCGCACTCAGGGGAACGAACCTGAAAAAACTTAAGGAGAAAATCTATAAACTATTTATCCCCGACCTGGAAGAGGATAACGAAATCATTCTTCATTTGCGCCAAAAACTCATTCTCGACGAAATCCTTGATTCTCTGATCGAGGGGCAGGATCTCCTTAAACAAGGCTATCCTGAGGAAATTTATGCCGAAGAAATTCGTAAAGCCATCCCTTTAATCGGGCAGCTCACCGGAGAAATCCAAGCGGACGACATCATAAACGACATATTCAGCCGGTTTTGTGTGGGCAAATAGAGCTTAACATGAACTTCGTCGACGAATACGATGTGATCATCATCGGAGCCGGTCATGCCGGCTGTGAAGCCGCCTGTGCGACAAGCACCATGGGGCTCCGAACCTGCCTTATCACAATTCATCTCGAGACAATTGCTCAGATGTCCTGTAATCCTGCCATAGGAGGCCTGGCAAAAGGTCATCTCGTCCGAGAGATCGACGCCCTGGGCGGAATCATGGGCCTCATGGCTGACGAAACCGGTATTCAGTTCAGGCTTTTGAATCGGAGTCGAGGAGGGGCTGTTCAAGCTCCCCGGGCGCAATCGGATAAAGCCTGTTACAGGCTGGCCATGAAGAACAAACTGGAAAACATCCCGAATCTGACGCTTTTTCAAGGAGTAGTGACAGAAATCCTGATAAAGAATAAAAAAGCGATAGGGGTTGTGACCCTGGAAGGAAATCGGCTGCAGGCCAAAGCAGTGATTCTCACGCCAGGAACATTTCTCAACGGGCTGATCCATATCGGATTGCACAGTTATTCCGCTGGGAGGGCGAACGAGCCGTCATCGCGTGAACTGGGGCAAAACCTGAAAAAAATAGGCTTGAAAACCTTCCGCTTGAAAACAGGTACACCCATGAGGCTCGACAAGCACACCATCGACTGGGACCGTTTCACTCCCCAGCCAGGAGATGAAGATCCTGTCCCTTTCTCTTTCCGGACTCACAGACGGCTTGAGAACAAGGTCCTCTGCTATATTGGATATACCAATAAACGAACGCACGAGATTATCAGTCAAAACCTGGATAAATCTCCCCTGTACAGCGGAAAAATTGCCGGAATCGGGCCCCGTTACTGTCCATCTATAGAAGACAAGGTCGTCAAATTTCCCCATCATCTCAGGCATCAATTTTTCCTCGAGCCCGAAGGATTGGAAACATCCGAAACCTATGTCAACGGAATCTCTTCCAGTCTTCCCCTCGAAATCCAGAAAAAGATCCTGAAAAGCATTCCCGGTCTTGACCAGGCAAAAATACTCAGGCCTGCCTACGGAATCGAATACGATGCGGTCATCCCGACACAGCTTCGGCCCACCCTGGAAACCAGGCCTATCCAAAACCTGTTCCTGGCTGGCCAGATCAACGGGACCTCCGGATATGAAGAAGCCGCAGCCCAGGGTCTACTTGCAGGGATAAATGCAGGCTTAAAAATAAAAAAGAAGAATCACTTCGTCCTGGGGAGAGACGAGGCGTATATCGGTGTTCTCATCGATGATCTCATCACTAAAGGAGTCGAAGAGCCCTACAGGTTATTCACTTCCCGGGCAGAATACAGGCTTTTTCTCCGGATCGACAATGCCGACAGAAGATTGACTCCCTACGGGTACAAAATAGGGCTGATCGATGATAACGATTATCAAGCTTTCCTGAAAAAACAGGAGAGGATAAAGAAAGCCACCCATTTTCTCCTCAAGGAAAAAATAACGACAGACGAGAAGGAACGCATCACTCTCTGGGACTTTCTAAAAAAACCTGAAGTGAAACTCAAAAATGTGGTAGAATATAAAAAATTTAACGTGATTTTATCAGATGAAGAATTGCGCCATCTTGAATCAGAAGTCAAGTATGAGGGCTACTTAAAAAGACAGGAAAAGGAAATTGCCAGAATCCGAAAAGTCGACGGTGAGAAAATACCAAAAAATATAGATTTTCGGAAAATTCCTGGTTTATCGCGGGAAGCGAGTGAAAAACTGGAAGAATACAGACCTCAGACAATCGGTGAAGCTAAAAAAATTCCAGGCATGACTCCTGCGGCCACTGTGAACCTGCACATCTACGTGCGGATTTTGGGGAAAAAAGGCCAGAACAAAAAAAATGTTCCACGTGGAACAGTGAAACCGAATGAGTAAAATCATAGCCATCGCCAACCAAAAAGGCGGTGTCGGAAAAACAACGACTGCCATAAACCTGGCGGCCTCTCTGGCTCTGATAAAAAAAAGGATTCTCATCGTTGATTTTGACCCTCAGGGAATGGCCACAATCGGACTGGGAAAAACAAAAAATACCGAGAAAGGAATTTATCAGGCTCTTATGAACGGCCGGAACATGATGGACTGCATCCACCCCACTGAAATCAATAAGCTCTATCTCTGTCCCTGTTCATCTGAATTAGCGGGGGCAGAGGCAGAGTTATATTCCAAAGAAAGGAAAGAAAAAAGATTGCAGGAAGCCCTGGACCAGGTTAAAAATTTTTTTGATTTCATCTTTATCGACTGCCCTCCATCCCTCGGTTTCCTCACAATCAACGCTCTCACGGCGGCCGACTCGGTTCTCATTCCGGTTCAATGCGAATTTTTCTGTATGGAAGGCATTCCTGACCTCTTCCGAATCTTGGATGAGGTGCGGACTTACCTGAACCCTTCTCTCTCCATCGAAGGCATCCTTCTCACCATGCATGACGAACGGACTAACCTCTCCAAACAGGTGGCTCATGAAGTGCAGAATTTTTTGAAAGGAATCACGTATGAGGTCATAATCCCCCGGTCGGTCAGGCTTGCCGAGGCTCCAAGTTACGGCAAGCCGGTCATTCTGTATGCGAAAAATTCAAAAGGAGCCGAAGCGTATCAAAAATTAGCCCAGGAGATTCTACAGAGATGAAAAAGAAGGCACTCGGAAAAGGTTTAAAAGCATTTATCCCAGAGGAGTTCGGCATTCTGAAAGAAGAACAGTATGCAGAGTTAGAAATTGAAAAGCTCAAGCCGAGCTCTGTCCAGCCGAGACTGAAATTCAACGAAGATTCCATTGATGAGCTTGCTTCCTCGATAAAGGAATCTGGCATTCTTCAACCGGTACTCGTTGTTCCCGAAGGAAATCATTACACCATTATCGTCGGAGAGCGCCGGTGGCGAGCGGCTCAGAAGATTGGTTTTAAAAAGATCCCATCTATCATACGCACCATGCCCAAAGCACAGCAACTCGAGACTTCCCTCGTTGAAAACCTTCAAAGAGAAGACCTGAATCCCTTAGAAATTGCCCTGGCCTACCAAAAACTCAGCCAGGAATTAAGCTACACGCAGCAGCAAATCGCTGAAAAGGTAGGGAAGGATAGGGCATCCGTGGCGAACTATCTCCGTCTTCTTAACCTGCCGAAAGAGATCCAGGATTATCTTGCCGCTGGAAAAATCTCTATGGGACATGCCAGAGCTTTAATCTCGCTGGATAACGCTAAAGTACAAGTGGCTCTGGCCCGGCAGATTGTGAACAAGCAACTCTCGGTCCGGCAGGCCGAAAAAACAGTTCAAGCCCTGAAAGTATCTCCGCAAAAAGAAAAAACACGGCCTCCTGACCCTGACCTGATGGCTCTTCAGGAGGAATTCATCAGGCTTTTAGGAACAAAAGTTTCCATTTCAGGAAGCCAGAATAAAGGAATAATAAAGATTCATTATTTTTCGACCGAAGAATTAAATCAAATTTTTGAAAAATTAAAGGAGTGAATGGATGGAAGACAGGAAAAGAGAAATCGATGAAACCAGGATGACAGGATTTTTTGACAAGGACACTCATATTGAAGGAGACCTAAGCTTCAAGGGCTCATTCCGGATTGACGGGTCATTTAAAGGAACCATAAACTCTGAATCCACTCTTATCGTCGGTGAGAACGGAAAGGTTGAAGCAGAAATCAAGATCGGCTATATTGTCGTTAACGGCGAAATAAAAGGGAACATCCAGGCCAAAGAAAAGGTGGAAATCAATTCAACCGGACGGGTTATCGGATCCGTCACCGCCCCGAAGCTTGTTGTCGAAGAAGGAGCTTACTTGGAAACCAGTTGCCAGACTTCCGATGAGCTTCCTCCCCCCCCAGAACCTGAGGAAGAACCGGAAAAAACCGAAGACACTGAAGAAGAGGTCGAAACGGAATACCAATCTTGAAACCTGCAACAGGGATCATCCCGGCTCGCTATCATGCGGAAAGATTCCCGGGAAAACCTCTGGCTCTCATTCAGGGAAAACCCATGATTCAAAGAGTCTACGAAGCTGCACGCACAGCCAAAAACCTGGATACAGTCATAGTGGCCACAGATGACAACAGGATTTACCAGGCTGTCCAAGATTTTGGTGCCGAGGCGCGAATGACGTCTTCCTCCCATCGGTCAGGCACGGACAGGGTGGCGGAAGTCGCCCGGGAGATAAACACGCCTCTAGTCATCAACATCCAGGGAGATGAACCTCTGATAAAAGGAGAAGCTATTGATAAACTGGTAGAAGCCTTGCAGGACGAAGACATTCCGATGGCCACTCTCGCCCAGAAAGAGGATGACTTAAATCTCCTCAATGAATCCAATGTCGTCAAAGTTATCGCTGATAAAGACGGTTTTGCCCTGTATTTTTCCAGATCGCCCCTTCCTTATCAAGCCTCCGATTATTTCTGGCGACACATCGGGATCTATGGTTACCAGAAAGATTTTCTTCAAAAATTTTGCCGGATTCTTCCATCCAGGCTGGAAAAAACGGAAAAGCTTGAGCAGCTCAGAGCATTGGAGAACGGCTACAGAATAAAAATCATCGAAAATCAATTTTCGACCTTGAGTGTAGATTCACCTGAGGATATAATCAGGGTTGAAAATTTATTGAGAAAAGAGGATAGATGACAAAATTCATCTTTATCACTGGAGGCGTCCTTTCAGCGCTGGGAAAAGGCATCGCCGCTTCTTCCCTTGGAGCACTCCTGGAAAGTCACGGATATAAAATCACGCTCCAGAAATTCGACCCTTACCTCAACGTGGACCCAGGCACTATGAATCCTTACCAACACGGGGAAGTCTATGTCACGGATGACGGGGCAGAAACCGACCTTGACCTGGGGCACTACGAACGATTCACCTCCACAAAAACGACCAAAGCCCATAACTGGACATCCGGACAGATATACGAGGCCATTTTAAGAAAAGAACGCAAAGGCGAGTACTTGGGCAAAACCGTTCAGGTCATCCCTCATGTCACGGACGAAATCAAAAAGGCGTTCTATGCAGCCGCAGACAAAAACGATATTGTTATCGTCGAAATAGGCGGGACAGTGGGAGACATCGAAAGCCAACCCTTCCTGGAAGCCACAAGACAGATGAGGCTGTCTCTCGGCCCTGAACAAACGGTCTTCATTCACTTGACACTGGTCCCCTATGTCAAAACTTCCGGAGAACTCAAAACAAAGCCCACGCAGCACAGCGTCCGGGAACTCCAGGCCATCGGAATCCAGCCCGATGTCATTCTCTGCCGCACGGATAGAGTGCTCCGGCAAGATATAAAGTCCAAGATATCCCTCTTCACCAATGTTCCCTTCGAGGCAGTGATAACAGCCAAAGATGTGGAGAATGTCTATGAAATCCCACTCCTTTACGCGAGTGAAAACCTGGATAAAATCATCCTCAAGCAGCTGGCCCTCCCCCAGAGGAGAAGAAATCTCTCCCGCTGGACAACCCTGGTGAACAGGATGAAAAATCCCAGTGACGAAGTCAATATTGCGTTGGTCGGTAAGTATGCCGGACTTCAGGATTCTTACATGAGCCTTAACCAGGCGCTCTATCACGGAGGAATTGCTCACAGGCTCAAGGTCAACATATCCTGGATAGAAGCAGAAGAAATTGAAGCCCATGCCCCTGAGGAACTCCTGGGCGACGCCGACGGAATATTAGTTCCGGGTGGATTTGGAGTGAGGGGAATCGAGGGAAAAATAAAGGCCGTGACTTTTGCCCGCACACAAAAAGTCCCTTTCTTCGGCATCTGTCTGGGAATGCAGGCGGCTGCCATCGAGTACGCTCGGAATATCGCATCGCTCGAAAATGCAAACAGCACCGAGTTCAATGCCCGAACTCCCCACAAAATATTCTTTAAATGGAGGGAACTGAAGGGAATCAAAGACCTGGGAGGCACCATGAGGCTGGGACAGTATCTCTGCCGCCTGGAAAAGGGATCCTTTGCCGAAAAAGCATATGGAAAACTGAGCATTAACGAACGCCACCGCCACCGCTACGAATTCAATCCCAAATATGAAAATACCCTGGCCAAGGCCGGACTGGTCATCTCGGGGAAGAATCCTGACCATGACCTGGTGGAGATCGTGGAAATCAAGGACCATCCCTGGTTTCTCGGCTGTCAATTCCATCCAGAGTTCAAATCAAAGCCTCTGGTTCCACACCCCCTTTTCAAAGCTTTTATCGGAGCAAGCCATGCCTATCGTACCAAAAGAGATTCGCATCAACCAAAAAGTTAGAATCGGCGGGGGCCATCCCTTTTTCCTGATCGGAGGGCCCTGCGTCATCGAAAGTCAAGAACACGCCCTTTTCATGGCCAAAGAAATAAAAAAAATTTGCCAGGAAGTCGGAGTGACCTATATTTTCAAGTCCTCATTCGACAAGGCTAACCGTTCTTCGATATCCTCCTATCGGGGGCCAGGGCTGGAGTCCGGCCTGGAAATGCTGGAGCGCATAAAAAAAGAGGTCGATGTTCCTGTCCTCTCTGATGTTCATGAAACAAGCCAGGTGGAAAAAGCCGCCCGTGTCCTGGATGTGATCCAGATCCCGGCTTTTCTCTGCCGTCAAACGGATCTTCTTGTGGCCGCCGCTCACACCCAAAAACCGCTCAACATAAAAAAGGGGCAGTTTCTCTCTCCGTCCGAAATGAAAAATGTAGTGGAAAAAGCTCTCAGCCAGAAAAACGATAAAATAATCCTCACTGAAAGAGGTAACTCTTTTGGTTACAATAACTTAGTATTTGATATCCGCTCCATTCCTGTTATGAAAGAATGGGGATTTCCTGTTGCCATCGATGCCTCGCACAGCGTTCAAAAGCCGGGAGGGGAGGGAATTTCTTCAGGAGGGGAGTCAGAATTCATCCCCTATGTGGCCAAGGCCGGAGTCAGCGTTGGAGCGGATGGAGTCTTCCTCGAAATCCACGATAAGCCCCGCAAAGCACTGTCAGATATTTATAACACATTGAATTTAAATGATTTAAAGGTTCTTCTGGGAATTCTACTCAAGCTTGAAAAAGCAAGAAATGGGAAGGAGTGACCCCTATTCAGGTCAAATAATGCACTATGAACAAAGACGAGATAATCCGAATCGGAAAAGAAGTCCTGAACATCGAAGCCGATGCAGTCAAAACTCTGGCTTCAAGTTTGGACGAAAATTTTTTCAAAGCCGTTAACCTTCTCTTCAATTCAAAGTCTCGTGTGATCGTCACCGGGATGGGAAAATCCGGCCTGGTCGGTCGGAAGATTGCCGCCACCCTCTCCAGCTGTGGCACGCCCGCTCTGTTTATCCATCCAGCAGAAGCCGGACACGGAGACCTTGGCATGGTCGTCAAAGAAGATATCCTCATAGCCATATCCTACAGCGGGGAGACAAAAGAGATTATCGGCCTCCTGGACTTCTTCAAGAGAGCGGGAATCCAACTCATCGGCATCACAGGGGATAAAAAATCAAAGCTGGCTCAATACAGCGATGTCGTCCTTGAGGCGCGGGTTGAAAAAGAAGCTGAGCCGAACGGGCTGGTTCCCACAGCAAGCTCCACAGCCGCCCTGGCGTTAGGGGACGCTCTCGCCATCGCCCTGATGAAGAAAAAGGGATTCGGAGAGAAGGATTTTGCGGTGTTCCATCCCAAAGGGGAGGCAGGGAAAAAGCTCCTTAAGATTAAAAGCCTCATGCACAAAGGAAGAGAGGTGCCCCGTGTTTCTTTCGAGGCATCGATGAAAGAGGTTCTCGAGGAGATGTCAAGGAAAAAGCTGGGGATGACGTGTGTTGTGGATGACGAGGAGAGACTTGTCGGAGTTGTCACCGACGGAGATTTAAGGCGAAAAATCCAGAAATTCGGGAAGGGTTTTCTGGATAAGAGCGCTCAAGAGTGCATGACTCCCAATCCCTGGACCGTCAACAGAGAGGATTTGGCCACCACTGCATTGAACATCATGGAGGAAAACAAAATCACTTCCTTAATCATCAAAAATAAAAAGGGAAAGATTGAAGGAATCATCCATCTCCATGACCTGTGGCGGACGGAGATGTTTTGATGAATGCCAGAGACAGAGCCCGCAAGATCAAAATGATCATCATGGATGTGGATGGCACTCTCACAGATG
>Ga0180438_10010951_pt1 | contig 11044 bp, 11 predicted proteins | sample SS_ome_12_FD_132455 | JGI IMG/M metagenome (GOLD analysis project Ga0180438, IMG submission 132455) | Hypersaline lake sediment archaeal communities from the Salton Sea, California, USA - SS_3_D_2 metaG | ecosystem: Environmental > Aquatic > Non-marine Saline and Alkaline > Hypersaline >... | reverse complement strand
GGATTATGATAATCTTGAGTGTTGGCATATTGTTGAGGCTTTTAATAAAGCGCAAGTCGAATGGTGCCGCCGTCAACTTCATGGTTTTAACCAATTTAAAGAAGGTGATGAGCAAAGCAATCGACGCATTGATGATCTTCAAATTCTTTTAACTTCAGCAAACCTTATTCTCACTGATAAAGAAAACTACAGTTTTGGTACAATACCTACTGATTATTTTCAATGGAAGAGAATAACAGTGCATGCTAAAAGCGAATGTTGTCCTGATAAAAGAATGGTGGTTTATCTTGTTGAAGAAGGTAACCTTGATATTATTCTTAAGGATGCAAACAAGCGTCCTAGTTTTGAGTGGGGTGAAACTGTAGCTACAATGCGAGATGGTAAACTTTTTGTTTATACCAATGAAGAGTTTGAAGTTACAAAAGGAGATTTTATTTACTATCGTCAACCTCGACGTATTGAGATTAGCGGTTGTGTAGATCCTTATACAGGAATCACATCTACAACTGATGTAATAAGTGAATTTAAAGATGATGTTGTAGAAGTCATGATTGACGAAGCAGCCTCAATTCTTGCTGGTGATATGGAGATTTTTACTCAATATCAGAGAGAACAACAACGCGTAGAACAAAATAACTAATGGAAACTAGAATCTTAAAAAGAAATTCTGCTCCTGCAAAACAGATTAGCAGACCGGTTGCAGAAAAAGAGACTGTTAAACCCCAACCTGCTTCAGATACAGGTGTGGGTGGTAGTTCTTTAGACACAATGACAGCTGCTTGTGCAACAGAGATGTTAAATGCCGCATCAAGTTTTCATAAACTACATTTGAAAATTACAGGTTCTGGTTCATATGCTGCACATAAAGCGCTTAATGAAATTTATGATGCTTTACCCGATCATGCTGATTCATTAATAGAAGGGTACCAAGGTGCTTCTGAAAAATTGTTAAAGTATACAGAATCTGTTCCTAGAACATTAGATGATATATCAGATGCTGTAAATTATCTAAGAGATATGTATGCTATGATTACTAAACTACAAGCTAAAATGCCATACTCAGAAATTGTAAATAGTTTAGATACTGTAAAGGACAGTATAAATTCTGCTAAGTATAAACTTCTTTTCTTGTCTTAGTTTTGTGTTTGAAAAACTTTTTCTTATATTATAATATGTTTATAACCTTTTAATCTAATACAATGGCTTATTTTAATCATTCCTTCCAGAAAGTGTTCCTAGGAACAGCTGGAAATGTTGCGGCAGCTTCGCCTCAAGCAGGGGTTCAAAATGGTTATGTAACTACGGTAGGTATGCCTATGGTAAATCTTAATGGTAGTTATATAACTGGTCAGGATAGTGTTACTCCTGGAGTAACTCCTACCACAGCACCCGCTTATGGTCTTTTTTATAAAGACACTTATTTATCAGTTGGTGATACAGCACCTACTGATTGTTGCTCTTTAATTCTTGCGGGTTCTTCTTTTTACGAAAACGATAAGGTGGGTAAGTTTCATGGTGGATACCAAGAAACAAACAAATCTAAAGAGATCAATCCTAAATATGTTCAAAGCTTCTATGTTGTAGAACCTTGTGCTCCTCAACAAGCAATTGTGAACATTGGTAAAACTCCATTTAATACCGCAGTTACAGGAATTAGTACTCCTACAGCTGGTACCGGTTATTCTACATCTACCGGTGTTGCCACTACTACTACTGGTAATGGTAATGGTCTTACAGTTGATATCACCGCAGCTGCTGGTTCAATTACTGCTGCAGTAATTAACAATCCTGGTTATGGATACAGTGTGGGTGATGTTGTAACGATTACCACTGGTGGTGCTGATTCAACCTTTACTATTACTTCTGTAAACGGAAGTAGTGTAGATGGTGAGTGTTGCTTTGAATTCCTTTGTGATGAGACCTACTATTTGCGTCTTGATATCAAAGGTTCTCCAGCACTACGTTTTTTGAATCACCAAGTATATAACACTTTGGACCACTATACTGGTTGCTGTGCTCCTGGTTCTTTGGCTCCTACTCCTGTAGATTCTACCTTGGTTATGATTGGCTGGGCCTCTCAAATCATGGATAACACTCGTAATCTACCTAACCTGAGTGATTTCATTTATCCTGTAGTAATTTCTGAAACTGTTGCTGGTAACACTTACTGGTTATATCCTCCTGGAACTGATTTGACAACTTTGTCCGCAGCTCCTACTGGTGTAACTTTTGATACTTGGGATAATTATGTATCTCCTGGTCATACTACAGGTCAATGTGCTGGCTTGGTAATGTTTGGAGCATATGTAGATACCACTTTTGGTAACTGCTCTTTCCAAACATCTGACTTCTATGAAGTTGAGCCAATTCAGATCTATGCTTCTATGGTAGATTATACTGGTGATCCTTGTAAGTTTGAAGGTATCTGTGTAAACCGTACTGAGTGTCTTGGTATCCAAGGTAACGGATTTGGTGAAACTGTTTTGCGCGACTTAATTCTTTCTGAGAGCTATCGTCAAAACTTCTTTGCAACTGATATTCGTATCAGGGAAATTACCCAGGGTGACAATGTATTTAACGTGATTGATCGTAATGCTCGTTATCACCGTTATTACTTGTTGCATAATGTACCTCGCTTCAACAATCCAACCGGAGTATTTGATAATGACCGCTATATGCTAGAGGTTATTACAAACCAGCGTTTTACACTGACTTCTCTTGTTGGTGGTACAGGTTATGCTAATGGTACTTATACTGCTGCTACAACTGGTGGTACTGGTACAGGTATGACTTTAAATATTACTGTTGCTGGTGGTGTTGTAACTAGTGCAACAATTCATAATCCTGGAAACGGTTATGTTGCTGGAGATACTTTAACAATTGTTGGTGGCAATAATGATGCAACAGTTGATTTGGTAGGAAGCACATTTGAGTCAGTTGTCAATACTTGGCTTGGTCTTTGTGCTAATTGTCCAGAATTAGAGGTGGTATCTTGTACTCCTTGCAGTACTTCTGTAATCGAGATCCCCTAATTGTTTCTGAAGTTTTAAATTAAAGGGAGAGTGAGAGTTTGTCTCTCCTCTCCCTTTTTATATATGTAGCATATGGCAAATCATGTTTTAAGTCTTGATGTACCAACAATAATGACTGGTTGTGTTCTTAAGGTAGTTGACACTAGCGTTTATGCTACAGGTTTACCTATTACCTGCCCTACATTACACATTACATTGCCGGGATATTCTTTTTCTAAAGAGCTCTCTGTAACAGAAAATTTTGATTTGAATATTACAGCTTGTGATTTAGGGACACAAACAAGTAATTGTGGTACCTCATATACTGACTTACCAGATGGAATATGGGTTATTAAGTATAGCCTATCTCCCTCTGACCAGTTATATGTAGAGTATAATCATTTGCGTATAACAGCAGCTCTTAAAAAATATGAGAAAGCTTTGTGCTCATTAAACCTTGCAAACTGTGATCCCACAGATAAGGTTAAAGATAAATTGCGTCAGTTGCAATATATTCGTACATTATTAGATGCTGCTAAAGCTGCAGTTGAATACTGTCATGAGCCTACAAAAGGTATGGACATATACAACTATGCTATAAAGCTTCTTGATAAAATTAATTGTGTAACCTGTTAACTATTTAAAACCAACAAATATGGCACAATGTTCCAATTGCAAAAGTAAACTAGGATGTGGTTGTCAACGTAAAACCGCTAGTGATGGACGCTCAGTTTGTGTAAACTGCGCGGCGAAATATGAATACGATTTGTCTCTTAAAAACAGAAACAAACTAATACAACCTAATCCTACAAAATCTGATGCGCCAGTTATTCAAAAAGTAAGTGTAAGATTAAGCGATGTTTAGAACATATGTTGTAGGAGACTATAGTCTTGTTAAAAGACTTGATAATCATACTCTGCCATGGGTAGACTTGACTGCTAATCTGTTACCAGATAGGCAGATGCTTAACATCCTAGATGTTATGTCTAAACCAGGTTTACCAGATTCAGCTATTATTGTTGGTTTGGTAGGCGCTTTGCAATCTAATAGTAGAGGTATACTTGTTACTAACAATGCAGGCGCTTTCTTTGGTATACCATCTGGTAACTACACATCTGTATGGAATAATGGTTTTGCTTGGCGCGAAGTATGGTGTATAGATACAACAAACATTGTAGTTGCAGGAGATAACGGTAGAGTTGCTATTTCTGTTGATCAAGGTAATTCTTTTAATCTTGCATTAGGGCAAGTTCTTGACTCATCATCTGTTCCTGTTGATTTATATTCTATTCATTTTATTGCACCAAATGTAGGTGTTGTTGGAGGAAAGAATGGTAATATATATTATACGTCAGATGGTGGTATAAACTGGAGTGTTTTACCAGGTTCTGTTTCAACTATTAATACTCCTGTTGTTGGAATACATCTAAGTCAAAATCAACAAACCATTGTTGCTGTTGCAGCAAATAACATTTGGAGGAGTACAGATGGCGGTGCAACATTTACAGCAGTATATACATGTGGTGGCGACATTTCTAATTATCTTTTACATCTTACTTGGATTAGTGACACTGTTTTATGGGCAACCGGTAGCAGATCTTTAAGATTAAGAAGTGTTGATTCTGGAGCAACTTGGACTACACAAAATGCACCAACATTACCTGGTGAGTCACATCATGGTGCTCACATGTATAATGTTAATGATGGGTATGTAACAGGAACTAATGCTGGAGCTAATGGACCTGTTCATACTACATCTGATTCAATGGTATCGTTAGCTGTATCAGATAACCCAGAAACTTTACCAAGGGCAGTGTGGACTGAGGAAACAGCTTCTACTACATGTACTGTTTTACAATCTTGTCAAGATGGATCAACAATTAGTATTAGTCAAAACTTAAATAGTTTAATTGGTTCAACAATTTATATTTCTCAACCTGAAAGTATAAAAGGTTGTTATGAAATTATTGATGGTATTTGTGATCCTGTTATTATTACACCATCACCTTTTGTGTATGAAATAATCCAGGATTGTGATTCTTGTATAATCCCTTGTTTTATACTAACAAATTGCGAGGATCCTACAGATATCATTTATTCTAATGAAGACCTTACTAACGAAATAGGTAATGTGATTCAGATACAAGGTTCAACAAAATGTTGGACTGTATCTGCAGGTAGTGAAGAAGGATGTGACTGTATTGAGGCTACTGTAAAAACAGCATCTTTTAGTCGCTGCGATTTATGTTTACCTAAACCGGTAAAGAAAACTAAGTTTTATGTTGAACCAGGTTATATACCTAAAGCATGTACTGGTGAGAAAGAAATTCTTGTAAACTGTGCTTTTGTGGAAGCATATTATTCAGACATGTTATCTAAAAGATATGGAATAACTGTGTGCTGCGAACATGATAAACTTGAAGCATATTTGGAAAAAGAAAAACTGCTAATGTTACAGCTAACGGGTCCTCAAAATTGTAGTAGTGTTAAAAGTCAATGTGGTTGTACATCAGGTTGTACATCTAGTTGTACAGGTTGTTCAAGTTGCTAAATAATCCAAAAAATTGTATATTAAATAAGATGGTACCAGTAAATAAAAATACAAACGGCGGATGCACACCTGTTTCATCAAACTGTGTGGTTTGGCAGGGCCCAGATATCCCATGCATTAATTTATGCAATGGTGATACTATTACTGATGTAGTTCATAAGTTAGCTGAAGAGCTGTGCAAGCTTATTGACATGTTTGATCTTCAACATTATGATCTTACATGTTTAAATTTGGGTTGCCCTACTCCAGAAAATTTTAAGGATCTTATTAATATTCTGATCCAAAAGATTTGTGAACTGCAAGGGAATGCTTCTCCAGAAATTTCTAGTGCTGGTGGAGATTGTCCAGACAACTGTATTGTACCAATTGCAGAATGTTTTTATTACACAAATGATGTTGGTGACGAAGTTCGCTTTTTATCAATTACAGATTATGTAAAACTGATTGGTAACCGAATATGTGATATCGTTAGTGATATTACTCAAATACAGTTAGCAATATCTCAGTTAGATGTTAGAGTTACAGCATTAGAAAATGCACCAGCGCCTACATTTACACTACCAAGTTTTACTCCTGATTGTGTAATTACACCAGCAGTACCCACAACAATTGACATTGTTTTAGAAGCTCTCGAAACTCAGTTTTGTGAGTTAAGAACTTCTACTGGTTTACCAGCTGATATTTTTTCAGCAATTTCTAATCAATGTCCTAATCTAAATAATAGTCCAGCACTAGCACCAGGTTTAGGTAATATGTCTTCTATTCCTGGGTGGGTTAGTACAGTAACAAACTTATCTGACTCAGTAACAAACATGTGGTTAACACTATGTGATTTACGAGCTGCAGTACAAAATATTAAAACAAACTGTTGTCCAGATGGTTGTGAAGACATTGAGATTGTTCTTCAAGCCTTGGTTGTAAGTGGAGATCTTCGCTTATACTTTACTGGTACTATTCCTACTGGTTTTGTTGAGTGTTCTGGTTCAACCACATTTACTATTCTGGACACAGCAGGAAATCTCTACAATGCCGTTGTTAATATTCCGTCACTTATCAATAGCACTTATTATTCAGTATCAATTGCTAGCACACCTTTAAATCCTTTATTGGATTTTACAGTTAATGCTACAGCATGTTTTACTAATAGTTCTATTGGTCAGACTTGTTATCAAGTACTTAGTGATACTGTGAATAACACTATTCCATGTCCTGTTGTAACACTTACTCCTACAGCTAGCACTATTGCATGGAGCTTTAATCATCCTGGTGGTGCAGCAACATATAATGTTGAATTATGGGATGGTGGTTCACCAGGTTCTTTAATCACCACTTATGTACAAGTAGCAGGAGTATCTCCAGCATCTTATAGTGGTACATTTAGTGGATTAAATAGTTCTACTACATATCGCGTGCGTCTACGAATTGTTGTTGGTTCTGAAGAACAAGAATGTTCATATAATATAACTAGCACTTTGTCAGATTTATGTGAAGCACCTGATTCATTATCAGCATCTTTAATATACTAAAATGAGCACCTGTCAAAATTGTAACTGTAGCAAGACTAAATGTACTTGTGATTCTTATCTGACAACTCCACCTGCTTGTCCAAGTGGTGTGGATTGTCCTACTCCTGAGATTTGTTCAGAGTTTTATAATATGTGCTGTGTTGTTTATAACGGGCCCACTATTGTAGATCTTGACCCGTTTATTATTGAAACAGGAGACACACTCTGTAATATTTTGGAAAAATACATCCTTAATGAAATTAGCGGTTGTGTTAATCCCACGGGTACATGTCTAGCAACTACTGGTTTGTCAGTAACTAATGTAACATCTAGCGCTATTACTGTTAACTGGGCTAGTAATCCTACTGCAGTAAATTATCAATTATCTGTAGCTACTAGTTTAGGTGGCCCTTACACATCACCTAATCCAACGACTACTTTATTAACAGATACACTAATTGGTCTTACAGCTAACACAGAATATTACATTCGTGTTGTTACAACGTGTGCTAGTGGTGGCCCTTGTAACTCAGTAACTATTAAAGTAAGAACTTTAAATTCATAATTCATGGCTTCAATACCAGCAACACTTAGTGTAACCTTTAATGCTAACTACGCAGGAAATCATCGCGTATGTTGGAGAACAAGTCCCTCATCTCCTTATGACTGTACAACTATTGTTACTTGTACTGGAGGAGGTGCATCATGTAGTGCAAGTATTGTTACTACTGTTGACAATGAGACTTGTGACACAGTAACGTTTGAAGGATATGTTCAACCAACTTGTGAATCTGAAGTATCTCTAAATAAAAGGGTGCCTTTTTCAGTAACATTCACACCTGTTCCTACATGTGATGGTTATAATATTGCTTGTGAGTATACAGTAATGACATTTACTGTAACAAATCCAGGTAGTAATTATGATCCATTGAGTCCACCTACAGTAACAATTACTGGTGGAGGTGGTGTTGGAGCGACTGCTAATGCTACAGTTGGCGGTGCAAACACTATTACTGCTGTCACATTAGTATCTCCAGGAAGTGGTTATACTAGTATACCTAGTGTAGCTATTGATCCTCCTCCTGGACCTGGTGTAAATGCCACCGCAGAAGCAGCTCTTACAGATTGTAGTAGTTTTAACTTCACAGATTGTGATGGTTCAACAGAAACATTCCCGTCAATCAGTGTTAATGAAACTGTATCTGTTTGTTCTGTAGATGATTTAACAGCTATTTCTGTACCCAGCGGTATTACAATTACATCAGGTGGTTGTTGTTATGACTGTTATGATGTTACATTTACTGCTGGTGGCGGTGGTGCAAATGCTTATTATGTAGATTGCAGCGGAGAGTTTATTGGTCCAACAGCAATTTCTCCTGCTGGTGTCCTAACAGTATGTGCAAGCAATAATTCTTGGATTATTGATGGAGGTACAGTAGCTGTAGGTGATCCTTGTTAAAAAATGTCTCAGTTTGTTGGTTTTCTGTGACTGCTAGGCGGCCCCCTTTATGGGGGCTTGCTTTTTCTATATATTTGTAAAGAAGCTATATAATTAGTATATTATTGTTATGAATAAAGCATTTAAAAAACCTAATTTAAATCTCCCCAGATTTGCTCAAAAATGCATCAGCTTGATTGATAACGACTTTTTGAAAAGGTTTTCGGAAAAGAATCCTGATATGCCTGATATAACAAAGTCTGAATTTAAGAGCATAATTAGAGCATTTAATATGGAAATAACTGAAAGAATTATTGAAAACAGAGATGGTGTAGAGTTACCACAAAAAATGGGCTATTTGTTTATTGGATGTTGCCAAAGACCTAAAAAAGAAAATATTGATTTTGGTAAGTCTATTAAGTATGGGGTGAAAGTTATTCATAGCAATATTGGGTCTGATAATTATTTAGGCAAAATCTTTTATAGCAATTACGCAAACAGGTACACATTTACAAATAGAGAGTTGTGGCAGTTTAAGCCGGCGCGTTTGTTTTCAAGAGCTGTTGCTAAAACATTTCCTGATTATTGGCAAACATATATTGTTGTAGATAGTAAAAAGAAGATATCTAAGATAATAGAAGACCAAGCTAAAAAACGACGGAGTAAGTTTTTGATTGAAAAATCTCTTATTAACTATAATGAGTTTGACATATGAACACTATTGGTGATGCTGTATCAAGATTACGAAGTGTAATAAAAGCTGTTAATGAAGACAACTTTATTACTGACCGGATGCTGTATACAGTAATATTAAAGTATGCTAAACTCTTAATAAAGAGAGACGATGACCGCGGTAGAATTATCCGCATGTCATCTATTTATAGTGTGTTACCTTGCGTAGATCTTATTGAGGTTGATAAGATAGAAGCTTGTTGCTCTGGGATTAAAACCAATTGTACCATCATGCGTACTAAAGACAAGCTTCCAAAAATTATAGATGCTACTTATGGTCCCATGTTTAGGTCAATTACTTCAATAGATGGTTCTAAATCTGTAATAATTACAGACCCTGGTACATATACTTCTATGACCAAGACTAGTACCTTCAAGTACAACAAAAACGCTTACTGTTGGATTATCAATGATTATATCTATATACCTAATCAAACATGGGAGGCTATTAAAGTAGAAGCAATTTTTGAAGGTAATATTGGAGCTTTTCAATGTGATTCAAAAGACCAATGTATACCGCGCCAGGAGCAAAATTTTAATGTACCAGATTACTTGTTTGCTGAGATAGAACAGTTTGCTTTAAAAGAGCTTACTGTTGCTGCTAGTATTCCTAGTGATGGTCAAGATGATAAACAGAATATTCTACGGTAATGGCTACGTATAACTATACAATTAAATATAAAACCTTTGACAGTTTGTTAGAGGATGTCAACGTTGATTTCAGGCAATATGCTTTGGATAATATGATTGACCCACAAACTTTGATCAAGGTTGCAAAACGTGTTACCTATGATTTAGGTCTCAGGATTTACATGACTAAAGAAACTGTACTAGAAGTTTGTAATTATAAGGTTCAACTTCCAGAAGATTTCTTTAGTGTAAACTACGCATTGATTTGTGCAGATCTTACAACAAAAGAGTTTGTTCCACAAGGTACTCATATTGAAGAAGTTAAGGTTGTTCCTACTTATACAGAAACACCTGGGACAATTAATCAGTGTGCAGAGCCCACAGTAAACTGTGCAGATTGTGGTTGCACACCTTGTGGTTGTACGCCTGCTATGTGCATGCCCGGGGATAATGGTAATGTCTATACACAAACTAATGTGTATGATCCTAATAATCCATATGGTAATGTATGCGTGCGCCCGCGAACTTTTGTGAATCAAAAGGGAGAGCAGTATGAGATTGTACAGATTCTAAAATCACAAACTCGTCATTATCGTAGTGTGCATCCATTAAAATTGCGGGAATCACAAGACGTAGAATGTGGTTGCCCAAACTTATATTGGAAATCACAACACGAGGGTTGGATCAAAGATGGTTTCCTATATGTCAATTTTGAGCATGGTAATGTGTATCTAAACTACCAAGGTTCTTTAGAAGACGAAGATGGTAATCTACTGGTACCAGATCATGAGTATCTTAATGAGTATTATGAGTACGCGTTGAAACAACGCATACTCGAGAATCTCCTTATGAACGGCGAAGATGTGACTGCCAAGATGCAGTTAATAGAAGCCAGATATAGAGCTGCTCGTAATACAGCATTAGGTTTTATTAATACGCCAAACTTTGCTGAGATGAAACAGCTCTGGGAAACTAACCGGCGTGCAATGTATGCTAAATACTATGACATGTTTAAGAGCTATCCATGGAATCAAATAGCTTATCCTTATAGAAGATCATATATACTGTAATGGCAAAGAAAGGTTCATCAGAAAATTCTACATCAAATGTTACTTCTCGTTCCTTTATAAAGGGAATGAATAAGGACTTTGATTCAACATATGTACCAGATGGTTT
>Ga0180438_10010950_pt1 | contig 11044 bp, 5 predicted proteins | sample SS_ome_12_FD_132455 | JGI IMG/M metagenome (GOLD analysis project Ga0180438, IMG submission 132455) | Hypersaline lake sediment archaeal communities from the Salton Sea, California, USA - SS_3_D_2 metaG | ecosystem: Environmental > Aquatic > Non-marine Saline and Alkaline > Hypersaline >... | reverse complement strand
TGTGATGTCGTCGCTCCGCGCCCCCCGATAAAGTGCCGGCCCCGGCCGAGAGGGAGCGGTATCTCGACCGGGGCCAGCGATGGTGCCACGACGCACCAGATTAGTCGTCCATCGCGCCCGCGTCCTTCATGGCGGTCTGCAGCTCGTTGACCTTGGCCGCGAGCGTGGCGATGGCATCGCGCAGCTCGGAGATCGTGTTCGTCACGAGGTCGTCCCGCAGCGCGTCGGCGTCTGCCGGGGAGTCCGCCGGGTCCGTGATCACCGCGACGGTGTCCCCGCCGTCCGTGCCGCCGCTGTTGTCGGTCAGGTTCACGACCTCGGCCGTCTGCCACGCCAGCTTCTTGTACGAGACCGAGTCCGGGCCGTCGCTGACGCAGACCACCTTGCCCGTGTAGGACGTGCCGTCGTTGTCCTGCGCCACGCACATGCCGTCGTCGTTCTGATCCGCAGCAGGGAGGGAGGCGATGTCCGCCACGCTGTACAGGGGGAAGGGCTTGGCGCCGAGGATGTCGCGCCAGCTCTCGTAGCCCGCGTCCCATGAGATGTCGCCAGCGGCAACTTCGGGGAAGGTCTGCTTGGCCATAGGGTTGCTCCTGAAAGTTAGGTTGTGGTGCCGCCGAGGTTCTCGACGGTGATCTCGGTGGCTTCGCCGACCTGCGCGCCCTTGGATACCAGCGCCTCGACCTTGAAGTCGACCCCGCCGGAGAGCGCTCCGCTGCTGCTCTCCAGCTTGGAGTTCCCGTTGTCGAGGTCGAACTCGACGGTCGTGCTGCCAGAGCCGTTGTCCTTGAAGCCGAAGTTGATGCCCAGCTTGTCGCCCGCGTCCCACCCGGAGAACGTAGCCCCCGTGACGCTCCACGTCTTGGTGGTAGCCCCCGTCGTCGGGTTCGGGTCATCCTCCGTCATCGTGATCGTTTCGAGCAGATCATGGCTGGAGTCGAAGCGGCAGAGCACCGCGCAGATGGGCTGGATGCTGGCACCGCCTCCGGTCACCGCGGTGATCTCCAGCGTCGCCTCGTAGTCCCCGTCCGGGGCGGAGTTGAAGGCCGGGCCCACGAAGACCGCGCCGCGAGCACCGAGGTTGCTGACCAGCACCGAGCCCGTGGAGACGGTTGACGTCGAAGAGTCCATCGTGGCTGGAGTGAAGGCCGTCCAGTTACCGGAGCTGGAGCTACCTCCGCAGCTCGGGATCGAGGCGGTCACCTGGGTGGGGGTTGGCGATGCTGCCGCGCTGCGCAGGTTCAGCGTACCACTGCCCGGCGAGTAGCCCGCCGAGAGCCCGAAGTCGGCCTTGTACTGGGCCTGGGTGTAGACCAGTTCGGAGGTCGTATCGAGGGGCAGTTCCGTTTCGCGCACCACGGCGTCGCTGTCCTCGGGGTCGAGGATGCGGATGATGACGGTGCCGTCGGAGGGCAGGCGCGTGGGCACGATGTTGCCCGCCGGCACATAGCCAGCCCCGTCGTTCACGATACCCGGGGCCGGGTGGTAACCCCACCGGATCGTCACATCGTTAGGGAAGTAGTAGCTCTTCGATTGAGCCCCGTCCTCGTCACCCGCCCGCAGGGACAGGATCGGCATCGGCCGCACGCCGTAGCCGTAGAGGTCCACGTCCGTCGAGGTGATGTCGTCGAGGCCGAGCGCAGCGTTGCCGACCGGCAGCGACTTCGTGTAGATGGTGGTCTCGGGCTGCAGCAGCAGGTCCGAGAACTGGGTCAGGTCATCTTCGTCGAAGAGGATCACCGGCGTACCGACCGCGAAGGCGTGGGCCTGCGTCCCGAGCCGGGCCCGGATCACCTCGCGCAGCTTGTACTGGTCGCCGCCGAGGGCCTCCAAGTAGCGCACGTACATGATCTCGGTGTTCGTGCCGTCGCTGACCACGGCCACCTGCCGCCCGCGCTGCCACGCGGTCTTGTTGCCGGAGGCCGAGAGGTCGAGGGCGCCGGTGATGTCGGGGCCGAGGGCGTCGATGGTGGCGAACTCGTCCACGATGCCAGGGCCATCGGAGTCGATGGCGGTGGCCAGCTCCCCGCCGGTGTGCAGCCCCAGTTCGATCCCCACCTCGGTGAAGGTGGTGTCGTCGTCGCTGAGGTTGATCACCGCGTGCCCCACCGAGGAGTCGGTGCGGATGCGGGCCTCGCCGAACCGTACGGCCCCGGTGGCGTTCAGGGGATGCGGGATCTCGAAGGGGCTGTTCGCCAGATCCTCGTCGGAGTCCGGCGGGTCGGGGAGGATGCCGCCGCCGTCCTCGATGGTCGTGCCCGAGGCCGAGATGCCGTAGAAGTTCTTGACCGCCGTCAGCTCCACCTCGCCCGAGAGCGAGTCCTTGCGGTTGGTCTCCAGCAGGAGGAGCGCCGTGCTGATGGAGGGGATCGTGAACAGGCGCCCGGGGCGCAGCATGCGCGCCTCGCGGTTGGCCTCGACCCGGATGCGGGTGGCCGCGGAGTAGCTCTCCTGGTCCCGGCGCTGGGCCACCGTCAGCCCGGTGGTGTAATCCCGTACCGTAGGCATGGTGATCTTCTGGGTGCCGTACACCTGATCCTCGCTAGCCGCGCCGTCGTTGTCGAACACGATAGGCACGGGCGAGTAGTCCCGGTTCCTGTCCTTGAACTCGAACATCTTGCGCGAGGCCGGCTTGGTCTCGACGTGGATGCGCTCGACCTCCTCGGGCTTGCCTACCAGCACCGCGTCCGTCAGGACCGCCACGTCGTCCGTCTCGCGGATCAGGTCGAACGTCTGCAGGCCCGTCACCGGGTCGAGGCTCAGGAAGATGCCCACGTCCTGCATCACGTCAGCCAACGCCGACGCCGCGGTCTTGAAGTTGTTGGCGTGCAGCGTGACGCGGAGCCCCTCGGCCTCGGCCTGGACTCCCACGTTCTCCAGCGACGCCATGTCGTAGCGGCTCGGGTCTCGACCCATGCCGTGGGGGTGGCGGGAGAACATGGTCTGGTAGATCACGTGTGCCGGGTTCGCCCCGTCGTCAGCGTTGTCCTTGTACGCCTGGATCGTGCCGGTGCTGTCGGTCAGACCCGTCATGGTGTCGGCCATCGTCAGGATGACCTTGCCGTTCTCCTTGGCCACGCTCTGGATCAGGTAGTCCCCGTCCGGGATCGTGTTGCCGAGGATCTGCACGTACTGGCCGGGCTTGTAGCTCTTCTTGTTGCCCTGGTCGATGCGGATCGTGGCCGGGGTCGCCGGCGGCGGGTCCGAGGTGTCGGTGTCCACGGTCTGCAGGATGTCCACGGCCTCGTCTTGCAGCGTGCGGGTGGCGTTCATCCACGAGCCGCTCGCACTCAGCTTGGTGTCATGGGGGCGGACCTCCATGTCGTACGTGAGGCGGCCCCACGTCGGGGAGGGGCCGAGCCGCTTGTTGATCCAGTAGATGTAGCAGATGTAGGGCCAGCGCGTGGTGACATTCAGCTGGTCGGCCTCGCCCAGCTCGTCGTTCTCCGGCTGCCACCCCTCGCCCCAGTAGATGACGAACTTGCCGTGCTTGCCGCAGTTGACCGTGGTTCCGCTCGGGTGGCTGACGTCGTCGATGGGCCCCTTGAAGATGACCTTGCCGTTGTCCCGGATCTTCCACAGCTTGGCACCGGGCCCGACGCACAGCGCGTGGAAGCCGCGCTCGTGCCAGACCACCACCTCCTGTCCGCCGCCACCGAACAGACCCTTGCCGCCCACCTCCTCCTTGGTCTTGGAGCGGTCGCCGGCCCAACAGATCACGGGCGCCATCAGCTCGCGCCCGATCATGAGCGGGATGGGGCTGCCTCGCTCGACCAGGGGCGTGGGCTTCTGGTCCTTCACGGGGGAGTCGATGTCCCCACTGCCTCCGAGCTGCCCCGCGGCGTAGCTCACCGCCACGGAGATCGCCATCATCAGCGCGAACTCAGCCATCGATCCACTCCTCGCGGTTATTCATGCGGTACACCTTGTAGACGCGCTGCGTGCGGTAGCTCAACCCGATGCCGATCTTGCAGACGTGCGGGTCGGCGGCCTCCCAGCACGTGTTCTTGTCGGGGCCTACCAGTATGGCATGTCCCGGCCCACCTTGCGAGGGGCCGGTGACCACGATGTCGCCCGGCTGCACCTCCCACACGCCGTCCATGCGGGGCGGCACCTGCTCGGCCTCTGGGTAGAGGCGCAGCAGATTGCGTAGCGCCGCCCATGCCTCCTCGGGGCTGTGCAGCGCCGTGTCGAGCGGGTGGTTCTTGGGCAGCTCGCGGCGCCAGCCGTACAGCGTGTCCAGCACACCGGTCACGAAGCGGATGCAGTCCGTGGCCTGACCCGCTACCTGCTGACCGCTCATGTAGGGGGTCTTGTCCCAAGGCTTGATGGCCTCCCGGAGCCGCTGCTCTATGAGGGCTTGTCCTCGACAATCGGATTGTAGGGCAGGATCCCGTACCCGGGTCCACACCAGTTGGTGGTGTTGCTGTAGCTGGTTCCGCATCGCTCCACAGTCTTAGAACAGCCGGCGACCAAGCGGGAGGGTCCAGCGCTGGCCCACGAGGCCGGCGGCTCCTCCACCAGTTCGACGGTGATGTCGTAGAGCCCGGGCCCGCTGCCCGCGCTCTGCACTTCGTCCCACGTACGGATCTTGATCCGCAGCCCTCGCACCTCGATGTACCCGTCCTGCCACAGCGGGCCGAGACCCGTCGCGTCTACGCTCACGTCTCCGAGGTCCACGGTTCGGCCATCGATGGTGTCGAGGTCCACCTTGGAGGTGAAGGAGTCCCGGAGCGGCCCGCCCCCGCCCTCGGCGTGGTAGTTGGTGCAGCCCTTGCCGAACAGCGACCAGATGCACTGCGCGTCCGCCGGCACCCCGAGGGCGCGGTCGTACGCCTTCTTGTCGGTGTAGCAGATGAACCGGTCGGTGCCCTCCTGCCCGCTGGCGTTGCGCAGTGTGCGGTAGACGAAGCCCTTGTAGGCGATGAGGGTCTGGTCCCCGGAGTCCCCGTTCACGAACTCGTAGATGGTCACGTGGATCAGGGCGTGCGGGGTGCCGGCCGTCATCTCGTCGTTGATGTTGTCCCGCAGGAAGTCGATCTCCGTGGCGCTCTCGTCCAGGGATCCGGACTGGCGCCCGATGTCGATCTCCATCTCGGGGGCGGCGGTGAAGGTCTCTCCGTTGATGGTCACGTCCGAGTTGTTGTCGGTCAGGCGCAGGTACTCGATGCTGTCGTCTACGTCGACCAGCGGCGGGTGATCCGTGTAGCCCCACGAGAGTTCGACGCCGTAGTATTGCTGCTTGTGTGGGTCTGCGAGGGTCATGCGATGGGGGCCCACGAGAGGTTGTAACGGGCCGCGAGGTACTCTCCGACCGTGTCCAGCTCGTCGTCGGTGATGGCGCGCTGGAAGATGAGGATCTCGTTCGAGAAGTGCTGCCGGTCGAGGTTGACGTCGATCTGCTGGTCGTACCCGCCGCCGGGGCCGAACGTGTTGCCGACGAAGTGCAGCACCTGCGTGGGGCGGGCCTCAGTATCGAGGGAGGAGGCCGGCGTCGTCGCCGTGGCGTGCGCGGACCCCCCGCCGATGAACAGCTCAGCCGCCACGCCCGGATCCCAGCGCACGGCCATAAGCCGGAGGTTGCTGTCGGTGGGAGCGGTGTAGGTGATGTTCGCCGCGGCCACGGCGCTGTCGGCGGTGGCGTAGAAGTTCACCTGCCCCGTGGGCGACAGCAGGTCGTCGTGCAGCCACTCGAAGATGCCGGCGCGCTCCAGGATCCGCTGCGCGGCCTCGCCTCCAAGGCCCTGGCTGGGTCCGCCCGAGCGAATCGCCACAACCACGGTCAGGCCGTCGGTGGCGTCCCAGAACTCCGCGTCGCTGTTCTCCAGCTCGAAGCCGCAGTAGTCGCTGACGTTGAAGTGGTAGAAGGTGCGCTGCGAGTTGTTGGTGTAGTGGGACTGGTGGTAGGAGAGCTGAGCCGGGTTGGTCTTGGACTGCAGGTAGGGCTCGGTGAGGGCGTTGTCCCCCGGGGGCGTGCGGCAGTCGAACAGGTAGTCCGCGTCGTAGGTGCGCCCCTCCACGTCCCGGTAGGGGTAGGCGTTGGCCACGAACGAGGGGTTCTTGCTGGCGTCGCCGTCCCACGCCCACACGTTGCCGGCCGCGCTGCCCCAGAAGTAGAGATCGTCGATCTCGGCGATGGGCCCGAGGGTGTAGTCCTCGGGCGTGACCTTGGTGATGGACTTGACGCCCTCGTCGAGCAGGTCGATGAAGCTGGCCCGCACCGAACAGACCTCGTCGGTCACCCAGGACTCCTGGTAGTTGTCCCGAGCCAGCCGCACGTGGTGTGCCGAGGTGACGCCGCGCACGTCCGAGAGGGCCGGCGCCGTGATGGTGGAGTCGAACGCGATGCGCCACTTGCCGCTGACCAGCGAGACACTGGAGATGCCGCGGATGGTGATCGTGCCATCGGTCTCCAGGATCCCGATGTAGTCGAAGAAGTCCTGCACGTCCTCGATGTTGCCCGACACCTCGACCTCGACATAGGTGGTCGTGATGGCGGTGGGGGTGAAGAGAGTCTGCGGGGCCACCAGCCACGACGGGTAGGCCCGACCGCAGCGCGACTCCATGAACTCCAGCACCGGCCACACGTCGGCTCGGGTCAGCTCGTTCAGCTGCAGGTCGTACCGCACCATGGGGCGCTCGCCCTGCGGGCGCACGACGCGCCCGCGGCCCAGCCCGTAGTCCTCACCGATGGAAGTCACGCTGGAGCGCACCACCGCCGCCCAGTCGTGCTCGATGTGGAGAATCGGGTCGCCGAGGTAGGTGCTGAACCCGGAGGGGGTGGTGTTGGCGGCCACCAGGGGGTCAAGGCCGGACGCGCCGATCTTCTCGGTGGCCTGGAAGCTGACCTCGAAGGTCTGGTCCGTCTGCGAGATCCCACGCGAGGACTTCAGGTCGATCTCGATGTCCATGGTGGGGAACACGTAGGCGCCAGCGGCGTAGGTGTTGGAGAGGCCGGTGGCCAGCTCTATGTCGTTGGCGTTGATTGTGTCGATGGTGTCGTACTCGACCTGATCGGGCCGCCCGTCGCTGCCCACGTCGAAGATCACCACCCGCGCCCCGACCGACAGGCGCCGGAGGGCGGTCGGCACGTTGATCGTGGTGCCGGTGGACGAGGCCGTCGTGATCATCTGGTCGCAGTACAGCGGCATGACCAGACGGTCCTTGGCCGAGCGGATGAGGTTCATCCACAGCTGGCTAGCGTCGTCCCGGGTCAGCTCGCGGAAGGTTACCACCAGCGTGCGCTCGGGCTTCTCCAGGAGCTGCTGCCGCTCCTCGGAGCCGTCCACTCGGGAGTAGGTCACGTCCGTCTCGAAGCCGTCGTTGACCCGGACGTTCACGCGCCAGTCGGCACGGAACAGGTTGGGCAGCGGAGACGGGAGCGGGAGGGGGGTAACAGTCACTGGTCAGCCCCGGCGTTGACGATGTTGCGGATCAGGTCGGCGTCCTCGACCAGCGCCCGGCGCCGCGCGGCGCGACCGCCGGCGAGGCTGCGCTCGACCGAGCGCTCGGTGGGCGCCATGACGGCGAGCCCGGCGCCCCCGCCGCCCGAAGGCAGCGCGACGTCGTCCAGGCCCTGCGTCGTGGTCGACGGGACCGAGTTGGCGATGGAGCCGCCGGTGGCGTAGCCCGGCCCACGGGAGGCGGCGCGCGTGCGCCGCTGCGAGATGCCCGACGAAGCTACCAGGGCGTGCACCATGGAGGCGTCGAGCGCCCGGCGGCGGACCAGCTCCATGAAGCGGGGCCCGTACGCCTTGACCGCGGCGACCGGGTGGACGTACTCGCCGGGGGTGAGCCACGCCGGCACGGTGTCGGACGGGTGGATGCCCTTCGGGCGCCCGCCCTCGTGGAAGCCCTGCGCCTTGTACGAGGCGTGTGCTCCGCTGACGGCCGGCAGGCGCCCGCCAGCGCGCGGGATCAGGCCACCGGTGTGCGCCCCGCCGCCCGCTCCACGTGCAGCAGCCAGAGCCAACGCAGCGGCCTTGAGCTGGAACGCCGCGAACACGAGCCCCTTGACCACCGCGGTGTAGGACAGCGCGGCGCCTTCCAGCGCACCGGCCGCGGTCGTCGCGCCCGTGGAGATCGCCAGTCCCACTTTCGCGCCCACGCCCGAGAGCGTGGTGGAGGCCGTGGCGGCCCCGCCCTCGATGGTGGCGGCGGAGGCCAGCGCGGCCCCCTCCTGGATGGCAGCGGCGGCGGTGGCGGCGGCCACCTCGGACGAGTTCTCGACCGCGTCGGCGCCGCTCTCGAAGAGCGACCCCAGTGCGATCTCGGCCGCCTGCTGTGCGGCGAGCCGAGCCAGCTGATCGAGCAGGGCGCCGAAGCGCTCCAGGATGTCGGTGTTGCTGTCAGGATCGAAGGCATCGACCAGCGAGTCGCCGAGGAACTTACTGAAGCCCTCGAAGGCCGTCTGCATGAACTGCAGCATGAACTCGAAGTTCTCCTGCGCCGTCACGACGAAACTGTCGAGGGAGTCGGTGAACGCCTCGCCGAACGGATCCTCATCAATGCGGCGCAGCTTCTCCAGCTCCAGGCGTCGCTGCTCGATCACAGCCTGCAGCGCCTGCGCCGACAGCTTCTGCTTGAGGATGGTGGCGTCGATCTGCTCGTCCAGCGCGAGGATAGTCTCCTTCTCCTCCGCCTCCGCGCGGCTGGCCACGAGCGAGTCGAGCTGCAGCTGGTACTTGCTCTCGGCCGTCTCCAGCTCCGCCTGCCCGATGTCGATGGACAGCTGCAGCAGCTGTGCCTGCACCTGCAGGTCGTTGGAGTTCAGGCCGCGGCGCCGGGCGTCGAGGAGGATCAGCTCCTTGTCGAGCCGGTTCTCGATGGCGGCGGTCTGCTCCTGCAGCTGCGCGGTCTCGACGACGGCGAGGGCCCGCACCCGCGCCTCGGTCGCGCTGCGGATGGCGGCCTCGATGTCGGCCCGCTGCTGGAGGAGCACGTTCACCTTCTCCTGCGCGATGGCCTCCTCACCCTGCAGACGCACGCGCTGCACGGTGGCCTCCGCGATCTGCTCCTGCAGGGCCTCGGGGTCGGTCACGCCGAAGGGGTCGAAGCCCGAGGAGGCAAACGCGGCGATGTCCTCGCTGAGTCGGTCGGTGGCGTTGCGCAGCACGATGATCTGCGCCTCGGCCGAGCGCTTCTCTCGGTCCAGGGCGTCCAGCCGCGCCTGTGCGGCCTGCTGGTCGGCGGTGGTGCCGTCCGACTTCGCACGGTTCAGCTCCAGCTGCGCCTGCAGCTGCTCGTCCTGGATGCGGCCCACCTCGCGGCGCGCGTCGGCGTCGCGCCGGTTCAAGGCCACGCCCTCCTCCACCAGCTCGCGCTGGCGCACGCTGAGGCTCAGGAAGTTCTGCTCCTCGCGTACCTTGTTGCGCTGGATGCCGAGCAGGTCGGACTGCGCGTTCCCCAGCTCGCGCGTCAGGCTCTCGGTCTTCTCCAGGATGTCCGACTCGGCCTTGGCGAACTCCTGCCGCTGCTCGCGGATGGCGCCGGCCACGCCGACGTTGGCCACATCGAACAAGGCCCGGCGCTGCGAGTTCTCCAGGCCGTCCTGGATCTCCTCTAGCTGCTGGTCGAACTTGCCCAGCTGGTCCGTGCCACCGGCGATCTGCCCGCGGATCTCCTCGAAGCGCTTGCCGAGGTTGAACGTGGCGTCGTTCGCGCGGCCGACGTCGTCCACGAAGCCACCGAACAGGTCCGACAGCAGGGTGGTCTGAGACACGATGAAGGTGAGAGCCACCGTGATGCCGGTGAACAGCAGCCCGATACCCGAGGTGGTCAGGAACTTGACGGCGGCGGACAGCGTGGTGAAGGACTTGGCGGCCCCCGCGGCCGAGGCCGCGAAGTTGGCCATCAAGATGACGCCCTTGCTGAGCAGGTTGACGAAGATCAGGCGGGCGGTGCCGGCGATAGCGAGGAACAGGGCCTTGGTGGTAGCGACCACCGTGGCCACCTGGATCACAGTGACCAGGATCGACCGGAACAGGGAGTCGGAGCCGGTGAGGAACCCGAACGCCTGCGCGATGCGGCGCACCACACCCAGGATCGCGTTGAACACCCGGAGCACAACCCCGGCGCCCTTGGCGAAACCCTCCAGCACGATGGAGATGCCTTCGGCAGCGCCGGCGATCACCGAGCCCACCGTCTGCGCGACCCCGATGAGGTCGCCGAAGGAGAGGTTGGCGAACAGCTCGCGCGCCGAGCGGGCCGCGCTGGCCAGCCCCGCTCCGATGGCGCGCACGAGCGCCACAGCGCGGGTGTTCAGGCCCGTCAGCTTCAGCTTCTCGTCCACCTCGCCGGCCGCCACGAATACGTCCTGCAGCAGCCCCTTCAGCTCCTCGAAGAACGGCTCGGTGCCGGCGGACAACACCTGCCGGATCGCGTCGGCGGTGTTCACGAAGAGCACGTTGAACGTCTTGAGCGACTCCTCGCCGGCCACACCGAACGCCTCGAACTTCTCGCCGAGGAACTCGACCAGCACGCCCAGCTCGCGGGCGTTCTTGACGTCCTCGTTGCTGATGCCGAGCACGGCGGCCAAGCGCGTGGTACGCAGCTGGATGGTGCCGCTCAGGATCGAGCGGATTTCCTCGGCCAGCTGGTTCTGGGGCAGGCCGATGGCGGTGGCCGCCTGCGAGATGCGGATCGACAGCTTGCGAATCTCGTCCACGTTCAGGCCGGCCGCGAGGCCGGGACCGATGGCGACCTGGAACGTCTCCAACAACTGCTCGAAGGTGGCGTTGGTGGCGAGCGCATCGCGGCGCAACTGCTGCACCTGCTTGCGCGCCTCCAGCTGGGCGATGGCGAACGCTTCGGCCGAGCCGGTGGCCTCGCCGAACGTGTTGCGGATGTCGCCAGCCGCGGAGATCACGCCCGCGATACCCAGCTCCGCCTGCTCCAGCTGCGCGTTGAAGCGGACCGACTCCACCACCAGCTGCCGGAACCCGTCCGCCAGCCGTCGCAGGATGAAGAACGCAGCGAACACACCGAACAGGCGGCGGAAGGTGAAGAACAGGTTTTGGAAGGTGCCCTGCGCCTTCTGGCCCTC
>Ga0180438_10010949_pt1 | contig 11044 bp, 13 predicted proteins | sample SS_ome_12_FD_132455 | JGI IMG/M metagenome (GOLD analysis project Ga0180438, IMG submission 132455) | Hypersaline lake sediment archaeal communities from the Salton Sea, California, USA - SS_3_D_2 metaG | ecosystem: Environmental > Aquatic > Non-marine Saline and Alkaline > Hypersaline >... | reverse complement strand
CGACCAGGTCCCAGGTGGAGAGCGGTATGACGTTCATCCTGCTTCCTCCACCCTGCCTTCGCGGATCAGCCAGTGGCGATGGCCGAGGCGCTCGCGCTGGCCGGCGTCGTGGCTCACCCACAACACAGTGGCGCCGTGCCTGCCGCGGTAACCGGCGATCACGCGCTCCACCCGTTCGGTGTTGGCGGGGTCGAGGTTGGCCGTGGGTTCGTCCAGCAGCAGCACTTCGGGCTGCACCGACAGCAGGCGTGCGACGGCGAGCCGCTGGCGTTCGCCGCTGGAGAGGCGGGATACCGCCCAGTCGGGTATCTCTCCGGGCAGGCCGAGCGCCGACAGCGTCGCATCGTCCATGTGCGGGAAATGATCACGGACGCGATCGCTCCACCAGTGGCTCTCGGCGGGCAGGTAGCAGACGCGGCGTCGCCAGTCGGGCGCGGTGAAATCCGTGGCGGGGCGGTCGTCCAGCCAGGCGATGCCCCGGTGCGGGTCCAGGTCGGCCAGCGCGCGCAGGAGCAGCGTCTTTCCCGAACCCGAGGGCCCGGTGAGGGTGATGGTTTCTCCGGTGTCCGCGCCCAGGTTGCAGGGGGAGAGCAGTTCGGGGCCGAAGTCCTCGAGGCGAAGGCGTGCCATGTCAGAGACGCCGGAAGACCAGGTCCCGGACACCGTGGCCGAGGCGCTGGCCGCGCTGTTCGAACCTGGTCAGCGGGCGGTCGTCGGGGCGCGGTGCAAACTGCCCGGCGCCCGCGGTGTTTTCGAAGGCTTTGGCAGCGGAGAGTTCGGTCATCATCTGTTGTGCGTAATCTTCCCAGTCGGTGGCAGCATGGAAGATGCCGCCGGGGCGCAGCACGCGCGCCATTTGTTCGACGAAGGCGGCCTGGAGGATGCGCCGCTTGTGGTGTTTCTTCTTGTGCCAGGGATCGGGGAAGAACAGCATGGCGCCGTCGAGGCAGCCGTCCGGCAGGCCGGCGATGACCTCCACCGCATCGTGGCGGATCGCCCGCACGTTGGTGAGGCCGAGTTCCTCCACGCGCAGCAACAGGTGACCCACGCCGGGCCGGTGGACCTCGACGCCCAGGTAGTTGCGGTCGCGGTGACGGTCGGCCAGGGCGGCAAGGGTCTCGCCGTTGCCGAAACCGATCTCCAGCCACACGGGATGATCGTTGCCGAACACCCGGCGGGGATCGAGATCTTCACCGGCAACGAAGTCCAGGCCCCACTGCGGCCAGAGTTCCTCGAACGCCCGTTGCTGACCGGCGGTCAGCCGCCCTTCGCGCAGCACGAAGCTGCGGATGCGGCGGTGATGGGAGGGGGTTTCCGGCATGGCGAAAAATGTTATCACGGCAGGTTGCATCCCTATCCCCCCGGGTCATTGCGATCGCGTAATGCGCGCGGCGGCATACCTGTGGCGGAATTCGCGTCTTTACCTGCTCTCATTCGGCTGAAACATGCATCCGATCCTGTCCAGGGCGCTGGTGGCGCCTTTGATCCTCGCAGTCGCGGCCTGCTCGCCCGGCACCGACCCGGCCGCGCAAGGCCAGGCGCTGCTCGACGCCGCCGAACAGGGCGACGTCTCCGCCCTGACCGGGTTGCTGGACGAACGCTCGGCGGTGGACGTGCGTGACACCTGTCGCTGGACGCCGTTGATGAAGGCGGCGCTCAACGGCCACCTGGAAACGGTGCAGCGACTGCTGGCCTTTGGCGCCAGCGTCGATGCCGAGGACAAGGGCGGTTACACGGCCATGATGCTGGCGGCCTCCAACAACCACGCGGACGTGGTGGAGGTCCTGCTGCGAAAGGGCGCTGCCGTGGACCACGTGGAGCAGACCAATGGCTGGACAGCCCTCGTCTGGGCCGCCAAGCGCGGGCACGGCGATGCCGTGGAGCGCCTGCTGGCGTGGGGTGCCGACGTGTCGATCCGGGACGCCCGCGGGCTCACCGCTGCAGACTGGGCGCGACAGGCCGGGCATGGCGAGCTTGCGGAACGGATCGCGCGCTGACGCTGCCTGTCCGGTTCAGGTGCTGTCGATGGGTACGGGACCCGCGTGCCAGACCTTGTCCGCGTACTCCAGCACGGCCCGGTCCGACGAGAAATGGCCGATGCGGGCCGTGTTGAGGATGGACATGCGCGTCCAGCGCTCCGTATCGAGGTAGGCGAGTCCGGCCTCGTGCTGTCTCTCGACATAGGACTCGTAGTCGGCCAGCACCATGAAGTGGTCCTCGTTGAGCAGGGAGTCCACGAGAGGCGCGAAGAGATGGGTGTCGCCGTGGGAGAAGAACCCGCGTCTGAGTAACAGCAGCGCCTCCTTCAGGCCGCCGTTGGTATCGAACAGGTCGCCGGGTCGATAGCCTTCCGCACGCCGCGCTTCCACCTCGGGGGTGCTCAGGCCGAAGACGAAGAAGTTTTCCGAACCCACTGCGTCCCGGATCTCCACGTTGGCCCCGTCCAGCGTGCCGATGGTCACCGCGCCGTTCATGGCGAACTTCATGTTGCCCGTGCCCGATGCCTCGAAACCGGCGGTGGAGATCTGTTCCGAGAGGTCGGCGGCGGGGTAGACCTTCTGGGCCAGTTTGACGTTGAAGTCCGGCAGGAAGACCACGCGCAGCCGGTCTTTCATGTCAGGGTCGCGGTTGATCATGTCCGCCACCCCGTGGATGAGCCGGATGACGAGTTTCGCCATGCGGTACCCGGGTGCCGCCTTGCCGGCGAAGATGAAGGTCCGGGGGGGCATGTCGTCGGACGGCGAGGCCTTGAGCCGGTTGTATAGGCTGATGATGTGCAGCACGTTGAGGTGCTGGCGCTTGTACTCGTGGATGCGCTTGACCTGGATGTCGAACAGCGACTCGGGATCCACGGTGATGCCGGTGGATGCCCCGATGTATTTCGCGAGCGTGCGCTTGGCGCCCTGTTTCGCGGCACGCCATTCCTCGCGGAAGGCTGCGTCGTCGACCTTCTGCTCGAGGCCGGACAGGTCGGTGAGGCGCCGTGGCCAGTCGGATCCGATGTACCGGTCGAGCAGACTCGCCAGGGGCTGGTTCGCCAGCATCAGGAAACGCCGCGGCGTGACGCCATTGGTGATGCTCAGGAATCTCTCGGGCCACAGGGTGTGGAAATCGTTCAGCAGCCGCTTGCGCAGCAGGCAGGTGTGCAGCTCGGCAACGCCGTTGATGGTATGGGCGCCGGCGCAGGCCAGGTTTGCCATTCGCACGTAACGTGCCGGACCGTCCTCGTGGATGATGGACAGCCGGCTCACGAGGCCGTTCACGCTGTGGCTGAGCACCCGCACCTCGTCGAGGAAGCGCCGGTTGATCTCCTCGATGATCTCCAGGTGCCGTGGCAGTACCTTGCGGAACAGGTCCATGGGCCACTGCTCGAGCGCCTCGGGCAACAGCGTGTGGTTGGTATAGGAAAAGGTCCGGCGGGTGATTTCCCATGCCCGGTCCCAGGTGACGTGGTGCATGTCCACCAGGAGGTGCATGAGTTCGGGGATGGCCAGGGCGGGGTGGGTGTCGTTGAGCTGGACCGCGAATTTTTCGTGGAAGGCGTCGAAATCGTCGCGGAACTGGCAGTACAGCCGCACCATGTCCTGGAGAGAGCAGGACACCAGGAAGTATTGCTGCGCCAGGCGGAGTTCCTTGCCGGCCTCGGGCTCGTCGTTGGGGTAGAGGACCTTGGTGAGGTTCTCCGACACCACCTTCTCGTTCACCGCGGCGTAGTAGTCACCGGTGTTGAAGGCCGCGAAATCGAAGGATTCGGGCGCCTCGGCTTTCCACAGCCGCAGCAGATTGGTGGTCTCGACGCCGAAGCCCACCACGGGCACGTCGCAGGCGACGCCGCGGACGACGCGGTCCGGCTCCCAGCGAACGCGGTATTCGCCGTGGTCGTCCAGGTAGCTTTGGGTCCTGCCTCCCAGGTTGACGTCGAAGGCCAGCTTCGGGCGCGGGATCTCCCACGGGTTGCCCAGGCGCAGCCAGTTGTCGCTCTTCTCCACTTGCCAGCCGTCCTGGATCTCCTGCCGGAACATGCCGTACTCGTAGCGGATGCCGTAACCGATGGCGGGGATCTCCAGCGTCGCCAGAGAGTCCATGTAACAGGCGGCCAGGCGGCCGAGACCGCCGGTACCGAGCGCCGGCTCCTCTTCCTGCAGCAGCAGTTCGTCGAGACTCAGGCCGAGCGAGGTGACCGCCTGCTGGCATTGCTGCTGCACCCCCATGCTGAGGATGTTGTTGCACAGCTGCGGGCCGGGCAGAAACTCGGCGGAGAGATAGCAGACGGTGCGGCTCTCGCGCTGCTTGAAGGTATGGGCGGTCCGGATCCACCGGTCCACGAGCCGGTCGCGCACGGTATACGCGAGGGCCATGTACCAGTCGTTACGGGTGGCCGATTCCGGAATCCGGCCCTGGCTGTAGGTGAGGTGATCGAGGATGGACTGGCGGATGCCGTCCACGCTGAGATCGGAGGCAGAACGGGAATATGCCAGGTCGATACGTGCGGCGGGGTCTGACATCGGGTTCGATCATGCCGGGATTTTTCGACACCCTAGCGCACCCCGGCGCTTTTGTCTCGCATCTACCCGTGAACGTGAAACGCCCCCGCTCCCGGAGGGAGGGGGCGCTGCTTCTTGCCGGGTCGGGGTCAGGCGGCGACGTTCCGAACGTCGTCTTCAGTGTCGCTGCAGAGGTCCTCGCCGGCCTCGATCATCATCTCTACGATCACTTCGGTTTCGGCAAGGTTGTCCTCGGAGATCTCGCGCCAGTCTTCGCAGGTGGGTGTGAGCATTTCGTGCATGGCAGGTGCTCCTGCAGCAGAGATTAAGAAAATAATTAAACGCTAATATACACCTCGTCGACGTGGTCGCCAATAGAATTTTCTTTCAGTCATAAGTTTTCTATATGGCGATGGGTGCCCGTATGTGCGGGTGATGCTCGTAGTCCAGCAGCTGGAAGTCGTCGTAGCCGAAGGCGAGGAGATCGTCGACGGCCGGGTTCAGTCTCAGGGTCGGCAGCGGGTGCGGTTCGCGGGACAACTGCAGATCCGCCTGTTCCAGGTGATTCGCGTAGAGGTGGGCGTCGCCGAGGGTGTGGATGAAATCGCCGGGTCGCAGTCCGCAGACCTGCGCGATCATCATGGTGAGCAGCGCGTAGGAGGCGATATTGAAGGGTACGCCGAGGAAGATGTCGGCGCTGCGCTGGTACAGCTGGCAGGAGAGCCTGCCGTCGCAGACGTAGAACTGGAAGAAGGCGTGACAGGGCGCCAGGGCCATGCGGCCTGCGCGCACGTTGTCCTGGGGCGAGACCCGTTCGTCCGGCAGGTCCGCCGGGTTCCAGGCCGAGACGATCATACGCCGGGAATCCGGGTTGGTCCGGATCTGCTCCACCACCTGGGTGACCTGGTCGATGTGCGTCCCGGAGGGCGCGGGCCACGAACGCCACTGGTAGCCGTAGATGGGACCGAGATCACCGTCCTCGGTGGCCCACTCGTCCCAGATACTGACGCCGTTCTCTTTCAGGTAAGCGGTATTGGTGTCGCCACGGAGGAACCACAGCAGTTCGTGGATCACCGACTTGAGATGGATGCGCTTGGTGGTGACCAGGGGGAATCCCTCTTCGAGGTTGAACCGCATCTGGTAGCCGAACACCGACAGGGTGCCAGTGCCCGTGCGGTCTCCCTTGCGGTCACCGTGGTCGCGTACGTGGCGGAGCAGGTCGAGGTACTGGCGCATTTCAGGTCTTCCGGGAGTAGGCCATCGCGAGGAGTATCAGGCCGAACAGGATCATCGGCAGGGTGAGCAGCTGGCCCATGGTAAACCAGTCGAAGGCCAGGTAACCGATGTGGGCGTCGGGCATGCGCACGAACTCCACGCCGAAGCGGAACAGCCCGTAACAGAGCAGGAACAGCCCGGAGACCGCCATGGGCGGCCGGGGGCGGGCCGAGTAGGTCCAGAGGATCGCGAACAACACGATGCCTTCCAGCCCGGCCTCGTACAACTGGGTGGCGTGGACGGGTACGGAGTAAAGACCGTCGGCCGCAGTGCCGACCCGGGCGCAGAGGTCCGGGGCAAGATGGCAGGGCACCCTGACCCCCAGGCTGCCGCCGGCGGGGCCGCCCCAGAGCTCGGCGTTGATGAAGTTGCCGATCCGGCCGGCGAACAACCCCACGGTCACCAGCGGGGCGACGAAATCGGCGATCCAGAAAAAGCCCTGGCCGTGACGACGGGCGAACAGGGCCATGGCGACCAGTACCCCGATCAGACCGCCGTGGAAGGACATGCCGCCTTCCCAGATGCGCAGCAGGCGAACCGGATCGTCGATGATGCCGCCGAGGTCGTAGAAGAGGATGTAGCCGAGCCGTCCGCCGAGGATGACGCCCAGGGCGACATAGAACAGCAGGTCGTCCACCTGCTCGACGGTCCACCCGGAGTCGGGCCGGCGGGCACGCACCCGGCCCAGCCACCAGCCGCCGACGAATCCCACCAGGTACATGAGGCCGTACCAGTGGATCTTGATCGGCCCGAGAGACAGGGCCACGGGGTCGATGGCGGGGTAGGTGAACATGGCCTGGATCAGTCGAGGCGCTTCGCCACCCGCTCCAGCATGGCGAAGGCATCGTCCGCCACGCCACGCACGGCCGGGTCGTCGGAAAGGCCGAGCATGCTGCGCGGGTCCATGAAACTCACCACGGTTCCTCCCGCGCCGTCGTCCCGGACGACGACATTGCAGGGCAGCAGGGTGCCGGCGTTGGGCTCGGCAGAGATGACCCGGTCGGCCAGCACGGGGTTGCAGGCACCGAGGATGCGGTAGGGCGGGATGGCCTTCTGGATCTTGGACTGGAACACGGCCTGGACGTCCACTTCGCTGACGATGCCCAGTTTTTCCTCGGCGAGGGCGGCGCGCACGCGCGCCATCGCCGTGTCGAAAGGCTGGTCGAGGGTCAGGTTGAATTCGTACATGTGCATGTTTCTCCGTAGCGGCGCGCCCTGTGAGCGGGCCATGGTGACCGGCTGGCGTCAGGCAGCAGCGCGTTTTCCGATAAGTTCCAGGGGGTAGCCGTCCGGATCCTCCACGAAGGCGATGATGGTGCTGCCCGCGTTCATGGGACCCGCGTCGCGCAGGATCTTTCCGCCGCGCTCGCGAATGGCATCGGTGGCCGCGTAGACGTCGTCCACCTCGACGGCGATGTGGCCGTACCCGCTGCCGAGCTCGTAGGTGTCCACGCCCCAGTTATAGGTCAGTTCGATCACCGAGCCGTCGGCCTCGTCCTGGTAGCCGAGGAAGGCCAGCGTGAACTTGCCGTCCGGGTAGTCCTGGCGCCTCAGCAGCCGCATCCCCATGACTTCGGTATAGAAGTCGATGGAGCGGTCGAGGTCGCCGACTCTCAGCATGGTGTGAAGAATGCGCACTTGTTGCCTCCTTCGTTACGTATGGACGTCCCCGGTGCGTTTTCCCGCCGGGCGTGGCCGGGTCAGGCCGTTTCGGGGAACCAGTAATGGGCGGCTACAGTAACCACCACAGCGAGACCCATCAACACCAGGGCGCTCACCGGATTGGTGAGCGCCTCGGGCCACACCAGCAGCAACAGGCCCAGCCCGAGCATCATGAGGCCGGAAAGCAGCTTCAGGGCCCGGCCCTCGCGGGCGGTAAGCTTGCGGCTGCCGAGCGTGAACACGTAGGTCACCAGGATGACCAGCAGCGGCAGCACGTAGATCAGGTTGTAGGCGGCCAGCCAGGCCAGGCGGCCCGCGCCGTCGAGGTCCTCGAGTGTCAGCACGCGCGTATACACCATTGGGAAGCCGGCGGTGCAGAGGAGTTCGTAACTGTTGGCGGCTACGGCGAGCAGCAGGGTGGCCCCGATGACCGGGACCAGGGCGTCGATCTGCAGCAGGTTGCGGGTGCGCTCGAACAGCGCCGAGCGCTGGTCTCGGTTCATGCCGAGGCTGACCTTGCAGCCCGGTCGAAGGAAGTCCTTGATGTTGAACAGACCGATGGTCACGGCCAGCAGACCGGCCGCGGCGGTGATCCAAGGCAGGCCTCCCATCACGCTGAAGACACTCAGCCAGGCGCTCATGAACAGGAAGTAGACGAGGCCCGACACCAGGATGAATACGCCGCCGATCAGGAGCATCCGCCGGCGGCTGCGGGTGTGCGTGAGCAATGACAGCAGGAACAGGAGTACGAAGAAGGCGCAGGGGTTGAAGGCATCGAGGGAGGCCATGACCACCGTCAGCACCGGCAGGGAAAGTGCCGTGACATCCACGTCGCCCCCGATCGGGAGCCGGATGGTGTCGGGCGCGTCCTGGCCGGTGGCGATCCGTGCAAGCGCGGGCGTAACGGGCGGAGGCTTGCCCCAGGTTTCCTCGAAACAGCGGTAGAGGCCCCGGGCAAGATGTGCGCCCGTGGTGTCCGCGCCATCGAACCCGCTCCAGCCCTCGCCGCAGAAAAAGAAGGATGGCACGGATGTGGCTGGCTGCCCCGTGGTGGCCGCCAGGGTTTCGAACAGCTGGCGTCCCTTGCGCTCAGCGACGACATCCAGGGATTCCAGCTTTATCCAGGGTTCCCTGGCAAGGGTGTAGACGAAGGGGTGGGCATCGCGGCAGTGGGGGCATGAGGCGGTCCAGAAGAAGTACAACACCACTTGCGCCGATTCGGGCGTTCCGGCCTGCCAACGGGGCTCGCTGCCGGCCTGGCCCAGGCCCGCGATGGCCACCCACAGCACCGGAATGAGGAGGGACTGGAGCAGGCGCCGTATACGGGCCGTGAACACGACGGGCAGTTCCTCAGCGGATCGTCAGTCGCAGCGCGTAGAGACCGTTGGCCACCGTCGTGCGACGCAACGCGAAGTCCCGATCCCCCTCGGTCCACTCTCCGTTCAGGGCAGACAGGATGGCCTCTTCGACGGCTGACGGCAGGCCAAACCCGAGGGTGTTGCGGGTGAGCTGGTCCGCGTATTCCGCGAGTCGGCGATGGGCGCGCTGGACGTCGCCACGGGAACGGATGGTCAGTTCGAGCTGGAGCTCGTCCACCGACGCCTCGCTCCCCAAGGCAGAGAAGCGGATCTCGTGCTGGGCGCCGTTGCCGGCGACGAGGGTTCTGCGACGGCTGTCGCATCGGTGGGTCTCGCCGGGCCTGCCGCGGTAACCGCCGCGCGCACCGAGCCCCTCTCCGGCCAGGGCCGCGCAGGCCTTTTCCGGATCCAGCGAGAGTGGCGCCGATGCGCCGCTTGCAGGCAGACAGGCGAGGCCAAGCGCCAGGATCCCCCCAATGCCGCAGCGACGGCCCGGGGCCGTGTTTCGGATCGGATGTCTGGACATGAATCGCACCTTACTTGAACAGATCCGCGGCCGCCTGGCGCAGGTCGTCGGCAGACGGCGCCGCCTGCTCGCCGTCCCGCCGGGCGGCTTCGAAGTAGTCGCAGAAATTCGCCCTGTCCTTCTCGACCACCCGTTCCACGAGGGGTTCCATGCACTCGTTCGGTTTTCCGGGCATGAAAAAACGGCAGTTACGACAGGCGTGGGTGGCCCGCCCGCAGCCGGGGCAGCGGTTCTCCCGCGCGTAATCGGCGCCCGACAGCGCCTGTCCGCAGTGCCAGCAGGTGCCTTCCATCGTTGCCATCGCGCCAGTCCCCGGTCTCGTTGCAGCGATCTCCGAGTATAAGGCGCGTCCCGTCGTCAGCGCACTGACCGGTAGGCCTGCGTGCGGCCGCGCCGCGTCAGCACGAGTTGCCAGAGCGCGCCCTGGCGGGCCCGGAAGAGGCCGGCGCACGACAACAGGTAGTACTTCCACATGCGGTAGAAGCGCTCGCTGTAACGTGCCTGCAGGCCCGGCCAGGCGGCGTCGAAGTTGTGCCACCACGCCATCAGGGTGGGGTCATAGTCCTGGCCGAAATTGTGCCAGTCCTCGAGCACGAAGCGGGGCTCGATGGCGTCGGCCAGCTGCCGGGCGGAAGGCAGCTTGCTGTTGGGGAAGATGTACTTCTCGATCCAGTCGTCGGTGGTCGGTCTGGTCGAGTGATGGCCGATGGTGTGGAGCAGGAACAGCCCGTCGGGTGCCATCACGCGGTCGACGGTATCGAAGTAGGCGCGGTAGTTCCTCGGTCCCACGTGTTCGAACATGCCCACGGATACGACGCGGTCGAAGTACCCGCGGAGGTCGCGGTAGTCCGACAGCTCGATGGTCACGGGCAAACCCGCGCAGCGCTCGCGCGCCAGCGCCTGCTGGGACCGCGATACGGTAATGCCCACCACCTCGACGCCATGGCGAGTGGCCGCGAACCGTGCGAGACCGCCCCAGCCGCAACCGATGTCCAGCAGACGCTGGCCGGGCTCGAGTTGCAGCTTGCGACAGATCAGGTCGAGCTTGGCGCGTTGCGCCGTCTCCAGGTCTTCTGCGTCCTGCCAGTAGCCGCAGCTGTAGCTCATGCTGGAGTCGAGCATGGCCTCGTAGACATCGTTGCCGATGTCGTAATGCTGTTCACCCACCTGGAAGGAGCGCGCCGGTGTCTGCCGGTTGGTGAGCACGTCGCGGACCCAGGATACGAGGAAGCGGGCGCGGGCGACCCCGTGGAGCTGGCGGTCGATGTCGACGCCCAGCAGGCGGGCAAAGAGTTCGTCCAGCTGCTCGCATTCCCACTGGCCGTCCATGTAGGCTTCGCCGAAACCGAGGGAACCCTGCCGCAGGATCCTCTGGTAGACCGCAGGATCCGAGACCTGGATGTCCCAGGGCCGGTTGCCGTTGAAGCGCACGCCGGCAAGCGCGGCGAGTTGCTCCAGGACCGACGGGACCCGCCCACCGGAGCCCGCGTCCCGGACACGGGTTCCGGCAGCCGGATGGCGCGGGTTCGGCTGCCCCCCGGCCTGGGGCGGCGCGTCCCGGCGGGTGGTCAGTGTCATGTCGTTCTCCCTCCCTGTGCGAACCCTCCTTTTAAATGCTTAGCTGGACATTCGGCGGGTTTCAAGCGCGCGCCGGCTTGCATTGTGTCCAGGCTCGTGTCCGGTGTTAGAATCGGCGGGATTTTTCCGGATGGATTGACCGCATGATTCGTGGCAGCCTG
>Ga0180438_10010948_pt1 | contig 11044 bp, 5 predicted proteins | sample SS_ome_12_FD_132455 | JGI IMG/M metagenome (GOLD analysis project Ga0180438, IMG submission 132455) | Hypersaline lake sediment archaeal communities from the Salton Sea, California, USA - SS_3_D_2 metaG | ecosystem: Environmental > Aquatic > Non-marine Saline and Alkaline > Hypersaline >... | reverse complement strand
GCTTTTGCGTGATCTTGACAAGATTTTCACCCGGACCGAAATCGTTAGGTTGGATCAACAGGTCACCGACCTTCAAGCCCTCGACGCTGCGAACCTGTCCGCTCCGGCGAAACGGGGCGACGGAGGGTGCAGGGTCACCGGGGCGGCGTCCGCTTCCGGTCTCTGCCATCGGAGAGATTTTTTTCTTTTTGCTGTGAGGCTTACCGCAGGCTTCGAGCATGTCCTCGGGAACGTCCATGAACTCAAGTTCGATGTCGATGTACTCCTGCAAATCAGGCTTGACGCCCTTAAACGCATCACGTTCCTCGACTACGGCCCAAAAGGAGCCGGAGCCAGTCGTCACCACATACGTGTTTTGCGATGTGTTCTCCCACATCTCGTCGATGGACTGGAGCATGTCCTGGGTAATCGTGGCCGAGCCGATAAGTTCGTCTGCGTACCCGTGGCCTTTGCTCTGAATCCAGGACACCCACCCATTTTTCTTCAGCGCCGCCACGACGTTCTTCTCAACCAAGCCCAAGGCGTAGTTAATGTCGTCGTTGGAAAAGCCCATCGCTTCAACGTCGTCCCAATCGTCATTCATGATGGTGACGTTAAGCGCGAAACCGATGTCGTACTCGGAGTCGTCAGCGTACTCTTGCACCCGCTTGGTATGCTGGGAGGATTCGTTCATGGCCCGATCCATGTCTTTTGCCAACTGGCTTCTTTGATCTTTCATCGTAATGGTCTCCTTACGCTTTCGGTTTATTACCCAAGGCCGCACCGTAGGACCGGGCAACCTCTAGGAGTTCGTCGATTGAGAGCGGCACTAACAGGACTTTCATTTTCAAGCTCGGGTCTCCGAGCCACGCCTGCGCCGTCCGATGGTGTCCGTCAATGATGTAATGGTCCGAGCTAATAATGAGCGTCGCTTCCGTCACCGGGCTGCCCTGCTGCGCCACGCCGAACTTGATGATGTTCGGGATGATGTTGGTCAACCAGATTTCGTCTTGGAGGGGTTTCAGCTTCGATGCTTCGACCCGCGTAATCTGTGCTTTAACTACGTCGTCATGGGGGTCACCATCCTGGAAACCAAGGGTCAACCACTCGGCAGCCTCGACCCGGCTGACAAAACGATCAGGGAACTTGGACTGCAACATGGTCTGCGCTTCGGGGACGAAGATGTCGATATGCCCCTTTGCCAGTGACGCCTCGAATTTCTTAATGTCCTTCGGCTCAATGACCGGCATCATAATCCGGGGGATGTTCTTGACGTACTTTTTCTTGCCCTGCATGGTCGTGTAATTCGGGTCGAAATCAGGAATCTCAGTATCCAGGTCTTTCCCCGCTGCCGCCATCGTCTCCTCGCTGTAGGCACGGGCCTGATCGAGCGGGGTCGTGAAAACGTTGTAACCTTGCGCGGCTTCGGTGATGGATTCTGCAAAAGGTAATTTCTGTTGTGCGCCAAAGAAGCCTTCATCCTCCAATTCGGACATGGCCCATTCAAAACTGCTAGACGCCAGCTTACGGGCTGCATTGGCTTCCCATCCGAACACAGGTCCGATGTTGCGTCCCATCGAATCAATGGTCTGGTCACGACTCTAGCCTGCTCTGAGCAGATGCTTGGCGTATTTAACCGGCGTTTGAACAAATTTACGGATCGCCTCATCCTCAGCCCGGTCGTCGCGCTCATTGATGGATTCCATGTACTCCTGAGCGGAGTCGATCAGGTCACCGGCGTAGTCGGCGGCGGCGTTGGCCGCTTCGTACCCATCGCTGAAATACTGGTCGCTCGTGCCTTGGTCTTCCAACTGTTGCGCCAGTTCCGGGGGGACGTCATCGAGATACGCCAGTTCCCAATCGTCACCTTCCCGCATCTCATAAGGCCAATAGTCGATGTCCTCACCCCGCCGCACGTTCGTGGTAGCGCCAGCGAGATAACCGTCGCCGATGTAGAGGGCAACCATATCAACGCCCCGACCTTCGTTGATGGACTCCATCACGTCTCCGTACTCACCGGCCTCGATCATATCTCGGTAGTCGTCGGCCATCTCCTGGGCCACGGCCATGCGAAGCGGTTTCGGAAACGTGAGGTTCCATTTGGCGCTGGCAGCGTCAAATTCTTTGGTGTACTTTTTGGCCCCCTCGTCAACGAGGTACAACCAGAGCTTCGGGGCGAGGCTGTGATCGTACCTTCCACTTTTCATCTTGCGCTTGATGTTGTTGATGATCGGCATTAGCTGGCGACGATACAGGTCGCCATCGTTTTCGATGTAGAGTCGTAGTTCAGTGGCGGCAACCGGGTCGTCGTACTGTTCGTTGACGGACTCAAAGCGGCTGGCGTCTCCCCACTTGTTGACAAGGTGAAAGAACTGACCTTCGACATCGGACCCGGCGTCGTAGGCACGTTTGAGTTCGTCGAAAGTGACGCCTTCAAAGGTAGCCCCCGTTCCTTGGTTGCGGAGGGCCGCGTTCTTGTGCAGCCTTCCGTTTTCATCCTTATAGACAACGACGTATCTACCGGGAGGAACGGTATCACCGCGTAAGGTCCGCACTGGAATCTCTAATTCGATGGAACTGAAAGACTGCCCTGCGTACTCCGAGATAGACTCGCGCATACGGATCCAATTGTCACCATCGCGTTCGGCGTCTTCAGGCGTGCGATATTGCGCGGCCCACTTCTGCTGATCCTGGAGAGCGCCGTCACTGCCGATGAATCCTTTGGGCCTTCCTCCACTGGATACCAGAACCACATAACGTCCATACATGAAACCGGAAGGCTGAACCTCGTAAGTCGTGAACTGTTCGCTGATCGTGAGTGGAAGAACAGGAGGCTTCTCCATAACCAGGATGACCTCTCCTTGGATACCCCACTGCCGGAGCAAGTAGGCCAAGTCTTCTTCGGCGTAGGTAGGGTGGGTAAAGTGGACGGCGAACTCGTACTCTTCCATCCAGGTAGCTCCCGTCCAAAACCGTTTGGTCTTTGGGTCTTGAATGACGTACTCGAAAATGGAACTCTGCTCGGCTGGCATGAGTTCGAGGTCGATCTCTCCGCCCCGGCTGATCTGCTTCATCACGAGTTCCTGGCTTCCGTCGATGCCCTCGTTGATGGACTCAGCTTGGTACCCAGGAGGCGGTATAACGCTAATGTCTTCAGCCTCCAACACAGAGGTCCAGTGGGAGAGTTCTTCGAGCTTGAAATACCGGGGAACTCCATAGGCGGTCATAAGCTGTTGGTCGTCCAGCGTGTCTCCAGTCATGCGCGTGTTTCCCAGTAGTTTAAGCCGCACGGTGTCGCCACCGCCATTGCCGTAGTCGAGCCTGGACCATGCCTCGTTAAGGGCTTCACCAAGCTGAACTTTGTCCCACGCAAAATTGACGACCTTGCGGAACTCGCCCACGCTGCGAGCGATCATGCGATCAAACTTGGACTGCCCCGCCGGGCCGAGCGCGTCGTAGACGGTGATGAGGGCATTGGCGGTCATGGCGTCTACCACCATACTCTTTCCGTCAGGCCATTGAAATTTCTCGGCCCGGTGGTCGCGGATGATAGCACGGATGGCGTCGATGTTGGGGGCGTAACCAACCTCCTGAAGAATAGACTCGCGCATCCTGGTCCGGGTGCGGGCGTACTTGGTGGCGTCGGCATATACGTCGATGGGCGTGTCGTACCCGGCCCCCCGGAACGTTAAAGTCCGCGTCGGGTCCGTGAGGTCTTCAACGACGATCTGCGGATTGAGCGGGGTACCCATGTTGAATACTTTGGTGGTGTAGCCGCTGACCCCCGGCTGGTAGGCGTTCTCACGCTCCCCATGTACGAAGGCTCCACCACGCAACTCGACGTAGCCAAGGGCCAGCAGGTCTTTGCGGAACTGGCGAGCCGCCGCGAAGATGGCGTCGTCTCCGGGGTACTCTGATGATTCTTTCACGTCGCCAGCGGACTGGCTCGTGTCCGGTCGCGCCCCTCCGGGCTGGTTGGACTGGAGCACCCGATTGTGACCTTCGTCAACCAACTGGACGATATAGTTGGCACGCCCGTACTCACGACTCTTACGGTCGTACATCTGGCGGTCGCCCCTGATTTCGTCGATCACCTTGCCAGTGGACTTGTCAACCACTTGGACGATAAGCCCTTCATGGATGTAAGGAGGCGCGTCGAAATAGTTGGTGCGCTCCAATTGCTCTTGACGAGCGCGGCCTGAACGCAGTATCCGATCAATCGTTTCGCTAATTTTTCCCATTGAAAAGCTCCTCTATTCCTTATGGTAAAGGATCACCGGTGCCAAAGTCAATCTTGGCCTTCATGTTCCACGTTGTCCAAGTACCCGATGACCGCATCGTCGATGTCCTCGTTAATCCGCTTGAGGTCAGCACGAGGATTAACGTTGACCCATACCTCCAATGTCGCGTCATCAACCCACTTAACAGTGTGCCTGAAAACCGAACTTACTTTTGTAACCGCGTCAGCGATCCCTCTCTTGAGTTCGGCGCTGGGTAGCTCCGGTATAATCGTGACATTGACCAGCATTTCGACAGGCTCAACGGCGACCTCAAAAATGTGGTAGCCCCGGTCGTCGATGTAGTCGGAAGGGATAACCTCTTGTTCCTTGACTACCGTTTCCTGAATCGTTTTGTAATCTTCGCCAAACGTATCTTTGCTCATAACAAGTCTCCTAAATAGATTTCAGTTCAAGTGCGCTTTTGAGATTGGCGGCAGCCCGATTTTTCCTCTGACGCAGCAGTGTGTAAATCAACGCGACCAGCATGTTGTAAGCCGAGGCTCCCAGCCAAGGAAAACTCAACCCGATAAAACCAGTTCCGAGAAGAGTCAGCATCATCATTCCTGCCGGAGACGTAAACATATCCGTGATGCTAAACGAACCTGCCAACGCCAGCGCCACCGTACTCAGGTCCATGTCAAACTCCAGGTCTCCAATGAAGGTCATGTTGAGCCAGATGTAAATGAGCAACCCGGCGACCACGATGCCCGTAACCTGTTTCAATATCGGGTAACGGTCAAGTACTTCGTCTATCTTCATGGCCCCGGACCTAACCTTTTGCCAAACTCCGGTCTTGTGTAATTCCTTGAATACGGAGAGTAGACCTTTGCGCACGAGCTTGGTGGCAGCTTGCACCGACTTGAGCGCCAACCCCAGGTTGAAACGTATCGCCTTGAGGAACGTAAAGGCATCCTTCTGTTTCAGCGCTCCCACGATCTCCCCCGCCCCGATTTTGAACTCAGACGAAATCTGCCCAATCGTATCCTTGAACTCCACGAATACCTTACCGAGCTTCTGCGCCAATCCGCTCTGTTTGATAACGTCCAGTATGCCCTCGTCCAAGCGGGAAGCGTAGAAAGAAGCGTGTGGCGTCCAACCCGCAGCAATGCGATCAAGTGATTCGCAATACATGCCGTAGGTGACCAACTGCGCTTCAGCTTCCGTCAGCGCTGAAGAGCCAGAAGAGTTGATGGTCTCGGCAAGGTAACTAAAATCAGAACTGTAGTGATCCTGACTCATATCTCCGCTCCTTTATCATGGGCGTACTGACGTAGGTCTTCCCACGTTTGCACGAGTCGTTTCTTCAATCGTTTCTTGTTGTCGTCGCTCAGGTATTTCCAAAAGTACGCGAGATTCCCATCACGCCGCTCACCGTACTCGAATCGAGCAATCGCCTGTTGGTAGAACGACTTGAAATCGGGGTACACCGATCTAAACGCCACGGTCAAATCCACAGTGCCTCCCGACGCCAACCGATCCACAGTGTCGAAAAACTTGGACACGACGGACTGGTAATAGGCGTTGTACTCGGTAGGGCTGTTGTAGTATAACGCGGCATCCTGTGTCTTGCCTCCCCTCGCGCTCAGTTTGCCGAACTGCTCGGGTGGCGTCCTGAGATCGTCAAAGTGATGGATGAACTCATGGATGAACGCCTCACGCTTGTCCTCGACCTGCTTAATAATGTCGTCCCACACGTTGCGCTTTTCATGTTCGTCGCCTTTCCCCATCATGGCGATGTCGAAGAAAAACGTCATTTTGGGAAGACCCAACTGGACGAGCTTTTTGTTTTCGCGTTTCGTCAGCGTGCCGTAACTGGACACGCTGGTCTCGGGCCGGAGCACAAGGTACACGTCCGGGTAACCAGGCAACGTGAAACCATCCTCGACCCTTTCAGGTCCAAAGGTAGTAAAGGGCAAGAGTAATTCCAACTCTTTAACGCTGGCCTTTCGCAATTCGCGCATAAGGTCGTCGAAGGCATCCCGTGCTTTTTGCCGGAACTCCTGGTCCCGCACCCCTTCGTCCAGCGACTCGGTAACCGCACCCTTTTCCCGTGCGTAGTCCTGGAGGTCTTCCCACGTTTGCGCCAACCGCTTTTTGGCTCGTTTCTTGTTTTCTGGCGTGAGGTATTTCCAAAAGTCCCCACCAACCTCTTCGGACTCGAAACGCATCACAGCGGTCTTGTAAAAATCCTGGAAGCTCGGGTAAAGCAAGTGGAACACTTTGTTGACGCGCTCGGGACTGTGCTCCGCCGCCGTATCAATGTTGTTGAAAAAGTGGGAGACGATGCTTTGGTAAAACGCATTGTACTCGATGGGGTTGTTGACATATGACGCCACGTCCCCACGATCAGCCGCCTGTCCGCTGGCCCCCACGACGCGAGTTTCGGCGCGTTGGTCATCCAGGTAATGAATGAACTCGTGAATAAACGCCTCTTCCTCGTATTCCATGCGAGCAAAGACATGATTCCATACCACGTTCTTTTCAGCTTCGGGGGCCGCGCCTCTCAAGACAGCGAGGTCTATACGATCCAGGGCGGGGAGTCCAAATACGATGATAGGCTCACCCGTGCCACGGATATGCCCAAAGGCTGAGCGCGATTGTCCAAAATCCAACGTCACTCTCAAATCTGCGTATCCCGGCATTACGTAGCCTCTCTTAACGCTGGACGCAATAAGTCCAGCCCGACCTTTATGGTCGGTTCCTCGAAGCTGCCGCATCATGGCCTTGAAAGCATCACGAGCTTGCTGCCGAAACTTTTGATCTTGCGCCCCTTCGTTGATGGACTCGCGGGCAGTGGGCACGCGGGTAAGGACGCTGAGGTTCTTGACCACCATCTCGCCAGGAGCAAACACCGCGATGTCGTAGCCCATGCCGTTAACGTAGTCATTGAGCGCCTGCGACCAGGAGATAGGGCTGGTTCTGATGTACTCAAGCTCGTCAGCCAGCAAGTCTTCCTTACCGCGAGCACGGGCGCGGTCGATGGCCTTGTCGTACTTGTACTGGATGACCTCATCCACCAATCCAGGCGGGGCCTTCGCAGGTAGAAGCGCACCTTGGAGCACGGTGGCATTGGGGTCCACGGAGAACGTGGATATGCGCCCACCGTAGAAACGCGCTCCGGTACGCGACTGCGACACGTAGAAGCCTCTGCCATAGAAGCCAGCGTCGCGGCTTTGTAAACGGGATGGGTCGATAACCTTAATGAACTCATTACTCCCGTGGTAGACGACGCCAAGGTCCGATCCGCGCTTGTTCCAGGCCGCTTCGTTGATGGACTCACAGGTAGACTTACTCTTCTCAATCTTGTTATGATGGGCTGCGCACGTCGCGTAGTAGTTGTCCGGGTGATTTGGCCCTCCGTCCTTGACCGCGTGTTGGTGATGGACAGAATGACTGGAAGCATCGCAATCATCGACCTCACAGTAGGGGTGGTCTCGAAGGTACGCATCACGATCCTTGCGCCAGCCGTGGCCGTACCCGCGCTTCGCCGCCGAGGGCCTGTTGTCTGACGGGTACGCGGGCTTGCCGGGTCCGGCTGACCCGAACTCCTGGATGGACTCGGCTAATTCAAGCGGTCCGACCCCTTGCTCCCACTGCTTCTCGAAATCAGCGGGTAGCTTTCCGTAGACCACGCGGACGGCGCGTCTCCGCTCGCGGGTGGGCGACGGCACTATCTCGGCAATGGCGATGATCCTGTTGGCTCCGCTGAAAGTAAGTGGCTCTAGCGTGCGGGCGGAAGGGCTAAAACCCTGGCCGATGAATAGTCCCGGCAACGTCCGCGTTACCTGATCTACTACAAGACGGAAATATTGCTCACCTTGTTCTTTGGACGGTTGTGGGACAAACAAGGCTGGATCGTTGAAACGCCTCCAGTTGTACTCCTCCCATTCCTTGGGGGCGATGTATGCCGACTTGCGGGTCAACGTCGCCAAGTACCCGTCGTCAAGAATGGCGCGTAGCCGGTCCGTCTCTTGCGCGTTGAGCGATTCACCACGCGCTTCTTTGGAGGCGCGGTTGAACTGATCGACAACTTTTTGTGCGTAGGCCGTGCGCTGGCCGACGGTGTATTTGTTGCCTTGATCCGTTACCAAATTGACGTAGGCGTCGAACACCTGATACGAGTTGGTCGTTTGGAGATCGAGCCAGAAAACCACGTCGTCCTCATCGGCGGTCAGACTGCGAGGTTGGACCTCCGCGACCACGATAACGCCACGGTTGGCCTGCGCGTCTTCCCTGGGAAGCGACATCCGAGCTTTAGTCAAGTCTCGCGTCAGGTAAATCCCTCCGTAGCTGGCGCGGGAAGCACGATTCAATCCTGCCTGCGGGTCTTCGGCCCATGCCCGTTGTTTGGGGTTGGGAATAAGGCCCTGCGAAAGGATGCGTCGTAGGTTCTTACTTGCCGTGCCGTGGTAATAGATTTCCTTGGGGGGCTTGCGACGTTCCTCTAGCGGCTCCAACGGTGCGCCCACGGGGGCTACCCGTTCCTGGATGGTCACGTAATCTTTGGCGTAGTCGTCAGCCATTGTTACCAGTCATCTCCTTTGCAGGTGTATTCCCAGCAAACCACGGGGCGATCATCTTCGAGTTCGCAGCCGTCAGGACCAAGGTGGCAACACGCTCCATCAGGCTGGAAGGGCAAAGCAAAGTCGTATGCTGGTTGGTAGCAGCAAGCACCGCAACCAGTAGAGCAAGTGTGTTCCGTAGCCACTCGTTAGCCCCCCATCAATCGGCGCATCGCCAAGGAATCTTTGGTGCGTTTGCCGGGTTTGATCTTGACGATGTTTTCATCGGTGGCGATGCCGGGGGTGCCGTACCTGCCACCCATGTTCAAGACCCAACCTGCCGGACCTCGCATCGTGGCGCGTCCACTGCGCTTCTGGCCGAAGCGGTCAACGATGGTCACCCGGTCGCCGGGCCTGATCGAATCGAGGACAGACTCGTTGACGGACTCGGTGGCCATGCGCCGAGGCCAGAGTACTTTGAACTCTTTGGTTGGGTTGATGCCTCGCGGCAGACGGTAGTTGATACTAGTCGCCTCGAAGGGCAACTCCACGACGATTCCTTGCGTACCTCCCTGGCGGCTGTGTGCATTCGCAAGACGCACGGCCTTTTGATAATCATCCTCAATGCCAGCGTCCTCGTACACACCATCCTCGGGAAAATAGACGTAGACGCCGTAAGCATACTCACCGGTAAAGGCTTCCTTGATGCTCTCGTCCAGGTGGAGGATCATGCCGCACGCCCGGCACCGTCCCTTCGGCTTCCCGCCCAAATAGCCCATGATCTCAACCGGGCCACCACCACACGCGGGGCACTGGCGCACGTCGTCATCGTCGTAATCGTCATCGTCGTAGTCGTCGTCTTCGTAGCCGTTCTCCTGGATGGCCTCTTTCACGAGGAACGCGACGGGGATGTCTTCGTTGTCGTTGGGGCCTTCACCGAACTGGACGAAAGCCACATCGCCATGCACGTTTTGGACGCGGCCTTGCTTGTCCATGTTCTCACCAACCCTCGGATACATGGCCTCCGTCTCCCGGTCGATGCGCTTGACCCTCACGAGGTCACCACGCTTGATGGCCACGTCAATGGGCATCCTTAAAAAATCATAGCGGTCCCGCCCAAAATCTGACTCATACTCCTGGATGGCTCCCTCGGTGACAAACGGCTTAAGCGCTCCCAACAGGTCAAGCAGCACGTCAACAGGAGCTAGGTAACCAGCGCGTTTACCCCAGCGCACAGTGGCAAGCTCAGTACCCAAACGTGTCGGGTTTGGACCTACCGCTCCGGCTGCAACTACGTTCACACGACCTTCACCCCCAACAGCAGGAAGCAACGCAATGCCGTAACGAGCGTCGTTGAAATCAAAGTTGACTAACGCCCTGTTGGTGTGCGTCATTTGCATCTCCGGGTTAGTAACTCCAAACTGCCGGGCCGTGGGGTTGGTATTCATCAACCGGGTAAGCGTCTCAGCGAACTGCTCGATGCCCATGCCCGGCTCATTGCCAAACTTAAAGCGGTCAGGGCCTACAGGTCCACCGCCGTATTCATCCAAACCGCCCTTGCGCTCCGCTGATTCGAGACGGGCGAGGACGCCGGGCGTCAGGTCGGCGCGGCTGACCTGGATGTTGATACCGGACTCGACACCCTCTTCGACCGGCTTGAACAAAAAGTAATTCGGGTCGCCAGTGCTGTAGACGTTGTAAGTGTCCCCGGCGTGCTCGACCTTGCTGCGGTACCCGCCCTTGATGGCAGCGGCTCCGGCGACGGCTTCACTGAGGCGTCCCACCAGGATGCTCTCCTGAGCGGTGGATTCTCCCAGCGTTACTTTCCGTAACAAGTGGGTTGGAATGACCCGGATCATGGCCTCGTGCTCCAGGATCACAGTAACCTTGGCTCCCGTGAGGACGGCTTCTTCGATCTTGCGCGTCACCACGGCAGGCGTGTCGTTAATCCCTACGTTTACTCTCATCATGTTCTCCTTGGATTCTCGCAACTGGCGGATGGTCAGATAAATCGAATCCACCTTGTAATCGTAGTCTCCTTCCATTGAACGTTCCACCTGGAGTTCCACCGTACCAGTGCCCACGGACACGTCATCATCCGTGCTGGAAAGAGTAACCTCGAAAGTAGCGGCGGTATTGAAACGCTCGGCGGCGTCTCCCAAAGCAGCGGAAGCTGCCCGCCAGTTCGTCGGCTCCAGGTTTAAGTCCAGTTCATCTCCGATGGCGTCGAGCACCCCCTCGATCACGGTATCAGGGTTGTCTGACACCGGAACAAAACGAGTG
>Ga0180438_10010945_pt1 | contig 11048 bp, 9 predicted proteins | sample SS_ome_12_FD_132455 | JGI IMG/M metagenome (GOLD analysis project Ga0180438, IMG submission 132455) | Hypersaline lake sediment archaeal communities from the Salton Sea, California, USA - SS_3_D_2 metaG | ecosystem: Environmental > Aquatic > Non-marine Saline and Alkaline > Hypersaline >... | reverse complement strand
CGTTTGTCGGCGGGTCCACAGTGATACCCCAACGACAGGGGCGATAACTTGAAATCGCTGAAACTTTCTCTGAAGATTCTCGGCGGGATCTTTCTTTTTCCCGTCCTATTGGTGTCGATTCTGACGATATACTGGGACATTCGAAGACCGCCTTCCTTCGAAACCGATCCGGTGCTCAAGCTCGACCACTGGGTGGCGGTACCTGCGGGCGACGATCTGCGGACACAACACAATTCGAACACGGACATGATCTATTATCGCGGGTCCTTCTTCCTCATCCACGCTCAGACCAAGTGGCATCTCGAGGATAAGAAGGGCGCGCTGGTGGTGCAGAAATCGGACGATGCCAGAAACTGGCACGAGGTGGCCCGCATTACCGTCCCCGATACGGACGTACGCGATCCCAAGTTCGCCATCATACACGGGAGGCTGTTCCTTTACTTTCTGCCGAACCTGCATTTCGACCCGCTGCCGAGGACTACGTTCTGGTCGGTAAGCGATGACGGTACAAACTGGCAGAAACCGCAGGAACTTGTCACAGTCACCTCGATCTATCGCGTGGACGGCGAACCGAAAAGAGTGACTTCCGGTGGGTGGAACCTGTGGCGGCCAAAGACAAGGGACGGCGAGACCTGGTACGTGGTGGCCGCGGGCCGAAAGCCCATGTACCGCAACATTACCACCATCCTTATCAAGACTCAGGACGGACTTAACTGGGAAGAAGTGTCCGAGGTCTATTCACAACACGGCAACGGCGAGCCGACGATGGAGTTCATGCCGGACGGCAGTATCATCTCAACGCTTCGATGTGGAAGCCTGGGCACGGGAGGATACCAGTTCGGCAATCCCACGGGCAACACCATCATAGCGACCTCATCTCCTCCTTACGAACAGTGGTCCTATGCCCACAGTTTCATCACGCGACTTGACGGCGCGACCCTGTTCCCTATCAACGGCAGGATATTTGCGGTTGGTAGGAACCACCTGGGCCCGCGATTTGATCTCGGCAACCATCTGACAACAAAGAGGACTGCCTTCTATGAAGTGAAACGGGACAGGCTCGTCCATCTGTTCGACCTGCCGAGCAACGGCGACACCGCCTATACCGGTGTTGTGGTCAGAGGCGATGATATCTATACCAGTTACTATACCCCTCCAATTCACAAGGATTATCCCTGGATTCTGGCAATCTGTTTCAAACCGAAGACGGAGATCAGGATCGCTAAGGTTAGCGCGTCGGGATTGCTCAAGTACGCTGACAGTGTCAAGCCACAGACAAGAATAGAAGGAACAGAGTTTTATCGAGCAGAGGCGGAACAGGAGTCATAACCGTGGATAAGGAAAACGTAAAGTTTGTCATTCACGTACTCATATCGCTGGTTATAGGTTTCCTGGTGGCCTATCCGCTGTTCCTTTACGGAAGACACTTTCTTATAAGGTAGGAAAGCATGGAACTCAGAAAGGCAAAGGCGTGGCCTTACATAAAGACCGGCTACTGGATACTGGTGTTCTGCGCAGCGGCATTCTTCTACTGGCTGATATTCTCGACCCTGTTCTAGCGAACCGGTGATGATTTCATCCTCAGCGGAAGGAACTATCTCGGTTTTCATACCGTTTTGAAAAGCAGATCCCTCACTTACGCTCGGGTCGAAGACTCGCCGCGGAGAGATGACAGCCAAGCGCAACTATGCAGCATCTCGCTGTTTGCCCGGTCGCCTCAGTCTATAAGGGCGGTTCGCGAACCGCCCCTACGTTCAAGCAAGGGCCGTCATCAAACCAGCTTGCCACGCTTCCCTATGGTCGCTCCTAAGAAAGTGGGGACTGACACAAGCGCAGCGAGGTACAAGCTTAGACGTGTCTGTCCCCTTCTTCTAGTGATGTGGCAGGCGGCAAATGAAGAGCAGCCTGTCTCCACTACGTTCTTCAACGCCGAGTTCTTCGAATAGAGTAAAACCTTTCTTCCGACATATTTGCTCGATTCGTTCCATTTCTTTCGCGGAGTAACGAGTGTCTTTGGCCACAGCGTGAAGTACGAATGGATGACTTTCAGTCTCCTTGCTGACTATTCCCATCCGCCGCTGAAGTTGCCGGGCGATCTCAGCCCCTTCGGCCGAGTATGTGCCGTCAATTCGCGGTTCGAGCTCCACAAAACCCCTCTGCAGAGCGAAATATCCCGACGGCGTCGCGGTTGTGCCCCAGAACAGGAGACGCCGCCCGGTCTTCTTCTCCCAGTCTATTGCATCGGCCATGAAACTGCCGTACAACTGCTCATAAAACCCTTGCCAGACAACTTTCGTTGCCCTCGCACTTTCGCTGGCCCCGGTCCATCCAAGATATACCGTTGGAAGAGCTTCGCCTTTGACCGTCAGCGTTTCCCAGGCAACCATAAAGAACGCCGCCAGGTTGTCGTCATCATCTCTTGCAAGGTATATCGTGTCACAGTGCTCGAACTCGCGAGCAAGGACTGGGGCGGGGTCCTCATAACTCGGTTGGACAAGTTGCAGTATTGCCCGCCGCAGGTTTTCGTCTTCACGAAAAGCGCCATCTCGTACTTCGCAAATCAGCATCGGCTCTATCCCCACCGTCTCGCCGGGTGAATATGGAGACCAACTGCGCGCGGCGGCGTGTCCGCTGGAATGTGCTCTTAGGTGTTTCCCACGAGAACGCAGGTCATCCATCGCCGATTGTACCGCAACGCGTTCTCGCGATACAACCGTGATGCGAGAAAAAGGTTACAGACACGTCTCCGCTCGTACCTCGCTGCGCTTGTGTCAATCCCCTTTTTCTTAGGAGCGCCCACACCCTGTCGTCGTTGCGAACGTAAGTGAAGCAGTCTCGGTTTTCACCGCGTGCCATACAACCAGATTGCCACGCTCCCTGCCGCCGCCGCTGTACTCCGGCGGCCAGGTAAATCGCTCGCAATGACAGTGGTGGTGGAGGATCGCTGCGGCTATATTCCAGAAGTCGCCGATTACGCACGAGCAACCTTGACACCAACATCCAGAGGTGATAGGCTGACACTCGAGATATTGGTCGTCGGAGAGCCGAACGTCGAACCTTGTTGCAGCGCGGATGGGTCCGAAGAAAGCGGCACGGAAGTCAAACTGATGTTGGGAGGAACGAATATGTTCGAGAAGCTGTCCGTTAGAGCGGGTATCGCCATAGCTGTCGGATCTCTGTTGTTGCTGGCCGGTTGTGCTTCGGTCATACGACAAGAGCTTCGTGGTGGTCCTTACCCCCCAAGCAAGACGTTACCACAGGTGGTGGACAAAGCTCCGGAGGGTTCCACGTACATAGGGTACATTATCGCGGGAGGCACGAGAAACGGGATTCTTAAGCTAGCCGCCAAACGAGGGGCAACCATCGTGGAGATTACGCCTACGACGGTCGAGACCGAGCGTACAATATACGAGATAAGACGTGACGGCGATTACGTAAATCAATACCCGATTGGGACGGAGACGGTGTTAGTAAACGCGCACGAAGTCTTCATGTTCCGCTGATTCGATCGACCGAGAGCATCCGCGAACGGAGTATAAACGCCTCAGTGACTACCGTCGCCATCCCTTCTTGCGGGGAGTCGCATGCGGAACGGGTCTCGCCTTCTTATGTACCGTGATGTTGCCGCCGCGCAAGATCCCGCCCGCCGTTTCAGTAGGTTCATCGTCCGGCGCCGCACCGGGTGCCCAAATGTCAATTGTGAAGGCGTCGACACCTCTGCCTGGCTTGCCGTTATCGACCGCCGTTGCAAGGAACCAGCAGCCTTTTTGCCCGTTGACCGACGCCCGCCCCATGAAATGGGCGACCTTTCCACCGGCGACCACCAGCAGTTCGATAGAGGTACTCCTCAGGTCGATATAGCCGTCTGACGAGCGGAACATGATGTGCCCTCTTGGCCGGCCTCTTATGTACTTGGCGTTGAAACCGAAGTTGCACCGTGCGTTCGGGTAGGTGTTGACCCCGTCATCCTTCGGCAGTATCCATCCTCCGCCGGTCACAAACCCACCGCGCGGATTGTAGACCACGACCTCCGCAGATGCCGTTGCATCATAGCTCGCCAGAGTAATCTCAACTGCGTATACACCGGGTTCGAGCGGGTCGACAGCGTGCGCGACGCCCCCGTCAGAAAAGGCGCTTACACCGATTGCGCCCACGCCGTCGGCCTCCAGTGAGAAGGTAACCAGCTCGTCGTCAATATCCAAAACGTTACCCTCCTCATCGCGCAGAGTGGCTACCAGATTGACATCAACCGTCGGGTTCCCCCCGGTGGAAACGAGCAAGTCACCGTCATATGTCACGTTTACTGAAGCGACTTGACGATTTGACAGCAGGATCGTCACGGAGTCGTCCACGTGCTCTGCGACGGCGAGATCAGGGTATCCGTCCTCGTCAAAATCGGCCGGAACCAGGCCAAACGGTTCGCTTCCGACTGCAACGGGATCGTCAATGGCATACTGGAAGGTTCCATCGCCGTTGCCCAGGAGCAGTGAAACGCTGTCCTCATATTGGCTGGTTACGGCAAGATCGGCATTGCCGTCGTCGTCGAAATCGGCGACTGTGACGTACCGCGGCCCGCTCCCGACAGTGTAGTCCACAGGAACGCCAAAAGTTCCATCGCCGTGCCCGAGCAGGACCGACACTACCGATAGGTTGTACCTTGTCACGGCAAGGTCCAAGTGGCCGTCATGATCGAAATCCGCCGGCGCAATTATCCACGCCGAGCCGGGCAGACTTGAGTTCACAGCGCCTTGGAACGTGCCGTCTCCATTCCCTGCGAGGAACCACAAACCGAACCCGACCGTGTTGCTCGCGACGAGATCGACGTTCCCGTCTTCGTCAAAGTCGGCCGCCGCAACGCCCCGGGGAAACAAGCCGACCGCGTAATCGACAGGGGTGTGGAACGTCCCGTCACCCACGCCAAGCAGTGTCGACACAGTGCTGCCCCAGTATTTTGTTACCGCCAGGTCAGGGTCATCGTCCCCATCAAAGTCTTCCGCTGCTATGCCTTCCAGCGGCATGTTGCCAATGCCGAAGTTGAGCGCTGTTTGTAATGTCCCGTCACCGTTACCGAGAAGAATCGAGACATTGTTGGTTCCTGGGTTAGTGACCGCGAGGTCCACGTGTCCGTCGCCGTTGAAATCCTCGGTGGCAAAGGCTCTTGGCTGGCCTCCGGCGGTATAGCTGCCCGCGTACACAAAAGTCCCGTCACCGTTGCCCAACAGCAAAGCGACGTTGTTCACAGGCAGATATTGGAGCGACACGGCAATGTCAACGTGGCCATCCTCATCAAAGTCCCCGACAGCTACATCGCAAGGGCCGTCGCCGACGTAGTAGCTTATCTCCGCTCCAAACAAGGGTTCCTGGCACCACGACGTGCCATGCATCGTGCCCATCAACGCTGCAGCAAAACATGCAAGCGCTATAGTTCGCCAACGGATGGTGAAGTCATTCTGGGCTTTCATTTTATCTCCCCCCTTCGTCCACCGCGTATGACCGGTTTTTCTCACCAAGGAATTGTACCCGGGGGCCCCTGAGGGATACCCCTTCCTGCCTTGATAGAAGCCCGTCCTCTTACCTTCCTTGCGGCATCAGTGTGTCAGAACCACCAGACAACTCGACACGTTGTCCCGGCTCTCGATATATGCTATGCCCCACCATTATATTATACCCGATCTCGGGCCGTTTCCGCGAACCTGAAGCCCCGAAAACCTCTGTCGGACTACAACAGGAAACAGTCCTCACATTATGCGCACTTTTCGTCCGCGAGAAAACAGGCGGGATTGACACACAGTGCTGGAACAAGCTCATGTCACGGCTCGGCTGGAGCCTCGCCCTCCCGTGGTGGATGGACATCGGAAACCAAACAGTCTCGGGAATCCTCTATTGGTAAGAAGATTATCCGCCCCCACGTTCAAGCGCCGCCACACTGCGAGATTTGACTGTGCATTGCATAGAGACGTAGTGCCTTGGATTCATCAACGGCTGGTGTGCTAGACTGATGGAAGTTGTCCCGGGAAAACCAAGCGTTAGATGCCAATCGTTAGCGGAGGAATCGGAAATGTTTCGAGACAAATTTGGTACGGCGGCCCTGTCTGTTTTGGCAATCTTGGCTGGCCCGGTGTTCATCTGCGGATGCGGCTCAGTGGTGCATCGGGCACTCGAAACGCCGCCACAATCCCTTCTGGCTGAGGCGATGATTATCAGGGATGCACAGTCCCGTCGTGCGTCCAGCTACGACCGTACAGGAGGCAACGCAGACTGGCAGATCTTCCAGCCGGGGCAAACGCTGGCCCTGGCGGAACTCGAAGGGGCAGGCTGCATTAAGCATTTCTACTGGACGTACATCATCGGCGAGGAAACTACCCGGCAACACCTTTTCCGCGACATGATCCTCCGCATGTATTGGGATGGGGAAGAAGCGCCCAGCGTGGAGTGCCCTATCGGCGATTTTTTCGGCGTGTCGAACTGCATGCTGCGTCCGGTACGCTCGTTAGTTCTGGTCATCAATCCGGGTACCGGCGCCGCACCAACCAGTTGGGGGTTAAACAGCTACTTCCCGATGCCCTTTTCCAGTGGGGCGCGCATTGAGGTGACCAACGAGGCGGAAGTCCCCCTCGGGATCTGGTATCACATCGACTACGAGACCTACCCGGAAGTGCCGCAATGGCTCAACGATGCGGGCCGCTTCCATGCACAGTTCCGCCGCACCAGAACCACGGCCGTCGCGGCACCCGGCGGAACCAACACGACTGGCGAGGACAATTACGTTATACTCGAAGCTGTCGGGCGCGGCAGCCTGGCCGGGTACATGCTCAGCGTAGACAACGTCACGGGCGGCTGGTGGGGTGAAGGAGACGACATGGTGTTTGTGGACGGCGAGTCGTGGCCGCCATCGTTCCACGGTACGGGAAGCGAAGAGATATTTGGAGGCGGCGCCGGGCCAAATGTCGAGTACTCTGGACCCTACACAGGTTTTCACCTTGTCGAGAACCGACTCGATGACCCCTGGTTCGGCAAGAACGGGATGTACCGCTTCTTCGTCCACGATCCGATCCGGTTTCGCGAATCAATACGAGTAACGATTGAACACGGCCACGCCAACGACCTGGCAAACGACTACTCCAGCGTCGCCTACTGGTACCAGGAGGAACCGCATGCGCCGTTTCCTACGCTTCCTCCGCCAGAGGAAAGAGCCGTCATAGAACCTCCTCCTATATCGCACGTCGAGGGTGCGATCGAGGCGGAAGGCCTTCTGGGAACGGTCTCAAGCTCCGGTGACCCTGTCCGCTCGTTGCGGTTCCCGGGCGAATGGAGCGCGGGACGTTTCTTGTGGTATCTGGGCAACGCGCCGGGCGACTTCGTCAGTATACAGGTTCCGGTCGAGGCGGACGGAGTCTACGAAGTTGTGATGTACCTGACCAAGGCCAGTGATTTTGGCACGTTCCAACTCAAGGTGGACGGTGAAGATGTTGGCGCGCCATTCGACGCATACAACGGTGAAGGAGGCGAGGCCGCGACCCACGTCATTCGAGCTGAGGAGGTTGAATTCGGCACCGTGAATCTTGCCGCCGGAGCTCATACGTTCGAGTTCCGTCTCGTTGGAAAAAACGAAGCGGCTACCTCATACATGGTTGGCGTCGATTGTATTGTGCTGCGGCGTCGCCAGTAGAGTCGTCCAACCTGCGCAAAACAGGTAGACCGTCACGCTTTGTGACTTTACTAGTGCTTACCGGGAGCCATCGCCACACCACGCCGCTCGTACGCGATGTAAGACTCTAAAGCCACCATCTTCGGATCGTCGGCCTTGAGAGTTTCCCCCTCGAGCGGATTTTGGAGACACCAGTTGATCATGTCGCGAAGGGGTATCACGCGGCCCAACTGCCGCTGGAACTTGGGGTACGTCTCAGGATGGGTATTAGCGGCATTCGGGTGGCACTGCGCGCACGCCACACCGTTGGTGCCGAGCTCCGGGCTGACCCACAGTTCGCGGCCCTTTTTGACCACGCTCATGAACTCATCTTCCCAGCGCTTCACATCCTTCTTGGTGAACTCGTCCGCAAGGATCAGTATCCCGCTCGCTAACACAACAGCGACAACCGCCGCTACTGCTGGTATCATTATCTTCTTGGCCATCGCTTTCTCCTCTCAGTAGTGGATCTGGGGCGCGATCCGACGATCCGCAGCCTGGTACACGCTGTCCTCAGGATGTCCCGTTTTCCTGTTGAACGCCACGGTCCGATCCGTGTTGTTATACAGGTTGTAGTTCATCGCGACTCGTCCGCTCTCCATGTTGATAAACTGCCAGCCGGTCGCGTCACGTTCGAAGAACGGGTCCGCGCGGTTCATTTGCACCGTGAGCTTTGGCAGATGGCTCTCGGCCTGCGCGTAACTCTGCGGGTACGGCCACGGCCAGGCGGTGGCCATCACCGAACTAAAGGTGATGTTGCGGATCTGGTTGTACTGGATCTGGTGAACGTGGCCGTACACGACGGTTGCGTCGGGGAACGGCCGGAGCAACGCCTGCACTTCCTCCGCGTCGTCGGTCCAGAAATTCCATCCTTTATATATCTTCTGGATGGGCGAGTGCGAGAACACCACCACGGGCGTGTTTCTCTTCACCTTTTCCAGGTCCTTACGGAGCCATGCACGCTGCTTCTCTCCCACCATGAACGGCGATCCGTTCGGATTATCCAACCCGGCCATCTCGAGCATCCGCTGCTCGTCCGTCGGCCAGCGATTAAACGTCCACTCGTCGGAGGTAAGGATACTGTTGAGGGTCACGAAATGCACGCCTTTGTGGTCCCAGCTGTAATAGTGAGGACCGAACAGTTCCGACCAATATTTGCCCAGATCGTAGTAGTAGTCGTGTTCGCCCATCACACAGTGGAATTTGTAGTTGAGTTTAGAGAGCATCTCCAATCCGTGGTCGAGTTCTTCCTTCTTGCCGAGCTGGGCTAAGTCGCCGCCGAACACCACAAAGTCCGGCTTCGGCTGCAGCAGGTTGGTCTCGGCCACGGCTCGGATGAGCCCGCGGTCCCAGTTGCGCACGAACTTCGCGCCCTTGATCTGCTGGATGTGGGCGTCGGAGATATACGCGAAGGTGAAATTGTTCTGAGAGTCGGCGAAGGCAAGCTCCACCATGCTCACCGGCAGGGCGCCCACCGCAGTGAGAGCCCCCGCGGTCTTGATGAAGTCGCGACGGGTCGTACGGAATCCACGCATGTCGGGATCTCCTCTAGTTGCTGCCGGTCTTTCCGGCCAGGTGAGCGTATTCCGGGCTGGTGAGCGCCTCCATGAATGTCACGAGATCGTCGATTTGCTCGTCGGTCAAGTTAAGGGGGCGGATGCCGCCACTGAGAAAGTCGTTTACTGGATCGCCTTCCTTGGTTACACCACCGTTGTTATAGTGCACCATCACGTCTCGCAGCTTCGCCAGGCTGCCGTCGTGCATGTAGGGAGCTGTGACGGCTATATTGCGCAAGGTCGGTGTCTTGAACGAGCCCAGATCGTCGAATCCGCGCGTCACGGCGAACCTGCCCAGCTCCGATGTCCGCTTGTCGGTCAGCACCTTGACGTTGACCTCGGAGGCGGTGGCTTGGGCCTTCAGGAACTCGCCGGCAAGTTCGGGCACTTCACCCTGGATATCGTTGATGCCCACACCGACGTTGTGGAACCGGTTGTCGGTGAACAGCGCTTGTGTCTGTTCCACGACATGGCACGATACGCAACGCCCCTGGTTCACGAACAGGTCGAAGCCGCGCTTCTGCTGCTCGCTGAGCGCGTTCGCTTCGCCGGCAAAGTAATATCGGTCGAAGGGCGAGTTGCCGGCCACCTGAGTGCGCTCGAAAGCGGCGATGGCCTGTGTCACTTCCGTCATGGTGATCGCGTCGCCGGTCTTGCCAAAAACGGATTTGAATCTCTTAACGTAATCAGGGTCCGTGCGAACAATATCGAGTATGGGCTGATGGTCCGCGAGCCCCATTTCGACCGGATTAGTGAACGGATGCAACGACTGGTCCTCCAGGCTGGGCGACCTGCCGTCCCAGAACATCGTCTCGAAGTAAACGGCGTTGATTACGGTGGGGGCGTTTCGCGTTCCCGTGAGCTTGTCGATGCCCTCCGAGACGCTCAAAGGGCTGTCTGTGAAAGCCTTCTCAACCGCGTGGCATGTGGCGCAGCTGACCTCGCCCGTAGTGCTGAACCTGGTGTCGTTGAAAAGCTTCTCTCCCAGAGCGATCTTCTCGGGCGTCTGAGGATTCTCTTTCGGGTAGGGCACAGGTGGTAGACCCAGAGGAGGTGAGGGTCCTGGTGGTTTCTCCGCAGCCAAACCGGCTGCGCAAACGAACCCCGCGACAAGGACCATGGTGTAAAGGAATCTCTTCATGAGCCCTCCCTCCTGCTCGCGACGATCACTGGATTGTTGCTTTCTACTATACACCCGATGTACGTCATTTGTCAAGTGCGCGAAAGGGGGGAGGGGTGGCGAAAAAGGCGGCTGAAGGCAAACCGATGGCATTGTGAGCAAGGTTACCCGCTATGCATGTCAACGACTTCTGGACTCCGTTGAGGTTGCACCGGCGTTGACAGCGACTACGACTACTGATAATATGGCCTGGAACCTGCCTACGACGGTCGTGGACGGGCCAAACTGAGGAATCTCGTATAAGGTGAGACGTGCCATGACGCATTCACATCATCACGCTTCGTGCACAGGATGTTGCCGCGGTATCAGCAGACGAGACTTTGTTAAAGGCGCCGGTCTGGCCGCTGCGGCGGCCGGGACGATTGGAGCGGCCGGGAATCCGGCCCGTGGCTCAGGAGACCAGCGCGTCCGTGTCGGCCTCGTTTTTCTGTCTAAGGCAGGTTCGAGCTGGCCTTACCCGACGTTTGACGTTACGGCCCGTGAGAAACAGATCCTTCGTCTGCTGAAGGACGGTTGTCCAAAGATCGAGTTCGTGCCTGTCGCGGTTCGAGATCCAGACGACGTGCGCAAGGCCGTCGCCCTGGACAACCAGGTAGACGGTTACCTCATCTATGCCGTCACACTG
>Ga0180438_10010944_pt1 | contig 11048 bp, 10 predicted proteins | sample SS_ome_12_FD_132455 | JGI IMG/M metagenome (GOLD analysis project Ga0180438, IMG submission 132455) | Hypersaline lake sediment archaeal communities from the Salton Sea, California, USA - SS_3_D_2 metaG | ecosystem: Environmental > Aquatic > Non-marine Saline and Alkaline > Hypersaline >... | reverse complement strand
GGCCGAGAAGCACAGGAAACACACGCGTTGGGAGTTGAGGTCGCCAGACTGGTGGGTGCCGAAGAGATGCACGGAGCACTCACGTACTTCGCGCGCTACGATGTGGCTCTGATGCTTGACTTGTGCTGGCGTGTGGGGGCCATTGAAAGCGACCCGCGGGTGGCCAATCTCGTAAGCTTTGTACGCGACCAGCGGGGACCCTTTGGACTTTGGAAATGCCACGTCCGCCCCCAGGCATCGCGTTGGCTCAGCTTCGACCTGCTGCGCTCGCTCTCCCACCTCCTGGGGAGTTCAGATTGGATCAGTTTGGAGCCGCGAACGCCTTTTGCACCATATCCGAAACGCCCAAGACGCTACTGAGAATCGATGCATGGCACCGCTCAGCGCCAGCCAAGAGGGATCAGCAAAGTCGGCAGACAAGAGGGAGGTTCAGGATTACCATGAAGAGCTATCGCAAGGAACTGTGGTTCAACACACCGACGCGGCGCGCGCTCATCAACATCACGCCGCAGGTGAGTAGGTGTGTCGATGAAAGTGGAGTGACGGAGGGGCTGGTGCTGGTGAACGCCATGCATATCACCGCATCTGTCTTCATCAATGACGATGAGACGGGTCTTCACCAGGACTACGATCAGTGGCTAGAAACGCTGGCACCGCACCAGCCTGTCAGCCGCTATCAGCACAACCGCACGGGTGAGGACAACGCGGATGCCCACCTGAAGCGCCAGATCATGGGTCGCGAAGTAGTAGTGGCCATTTCCAGCGGTGCCCTGGACTTTGGGCCGTGGGAGCAGATCTTCTATGGCGAGTTCGACGGACGGCGCAGGAAACGAGTCCTGGTCAAGATCATCGGAGAGTGAGCGCACACAGAGCAATGACCAAGCGACCTGAAGTCACCGAATCCAAGATCCGGCGCTGGGTTGGAGACGGGGCGTTTGCGCGCGGACAGGGGTATTTCGAAAAGGGCAACATAGTCAGCCCACGCCTTCAGGGAAACACGCTCAGGAGCCTCTGTGTGGGCTCTCGCTCACAGAGCTATGTGGTCGAGGTTACCCTTGGCCGACACGGCATTGTCAGTGGCGAGTGCTCCTGTCCTGTGGGAGGCAGCGGTCAGTGCAAGCACGTCGCGGCTTTGCTTCTCACCTGGCTGTACCGGCGGCAGGCCTTTCAGGAGCTGGAGGAACCACGCATCGAATTGGAGAGGCGCACCAGAACCGAACTACTCGCCACGATGCTCAAGGTGGCTGGGCGACAGCCTGACCTGGAACCATTGCCTGAGCTGCCTGCCGCCAGCGGCCCAAAGTCCAGTCAGCCTCTGCCCCGAGAGATGATCCGCCGTCAGGTGGATTTGGCCTTCGCCAAGGCGGCGCGTCACTGGAAAGACCCCACCCGGCTTTCTCTGGACCTGCAGGACGTTGTCGATGTGGGCGATGTCTACGCCCAGTGGGAGGATTGGCGCAGCGCGGCGATTGTCTACCAAACCGTGGCTCTGGGGGTCACAGAGCACTACCACGAGGTCCCATACGACGAAGGAGAAATGGCCGATATCGTCTACCTCTGTACCGACGGCCTCGCAGAGTGCCTCAAGGCCAACCGCGAGGCGAGCGAGCGCCAGGAGCTTCTGCGAGTTCTCTTTGAGGTGTATCGTTGGAATGTCGATTCTGGTGGCTACGGTATCGGCGAGGATATCCCGGAGATCATGCTCGCCCAGGTCAGTGTTGCAGAGCGACAGACGGTCGCGCAATGGGTTCGCAAAGCGCTGCCCTCAGGCTACTCGCTGCTCGATGTAGTTCGCCGCCACTTGTATGGCCGCTTCCTGATTCAGCTGCTGGAGACACAGCTCGACGATGAGTCCTTCCTTGAACTCTGTCGTGAGACAGAACGCCTGGAGGATCTGGTCAATCGACTGTTGAAGCTGAATCGGATCAGCGAGGCAGTGTCCGAAGCCGCCCGGGCGGGCGACTGTGAGCTGCTTCTGCTGGCCGAGTTATTCGTATCACATGGCTGCTCGGATCAAGTGGAATGGTTGATCCGCCAGCGCGTCCCAATGAGTGACGATGCCCGGTTGAGCGAATGGCTGAAGACCCGAGCAGAGGAGCGTGGTGACCTTGCGGAAGCCCTGACCCTGGCTGAGGCCTTGTTTTGGCGTCAACCCTCGCTGGAAGCATACAAGGATGTACGGAAACTGGCCCGCAAGCTCAAGCGATGGGACACAGTTCAGGCAGAGTGCCTGACGCACTTGCATGATGAGAGGGAGTTTGGGTTGCTCACTGGGATTCACGTTCTGGATGGCGATGTCGATCGGGCCCTGGAGTCGCTGGAGCAGTTCCGCGTGCAACGGCCGTCTGGGGTGAGTCCCTGGTCACTGGAAGTGGCATGCGCGGCAGAGACGAGCCGACCGCAGGAGGCTGTCCGCCTCTACATGGAGGAGGTTGAGCGCCTGGTCCACGCCCGAGGACGGGGCAACTATGCCCAGGCTGCAAGATGCCTTCTTCGTGTACGCGCCATCTATGAAAACAGCAGTGACCAGGCGGCTTGGCAGGAGCTCATTGCCAGCATACGTGGGCAGAACCGCCGTCTGCCCGCCTTCCAGGAGGAACTGAAGCGGGCTGGACTGTGACCTGCCTCGGTGGCAGCGCACGGCGCCGAGAGTATTGCCCCAGCCCCGCTTTCTCAGAGCCGTGAGTCAGGGGAATCACTTGGCCTTTGCCTGACCCTGTGGTATCATGAGAATCGGATAACCTGTCTGATCAGACGCTGCATGCATCCATGCCTCGACCTCGTTCCAGAGAGGAGTGTGAGACTTTGACAGCCGACTGATGGCCACTGTTCGATCCTGGCCTGCGGCCGGCTGTCATTCTGTCTGCGACTTGCCACACCCGCGTTGGAGGCAAGCCCCCGGGTGTGGGGCTTCCTACCGCTTCGCCCGTCAGGAGGACACAGTATGATTGCCTACCTTCAAGACTGGTGGCACAAGCTCACAGCGCCGCGTGCCGCTGATCCGGACGAAGCGCGTCGCGAGTACATGGCCAACGTCATCATCCTCGGCGTGGGTTCCATTGGCCTGATCTATGCCATGCTGATGAGCATTCTGTACGCCGCCGTTCCAGGCCTGCCTCGGGAACCATTGCTAGGAGCTGCGGCCAGCTTGCCGCTGATGCCGCTGTGCATGTGGCTGTCGCATCGTGGGTTGTGGCGAATCGTTCCGGCAGCTCCCATCCTGGCTCTGCTCGCCATCACCATCTATGGCCAGTGGACCTTCGGTCCCTACAATGTCGCCATCGTGCTCTACGGCGCTCTGGTCATCATCGCGCTGGTGGCCTACGGTGCGCGGGTCGCTGCGGTGGCTGCCTTTGCCAGCGTCGCCAGTTACGCCCTGGTCGGCGCCATCACGCTGGAGCGAGAGGCACCGGCCGTGAGCATGCCGGTCCGGATCATTGTGTTGACAACTAGCCTCGCCATTATCATCCTTCTGCAGTGGTTCTTCACCAGCCAGCTACGCCAGGCACTGGCGGAGGCACGCACATACGCTGCCGAACTGCGCGACAGCGAGCGTCGCTATCGCACCCTGTTTGACAACGTGCCCGTTGGGCTGTACCGTACCACGCCCGACGGCCGAATAGTAGACGCTAATCCAGCGCTGGCGCAGATGCTGGCCTACGAGGACATCGCTGCCCTGTGCGAGGTGAACGCCGCCGGTCTGTACGTAGCCAAACGGGACCGTACGAGATGGAAGAGACAGATGCAGCGGCACGGCGTGGTCCGGGACTTTGAAACCCGCTTCCGGCGCCAGGACGGCGAGGTCATCTGGATTAACGACACTGCGCGTGCTATCCGTGACGAGGCGAGGGACGTTCTCTACTTCGAGGGAAGTATGGAGGACATCACTCAGCGCAAGCAGGCAGAAGCGGAACTGAAGCGGTATCAAGAACACCTTGAGGAGCTGGTCGAGAAGCGCACCGCCGAGCTACAGAGGAGCGAGGAGCGGTACCGCACACTGTTCGATGGTGTGCCGGTAGGGCTGTACCGCTCGACGCCGGATGGAACAGTGGTGGATGCTAATGAGGCGGTCATGAGTATGCTGGGCTTGTCAGGTCTTGAAAGCGTGCCCAACACCGAGACCGTCTACGTAGATCCGCACACCCGCGATCGTTGGAAGGCGCTCATGGATCAGCACGGAGTCGTTCGCGACTTTGAATGCCGCATGCGCAGGCATGACGGCACCCTCGTGTGGGCCAAAGACTCGGCACGAGCCGTAGTCGACTCGCAAGGGCACACGGTCTACTACGAAGGCAGCCTGGAGGATATCAGCGCCCGGAAACTTGCCGAAGAGGAGCTGCAGAAGGCCAAGGAGGCTGCTGAAGCCGCCAACCAAGCCAAAAGCCAGTTTCTGGCCAACATGAGCCATGAACTGCGCACACCACTGAATGCCATCATTGGCTTCACCCGGCTGGTAAGGCGGCGAGCGGCAGACCTACTACCGCAGAAGGACCTAGACAACCTGGGAAAAGTGCTTGTGAGCGCCGACCAACTCCTTGGACTGATCAACGATGTCCTGGATCTGTCAAAGATAGAAGCGGGCCGCACGGAGGTCAAGGTCGAAGCGTTCGACCTGCCCCCTCTGCTTGAGGGCTGCAGGCTGACCGTTCAACCGCTGATCAAGAGCGACAAGGTCCGACTAGTGAGCGAAATCCCTTCGGATCTGCCACAGCTGCATACTGACCGAGGCAAGCTGAGGCAGATTGTGCTCAACCTGCTCGGCAACGCCGTCAAGTTTACTGAGCGGGGTGTTATCACCATTACAGCGCGTCACCGCGATGGTGTACTCACGCTGTCTGTTTCTGACACGGGGATCGGGATAGCCGCCAATGACTTGGAGCGCATCTTTGAAGCATTTCAGCAGGTTGACGCCAGCACCACGCGCAGGCATGGCGGTACCGGCCTGGGCCTCACCATCAGCCGGCAGCTTGCTCAGGCACTGGGAGGAGATATAACCGTTGAGAGCGAGGTCGGCAAGGGCTCAACTTTCACCGTGACACTCCCAGTGCACTATACTGAAGCCTTACCAACCGATCCCCCCAGGGCTGAGGCGGAGACATGAAACGCATCCTGGTAGTGGAAGATCAGGAACTCAACCTGGATCTGCTGGTGCAGCTGCTGGAGGATTGCTACGAGGTCGTAACCGCAGCGGATGGCGCCTCTGGCATTGAAATGGCCCACCGCCTACGGCCGGACGCTATCCTGATGGATCTGTCCTTGCCGGTACTGGACGGCTGGGAGGCCATACGACAGCTCAAGGCCAGCGCAGAGCTGAAGCACATTCCCATCATCGCCTTGACGGCACATGCCATGGCCGGAGACGAGCAGCGCGCCCAAGACTGTGGTTGCGATGACTACCTAACAAAGCCCATTGACGAGAGCCTGCTCTACGCAGCACTCGAGCGGCACCTGGGAGTGGAGAACGATGCGCAATCGAACCTCGATCCTGATAGTGGATGATGAGCCCTACAACCTGGACTATCTGGAGCAGGAGCTGGAGGATTTCGATTGCGAGACCCGCAGGGCAACCCGTGGACAAGAAGCCCTCGAGGCCGTGAGGGACGACGCGCCCGACTTGCTCCTGCTGGACATCATGATGCCGGGCATGGACGGCTTTCAGGTCTTGGCGCAGCTGAAGGATAGCCAGAGGTTGCGCGAGATCCCAGTCATCGTCATCTCCGCCATGGACGACATGGAGAGCGTTGCCCGAGGGATCCGTATGGGCGCTGAGGACTATCTACCCAAGCCCTTTGATCCTCTGTTGCTGCGGGCCCGCGTCAGCGCCTGTCTAGAAAGAAAGCGGCTTCGCGATCAGGAGTTGGTCTACCTGCACAGGATCAGCGAGGAACTGGCGTGGGCTTGGGAGGTGCAATCTGGCTTCCTGCCCTCAACACTGCCCGTGATACCGGGTTGGGAGTTTTCGGCGACGCTCAAGCCATCGCGCGAGACATCGGGCGACTTCTACGACCTGATGCTGCTCCCCGGGGGACGGCTGGGCATCCTGATCGCAGATGTCTCGGACAAGGGAATCGGGGCCGCACTCTTCATGGTTCTCAGCCGCACACTCATCCGCACGCACGCTGCGCAGGGTGAGGAACCAGCGCAGGTTCTGGGCAACGCCAATCGTCACATTCTCAGTGACATTCACACCAGCCAGTTCGTCACCCTGTTCTACGGGATACTCGACCCGCGGACGGGCTCCCTAGTCTACAGCAGCGCCGGCCACACTCCAGCCTACATCATATGTGGTAGTGCTGGACAGAAGGTTCACACACTGCCATGTACTGGCATGCCCTTGGGAATACTCCAGGATGAGGCTTGGCAACAGCACACGGTGCAGCTGGCGAAGGGCGACTTGCTGTTCGTGTATACTGACGGCCTGACGGAGGCACAGAGCGAACAAGGCAAGTTCTTAGGCTCCGGCCGCCTGCTCAAGGTACTGCGAGGCAGCTCCCAGCTTTCCGCGTCTGCCATCGAGCACGCGGTCCTGGCACAGCTCGACGAGTTCACCGGCGGCGCCGTGCAGTCGGACGACGTTGCGTTCGTCATTGCAAAGCATGGCTAGCCGAGCCCAAGGCACTGACACCGCCTGGCAACAAGCCAGGAATGCGACCACAGGTGCGTCGCCAGAATCCCATGTGCGCAGCCCGTCTGTTGATGCAGCGAGCGTCCATGTTACAGTGGGCACCAGGCAAAGCGGAGGACACGGTGATCCTTTCATTCTCGCCACTCAACGAGCAGCAGGCTCGGGCCATCCTGCGATGGCGCTACGAACCACCGTACGACATGTACGATATGCAAGACGAGAACGAGTCCGTGAACCTGGCGACACTCATCAATCCAGATAACCGCTACTACGCCATCACCGATGAACGTGGCGGACTGCTGGCCTACTGCTGCTTTGGCTCGGAGGGACGGGTGCCTGGGGGCAACTACGAGTCTCCGGCGCTAGACGTGGGGATGGGGATGCGACCCGACTTGACCGGCCAGGGATTGGGGCGCCACCACCTGGAGGCGATCCGCGACTTTGCCGTTCGGCAATTCCACCCAACTGTGTTTCGCGTCACCATCGCAGCCTTCAATGCGCGCGCCCTGCGGCTGTGTGAGCAAGCCGGCTTTCGAGAGACTCAGAGTCTTGTCAGAGAAGGAGATGGTGAGGCCTTTGTAATCCTGTTACGTGGTGGTTAGGAGCAGCACTGCTCTTCAGAGTCAACCGAACAAGCCAGACTGCGACGGCCTCAATAGCCAGGAGCGACGGCAGGCGCGCAGGGCGGAGTATCTTCGCATGTAGCCAACTGGGTCTTCGAATACCAGCAGGCTATTCATACGGAAGGAGGCCCTGGGGGAACTAGGGCCTCTGCAGCGACCAACCCCTTGACGTCCGTGAGCAGCGGTGGTTTATCGCCGCTGCCCACGGTGTACGATCAGTGCTTGCTCATGTGTTCGGCAGCGCCAAATCTGAACGCTGTAATACTACTTGGGGATCTTGAACTCTTGACCAGGCTTGATCAGGTTGGGATTGTCACCGATCACGTCTTTGTTGAGCTCGTAGATCTCTGGCCAACGCGACGCATCACCGAGAAGCTCCTTCGCGATCTTCGACAGCGAGTCCCCGCTCTTAACCACGTAAACCTGCTTCACCTCGGCGGCTGCGCCGGTTCCAGTGGCAACGAGCTTCTCAGCCGCCTGTTTGGCCTTCGATTCCTCCCGCGCCTTCTCTACCGCTTCTTTCCTCTTGCGCAGAGCTTCCTGCTGCTCGAATCGCTTGCGCGCTTCCTCTGCTTCCTTGCGCTCCTGCGCGAGCTCCTCACGGCGCTTGCGCGCCGCCTCCTCCGAGACCTTGCTCGAAGTCTCCTTGGCCTCGGGCTCCTTCTTCTTGTCGCGTCCCAATAGACGATCCAAGAGTGATGACATCGCAAGTCTCCTTTCGGTTGCTACGTAGTGAATGACTGACTTCCTCAGTCTAGTACATCAATAAGCGGGGCAGATTCTTTGCCTGTGCAACCCAGTCGCGAACCTGTCCGAGTGCGGGCATGCGCCTCACTAGAAGCTTCTCGTCGTTGGTCTCCTGCAGAGAGGCGTACAGATTCTCCGGATTGCGCTGCGCCAGTTCCACAACGGTGTCTACGCCAGCCTCTTCCAAAAGGTCAGAATACTCCTCGCCGACCCCCTTGATGCGGAACAGGTCAGCCAGGTTCGCCCACTCCAGGACCAGTTTGGGACTGACGCCGATCCGCATAGCTAATTCCTCGCGCTGCTCAGGCGTAGTACAGGCTTTCAGTAGCGCCTCTGTAGTCGTGATCCCAGCTTTCTCCTTCAGTCGTTGCTTGTACTCGGGACCGATCCCCTCAATGTCGATGATCCTTGCCATCTAGTCTGATCCTCCTCTCGTTCTTCTGAATGCTTGTGACCTCGGGACTGGATGAACCAGCCCCACCGCCCTAGCCGCGTTGCATAGCAATGGGATTGAGTTGTGCCCTCTCGGGTGCCTGACCTGAAACACGAAGCGCCCCCTCGATTGCCAGGTCGCGATAGCCCCGCGCCACGACGATCAACCCGTAGGCCTGTCCCTTGGGGAGCTGCTTGGGGAACGTGAACCGCCCGGCCCGATCTGTTCGTGCAGACGTGAACGCCATGTCACGCCGCTGTTCCTGCAAAAACGCTGCCACCTTCACATCAGGGCGCAAGGCAATAACCAATGCCTCGAAAATGCCGCGCTTGGTGCTCGCGTCAATAACCTGCCCAGATACCTCGGTGTCAGTATCTTCGCTTCGCTTGCCTATGACGACTTGGCCCTCTGCTTTGACCTCCTTGCCGATGGTGAGCACAAGGTGGTACAGCCCATCTGGGAGCCTGTCTTGGCGCGTGAGAGATAACGTCTTCCGCCCCCGTGCGCCGTCCTGCCACTTGTCCTGCTGTGAGGCAATCTGCTCCCCGTTCCACGCCCAGACCAATCCCCAGGCCATGCCCTTGCGCATGCCGTTGTACTCAAAAGTGGCGTAGAGTTCCTTCCCGCCGCTCGGCAGTACCGCAGCTGCATTGATCGGTCGCCCATCAGAGGAGACACGACTGCTGAATACCAGTGTGCCAAAGTCTGCGCCGCTTCCTGCCGCCCCGACCCCACTGCGCGCACTGGGCTGAGGAAGTGGCGCCATGGGCACTTTAAACGATGCCGATCGCTGAAGGGTCATGCCGGCCTTCTGCAGCAGAGGTAGGGCTAGGTTCGCCGGCCGCAGACCATTAATGAAGCCGCCAACGGCCATCGGGGTGTCGCGCTCATCTATGCGGCCATCGCGATTTGTGTCGACCACGGGCCGAGCATCAACCGGGGTGATCCCCGTACCAGCCGCGGCCTGCGTCGGCACGCCGACGAGCTCACCCCTGGAATTGACCGCGGTCCCACCGCTGTTGCCCCCAGCAATGGTGGCATCTGTCTTGATCCATGCCCTGCGGGCAGAAAGGCCCTGCTGCCTGGTGAAACCAGCAACACTCCCGCTGGTGAAAGTCACTGTCTCGCCACCGATGCCGGGGTAGCCAAAGATCGCCAGCGTGTCACCAAGCTCCAGTGCATCCGAGTCACCTACTGCCACATGGGGCAGACTCAACCTGGACAATGACTTGCCATCCACACGCGACACAATCCGCAGCACTGCTAGATCAACCTGAGGAGCCTGTGCCACAATCTCCGCGAAGTAGGTGAGCACGGGTGGCTCGTCGGACCGTTCTGTGACAGCGATTCCCAACCGGTCTGCCGGCGGAGCTGACATGCCCATAGCTCTTGGATTCGCCACATGGCAGTTCGTGAGCACGATTCCGGAAGGGTCAACCACAGTTCCGGAACCGGTCCACGCCGGGGACAGCCCACCCAAGAACGCCTGACGCAATGCTATCACTTGCACCACGCTCTGCATCACGTTCCCGATCGCTTTGCGATCGGGCATCGCACCCCGCTGTGACGTAGTCGTCTTACCCATGCATCTTCACCTCCCGACCAGTTGACACTCCCCAAACAACCCAAGCCCCAACCAGTTCAGATATCGCGACTAGTCGACTTCCCAGCTGTCGAGGAGATGATCGAGACCCTGCGGCCTCGGCTGCGGCTTCGGGCCTGCCACCTGAGCTCCAAACAATGCAAAGACTTGCTGCAAGCTCTGCAAGGCCGCGCCTGAATCCATACCAGTCTGCTGCCGAAGCTCATCCACCATGCCGGTCGACTGCAGGACCGACGGTTCGAGCTCTTGCCCGCTTCCCATACGCTCTAGAAGATGGTCGAGGTCCAGTTCTTGAGCGCCCGCGGCCGATGGCCGTGCTGGAGAAACACCAGTTCGGCCCCCTGCCATCGCGGCGCCCGCACCCCCGAGCAGTGCTGGCAGCAGCTTGGAGACAGCAAATGCCACCACAGCCTGGGCCATTGCGGGCGACAGGCCCAGTTTCTCAGCCAGAGCCTGCGCGATGGGCGCGAGGAAGGCATTCGACCCTAAGCTCGAGCCCCCTGTGCCCATGATCGCACCCAGAATATCATCTAAACCAAAGCCATCTTGCTTGCCACCGCCCAGGATGCCACCCAGAAGATCTGGCAGGTCTGCAATACTGCGCTCCTGGCCAGCGCGGCCCGCTGGCGAAGCGCCGCCAAGTATGCCCTTGAGCAGGTCGGAAAGTGGGTCTGCCGCCTGTCGGCTGCCAGTCGATCTGGAGCCAGCGCCGCCCAGAATGCCCTTCAGAAGGTCTTCCATACTCATTGTTCTACGCTCCATAGTGCTCTCTGATCGAGACACCCAGTGCTTCGAGAGCCGCGACGGTCTCCCGTTGGCACCTCGAACTCACTCTCAAACGGTCCAAATCGTGGCACAGAGTTTGGCGTCGTGCGCGCTGCGCCACCCGATGCGAGACATCAGCAAGAACTGGCAGCTTCGCCTGCCGATGCGAACGGTGGGGTCTGGCAGCCATAGTGCTTGCACTCATCACCAGCTGCCGCCTGACTGACAGCAACCCATAGCCTCATGAAGCAT
>Ga0180438_10010941_pt1 | contig 11053 bp, 17 predicted proteins | sample SS_ome_12_FD_132455 | JGI IMG/M metagenome (GOLD analysis project Ga0180438, IMG submission 132455) | Hypersaline lake sediment archaeal communities from the Salton Sea, California, USA - SS_3_D_2 metaG | ecosystem: Environmental > Aquatic > Non-marine Saline and Alkaline > Hypersaline >... | reverse complement strand
ATCGTCCACGAGCTTCTCAACCGATATCTCCATCCCGGCCAGCTCCTCACTGGCCTTCGCTATCGGCATATCCTTTGTCAAGTTTCTTATGAATATCTGCTTTGCCTCCTCCTCTGAGTCGGCTGCAATCACATCCGCGTTGAGCTGATAGTTCGACCTGTCTTCCACTATATACAGTCCTGGGCACTTCTCTGCCATCATATCACCTACTCAAAGTATCCCGGATCCTCTGCTACGTCGCAGTCCCCCGGAAATATGTCGTCGGGATCTATTCCGAGGTTCTTCAGGAAAGACTCCACATCCGTATCCACCTGGAGATACAGGTCAGACTCTCCCTTCCCTTCAAAAGCGTCCCTCCACACCTCAATGTGGCCGAACTTGTTATAACACCACTTGATCGGGTTCTGGATGTGTTTTTGTGCTAACTTCTCCTCGGCTACGAGACCGGCCGTCTTCGCCTTCTCTGGAACCGCCTCCCATCCGATCTTGGGTCCAAACCGCTGAGTATAGACCTCGTTGATTACCTTTTGGTAAGTGTCCTGATATCCGTTGAACTCATCCGTTTCAGCAACCCTCTTTAAACGGGCATCGTCCCACTCACTCACAAATTCTCGGATATCTTCCAAGGTCTTCTTGGCCATGCTAAAACTTCCATCCGCAGAACGGGTCCTCTTCGAGCATAAAAACCCGTATATATTCGTCAAACTCATCCGCTGGTATCCGCTCACCAAGTTGACGCTCCCGCAGGTCCTTTATGATCTTTTTTGCCGCGGGTGTCTTTACCACACAATCCTCTTCGTAAGAAGCAAGCCTCTCCAGGAGCTTGTCCATCTCGGGCTTCAATCGCATACCAGGATCTTCCCGCCGGGTCTCGGCCATCTCCATGAGCTGTCTTATGAGATTCATTTGTGCACGGTTGCATTTGCAGGGGTCCACACCTGCTATGCTTGTAGATTCGTATTGGGATTCCACGAACACACCTCAACGCTGAGGTATATATACTTTATCGTATAAATAATCTGTCGAGGTCCTCGGCTATCCACCGCTCGAACTCCAGTTCAAAGTAAAGCCTGCGCTGGTTCCGCTTGATCTTGTTCCACCCCTTTCGTCGGTATTTCCGCTTCCGACCGACGGCTTCTCGGTATTTGTATCTGCCTGCTCGGTTGCAACGACAGTTTCTTCCCCGACAGCCCAGGTTCCACTTCTCCATTTTGTGGACAAGTCCGGGTTCCTGGTTCGGACCGTCCTTCGATATCCTTCGAGGTATCTTCCAAAAGCCGTCGACATAGTCTATGATGTGCCAGCTGTTGTATGTGGCTATTCTTCTTCTCACGACGCGGTCAGTGTAATGGATGCGCCTCAGTCTCTTCTGCTTTAACGGTTTCAATTAATCACCACTACCCAGCGAGATCCCCTCGCTAAGTAGTGTATTCCGTCGTCATCATAATCCTGAATCTTCTTGTAGATATTTAACACTAACGCAGACTCTTCTGCAGATACTCGATCGGATTTCCCTCGATCTTCTCGAGTCGATATTCCGGCAGACCGCCGTCTATCTCTGTCCTGACAATAACGAGATCGTTCTCGTCGAGGTCCATTTCGTCAGCTCGTTTACGAGCTCTGCCACGAAGGACGCTTACCTTCCTCACGCATATCTTGCTTGTCGGATCCATATGATCACCAAGAGTGAGCCCGAAGGGAATCGAACCCTTGCATGACCGGGTTAAAAGCCCGGTGCCTTTCCTGGCTTGGCTACGGGCCCACCACGAACCTTGGCGAACGCTGCCTTCAGCTTGTCCAATGTGTTATACTTCTCATTCAGCTCCTTGTTCGAGAAGTGATCGTGGACCTTCTGATGACAGTCCTTGCAGAGCATTGCTATAAAGACGCTCTTGTGCCTGTTAAGGGACTTCGGCTTCAGGTGATGCCTGGTCCTCTCTGGCCGCGGAATCTCTTCACCACAGAGCTGACACTCCCTGGTGCCGTAGTTCCGCCGTCGTCTCTTCTTCTTTCGCCGGACACCGTCAAGGTCCACTCCTAATCCCCCGCAGGAGTTGCAGGGATAGACCTTGGTCTCCACTACCCATACACCATCGTCCCGATGGATGTCGAACTTCTTCAGCTGGATGCACGTTCCGTGACATCCCTTGCATGCTCTTACCATTTTGTTCACCTATGTTATTGGCAGCCCCGGAGGGAATTGAACCCTTCGCCTCCCGGTTCAAAGCCGGACGCGCTACCATTACGCCACGGGGCTATCTGATACTCCCTCTGGGACTCGAACCCAGGTCACCGGCTCGAAAGGCCGGTAGGCTTGCCGCTACCCCAAGGGAGCATGATGAGCGGGTCCACCGGGAATCAAACCCAGGGCGATGGCTCGACAGGCCAACATGTTATCACTACACCATAGACCCATTGCGAATGAGTGCGCCCGTCGGGAATTGAACCCAACCCCGGAACATGGCAAGCTCCTGTGCCGCCGACAACACCTCGGGCGCGTATGAATGCTCCCGGTGCGATTTGAACGCACGTCACCTGGGTGAGAGCCAGAGATGCTTGACCGGGCTACACTACGGGAGCGAATGAGTCTGGCCTACCGGATTTGCACCGGTGGAATCCCGGTCTACAGCCGGGTGCTTTAGACTTCTCAGCCAAGGCCAGATTGCGAATAGTGCACCCGCCGGGATTCGAACCCAGACCGTCGGCTTGGAAGGCCGAAATGCTAACCATTAACACCACGGATGCGTATGAGAGGGTCCGGCGCGATTCGAACGCGCGAGTCTACCGGTTAAGAGCCGGTTGCATTGGACCTGGCTATGCTACGGACCCATATGACAGCCCCAGCCGGAATCGAACCGGCATCTCCAGGTCCAGAGCCTGACGTCCTGCCATTAAACGATAGGGCTATTGCGGATGAGAGTAGAGGGGAGGTGACTTGAACACCTGTCGCGGGATCATGAGTCCCGCAGGATAGACCGCTACCCTACCCCCCTGTTGCGAATGAATGGGGCGAGAGGGATTCGAACCCACGATCACCCGGTTATGAGCCGAGCGCCTTGAACCGCTTGGCCACCGCCCCATGAGATGGATCCGGCCGGATTTGCACCGGCATGGTCTCGATCTGCAGTCGAGTGCATAGCTGTTCTGCCACGGATCCTTGCGGATGAGAGTGGGCGCAACCCGATTCGAACGGGTAATCGTCACCTTGTAAGGGTGGTGCCTTCACCAGTTTGGCCATACGCCCCTTGCGATTGTAATGGGGATGGAGAGATTCGAACTCTCAGCCTCTACCTTATCAGAGTAGCGCACAACCAGATTATGCTACACCCCCAGGATGAGCGGAGGCAGCCGGATTCGAACCGGCGATCTCCCGGTTAACAGCCGGGTGCTTTAGACCACTTAGCCATACCCCCATTGCGAATGAGGGATCAACAAGTAAAAACAGAACAACAGGATGAACAAGGGGTCGTGAAAGGTGTTGGGAAAAATCCTATGACTGCCTATACCAGTTGATCCACGATCAGCACTTTTTCTCGAGGGCCACTATCATGCCCTCTTGCTGATCGTTTCCAATACCGACATATTCAGTCATTGTTGGGATATTATCGTAGGACCTATATAAAATTATGGGGCATCCTGCAGCGGACATCTTGGATGCACCTTTTTCTTCCATTGTGATACATCGCGCTGTAGCTTAACACACCATGTTCCAACAGGAGTATATGGACAGTTGCTACAGCTCTTAACCTTGATCAGCTTCACACTTCCGTCTCCTAAATCTCAGGTGTCTAAGGTTCTGCCCATAGCTCTGAAGCTACAATTTCACCTAATTATGAACACAGCCAACACACCATTTGTTATGGTATTCAGCACATTCCTTTGGTGTTATCCGATCATTGATTTTTGGACACATCATAAGCGATCAACTCTTCCTAAGATCGTTTTATCTGTTCGTCTATTTTGAGAGCAAGCTCTTTCATCAGAGACATGATCTTCTCCTTTGTTTCCTCTCTGCTCAGTATCGGGTCAGTCTTATAAATAGTGTTCACCATATCAAGATGGGTTAGAAAATCGTTCACTATTGGATGATCCTTGTTCTCGTGCATCCATTTCAATTGATCTGCAGTCAGCACCTTCTCCAGCAGTGTCTTCCTTCTACCCATCTGCTCGTCCCCGTTAATCGAACCCACAGTCTTTGTATGTATCCGATGTGTCGACAATCTTTACTTTGTCGTCATTGACCTCATCGGTTATCTCGCAGAGATCCTTTCCATCACCGAATCCGTCCGGCATCGCATAGATTGCAATGTCTGTCGCATAGAACTCTATCCCTGCCTTCGCACACCTGGCAAACGCCTTCTCAAGACTCTTTATCGCTTTCAGCTGATATTTATACATTCAATCACCTTAACAAGCCGTTGTATCCTTTCGCGGAGACCTCTGCCTGAGCTCTGCTCTAAGCTCCTCTGATGTGAACGCCTCTATCGGTCTCCACTTCGGTCTCGAGACTCCCTTCGATATCGATTCCGCCGGGTCCTTCTTTTCTGCTCCACAGAACGGACAGTATCTCCGGCGCTTGGATCGCTGGATTCGCTCACCGCATCTCCAACAAGGATCGTATTTAAACGTCATCCTCATCATCTTCCTGCAGGAACATCTCCGGGTTCTTGATCGCTTCCGGGTGCTCCTCGAAATACAGCTGCAACACCAGGTTGATCAATGTCGATTGCTTGAGCTTCTTGTTCTTCTTGAGGAGATCTCCTCTGATCGTATTGATCTTTGTCTCATTATCCGGCCAAATTGTTATCATTGCCTTGGTTGTCAATTCTACCACCTATCCGAGTAAACGTAAAGATTCCTGTGCTCTCGCAGGAGCACCAGGAACTCCGGTAAATATGTATTGTTGTGAAAATCAACACAAACATTAGTTCTCTGCACCACGCCTGATGTTGATACTACTACCTGATAGCTCTCGCTGACCTCTGGATCTCGCACATCCATCACGACATGACCTCCCGATGATTCATGGGTATCTATATCGATGCCCACCTCCTCGGCAAACTCCAGCATCCTATCAAGTGTTAAACCGCTCGCAGACGGCTTTTTAGGACGTTCTCTGACGAGTTCTAACGCGACAGCCTCTTTCTTGCCCAGGAGCCGAAGCGCTACGAGAGGCACGAATACGGGCTTCCTGGCGCCCTTTAGGAGTATTCCCCTGGCGTAAACGTCGGTCAGGGCCTCCTCGGGCTCCGTATCAGGATATATGAAGATGTTTCGGACAGCCTGTTCATCGCTACCAAGAGAAGGGTGTATTGCCTTCCCCTTCGCTACGAACCTGGTCTTGCTCTGCAGTCGGTTCATCTCGAGGATCACAACGCCCTTTTGAGCCCCCAAGCTGCATACATAGTTCTCTATAGACGTCTTATACGTTATAGAGCCCAGATTCCTTTTGCCGTCCGCCGATATGTATGTCGGCCATCTCGTGTATCCTATCAAGCAGAACATCTCAAAATCCTCGTATATCATGCAATTTTTTTAGTATTCTGTCAAGACGTTCGCTAACCTCAGCTGGAAGTTCCTTCGATCCTATCAGCTCTCGATATCTATACAGCGTAACACCAGATATCACATCCTCTACCTCGTCCTTATCCAATTCCAGCAATTTTCCCCGCACCGTCTCGATCTCGGTGATATCTCTTGGCAACGGAACAACAAAACCATACTCGTCCTCACCTCCGTCCTGCCAGCGTATCAGAACTCCTTCATGCCTGAAGTCGAGAATCTCGCCTTCCAACAACGGTCTTCTGCTGTGGATGACTCTCTGTCCTTTCTTCAAGGTGTATTTCATTGTAACTTCTTCGTTCATTTTAACCCCTTCGGTTCGTATTTCGTGTATGGGATACCTCTCCCATCCAATATCCATTCCAGGTATTTCTTGTAGTCTATCCCACAGCGCTTGCATTCGATAGGCCAATCATAATCTGATTGCCACTCATGATGCGGGCAGTGCTCCGTGCAGTAGTATTTCTTATTGTAAACATATTTGCTGAGTGTAAGATGTAGATCCTTCCCACAGGTCGCGCATTTCATCGGCCTGAACTTGTGCTTAATCAGCTGGCTCTCGATATACCTCATAAATCCCCTTTTAGTAAGACCTTTTCCGACACCGGTCTTGCGATGTATCTCTATGAGCTTCTTTCGGTCATGAAAGACCTCTCCCATACCACAGTTGCACTGTTGCTCCATAGGTGCTCACCTCTTCAAAGTTGTTATTGTTATTGTCCCGTCCTCATCAATCGGTATCATGAACGCCAGCCGCTTGTTATTATCGTTGATCCAGTTCACTATTGAGTGGTATGCTGCTCCAGCCGCCAGAGCTCCGAGACCTCTGAACTCGAGCCTGGTGCAGACGTCCCTGATCGATGCCATCTCCTTCTCAGCAGCCTCGATGCGCTCTTCACTGTCTGGAAGCATCACCCAATCGTTCCAGTCCACATATATGTAGTTCTCTGTAACTCCCAGGTGTATCGCCGGGACCGAGGTCCTGGACGCCGCCTTCTTCGCCAAGAGTCTTGCCTGGATGTTATCAAAAGCCACTATTATCAGATCTGGACCGTGCTCAGAGATGAGATCTACTATCTCCATCTCGTCCTGGATGTTCATATGAACCGGAGTCGTCCGGCATTCCGCAAGCATCTGCAGAAGGCTCGTCATCGCAGTGACCTTGCGCTTGTTCGCCTGGTGCTTTGGTAAGATGTAATTATCATAGTTCACACTCTCGATCTTCTCTCTGTCGACCAGTATGAACTGCTCGACGTGAGGGATGAGGTGCGTCAGCAGGTGGGACGAAAGGAACCCACATCCAAGTAGCATCACTTTGCTTCTCATTATATCACAACCATAGTGCCGGATCCTCTTCGACTTCGTTTACATAGTGACTATCACATTCCGGGCAGTAGACCGCGGGTTCGTGAACATAAACCGTTCCACACTTTCCACATTGCACCGTCCGCGTCTCTCCGATATATTCATAATACTTAATCCAGAATAGGTGAGCGTTCTTCAACACATCGGGTGCGTTGAAATAATGATATATAGTGTGCAGGAGTGCGTGAAGGTTTACGAGACCTATGAAGTCCTTTCCTATGCAGTGGTTTTCTGGGATGTATACCGCCATATCTTCCACCTCACCGACGAATCCAACCACACCTATAGGTCCATACCCACGGTATCGTTTTCTGTCCTCCATATAGTCCTCAATTTCCTCCTGAGTGATCAGACGCACATCCATGACCGGACACAACTTGTCATTGATCAAGTGCTCACCTTCATCCTCCCCGGCAAGAGTGTCTATTCCTGTTGCACTCATCTGTCATTACATAATTATCTGGCATTAGATCAATTATTAGATCTCTACAGACATCACACACACAGAAACCGTTCCATGAGATGCTGTCTATTTCATATACGTCCACGGTGGGCATCAACATGTCGATATAGTTCTGCTTCGTTCTTCTGCAAAACCAACATCTTGGTTCTTCTTCATGGCCTGTTTTGTTCGATGAAGTGCTCTCCTTGCTCTGTACTTCCTCAATTCTTGGCTTTATTCGAGTGCCTATACAACCAACTATTTTTTCCAGCTCCTTTTCGTCTATCTCATTACCATGCGAGCGTTTTAGAAACGCCATCAGCATCTCTCGTTCCGGCATCAGTTCTTCTTGACTGCGCTCACTCAGTTTTGATATCTTATAAAGATCCTGCTTCGCAATTCCACGCATGCGAGCGACATTGACCATATGATCAAACTTCTCTGCGTCCTTCATTCTATCACCTCTATGGTTTGCTCCCAGGATCGCAGTGTGGACATCTACCGTTGACAAAGGTCTCGGTCCCGCATCGCGCACATCTCGGGTATTCGTAGTCTCTCGGGTTCTCCATTACATCATCTCTTGATCTTCTGGCTGCTGATTTTTCTCATCTTTATCTCGGTGCCTTTTGCATCGATCAGGGCGTTCATAGACTCGACCAAAACACTCCACTCCTCCGCGGACGTCCCGGTTAGGTTCATTATCTCATCCATGTGCTTGTTGAACCTCTTGCCTATCTTTATCAGGGTCTTCTTCTCCCACTTGACATCCTTTATGGTTTTTTCTGTCATCTTATCACCAAAGTAAAAAGCCCGCCCAGGGGATGGACTGGGCGGGCGGAGGGTTTAGTTACACAGGATGCTTCTCATGTAACCGGTCTTGAGCGTTTCTTCCGGCCTCATCGGGAGTTGGATCTCTCCGAGGTCCTCGGCCTCGATGTCTCTCTTCTTCAGGATCTCGGTTGTCTTCTTCTCCTTGACGGCCACCTTTGAGGTCAGTCTGATGATTCTCTCCATGATGTCCTTTAGGAGCCTTGGCTGGAAATCTGCGATGTCGATGTAAGCGTGAGGATAGTTCAGGTCCATCTTCCTCTTATCGGACCCGATCCACAGGATTATGAGCGGCGGGCTTCCATACTCCTCCAGCATCTCCAGGGCCTGGGGTAGATACGGTCTGGTATTCTCACCCATATCTGATACCAAGATAATGGCCTGTGGTCGTAAATCCCCGTCTCTCAGCTTCAGTCCCTGTGCGAGATTGACTACCGCAGACCCGATGGACGTCTGGCTCGAACAGCGCAGCCCCTCCAGCTCCCTTGGAGCTATGGTCCGCGCCATGTGATTAAACGCTATGAGATCTGTGATGCCCGTATCCGCCTTACTGAACGCCTTGTAGAGCTTCTGTGTGACCTCCACGCCCGCGTCCATCGACCAGGATATATCGACCAGCAATGCGAGCCTCTCGATATCGTAGGTCTTCAGCATGTCGTTCATTACCTCGGAAGCCCGAGTCTCGAGCTTGGTGGAGAGCTTCGAGGATATGGCCCCCGTCTCTTCCAAGTGATCCTTGATAGATAAGAACGACATCGGATCCTTGACCTTCTTGGCCATCTGCTCCGCGTGCTTCTCGAACTCGGTGTCGCCCATCGCGTTCCTGAACCACCTCGCGTGGCGCAGGAAATCGTCTGAGCTCACTGCACCAGCCAGCTCGACAGCTTCCTTCGGAGTGCTCACCCGCTGCATTACCATGTTCAGCGGAACGCCATACTTGGCCAGCTTTCCGCAGGTGATCTTGTGCTTCTTAGCGAACTTATCCGTCGAGGTCTGGGACATCTCATACGCGAGCTTGTAACTCTTATTCGTGATCTCCCTGTTGTCGCACTTATCCCTCATCAGATACATGTCGCTGAACATCCGCCTGAACCGATCCGGTGCCAGGAAGTATGCCCTGATCAGCTCTTCCCTGCCGGAGTTTGCTATCCGGTGAGCGAGTGCCATCCTGAGCCTCCTGGTGTTCAGCTTCCTGTTCTCTCCGGCCGTGTCCACCACAATCATCATGTGAGATAGCGGGTAGTTGGGCATTTGCATGATCGCCCAGGCCACGTCCCTGTAAAGGCGGGCCTCCTTGTCATTGCTCGATGCCATCGGCTTGTTGATCAGCTTCGCCACTGCCAGAGCCAGTGTGTCCCTGTGGTATCCGCCGTTCTCGATAACATATGCTGCCGTCCTTGCGAACTGCTCTGCATCGTCCTGTATCGCCTGGTCCACGTCTATCTTCTTCCCGCCCTGCAGGTAAGAAAGATAGTTTTCACTAATCCTTTGTTCGGTCATGATTATCCCTCAAAAAGAAAAATGAACGCTCACCCGAAGTGAGCGTCCCTGTAGACCACGACCTTCCCGTCTTCGGTTCGGACGTCGTAGTTCTGAGACCCGAGGGACTCGGCGGTCTCGGCGTCCATCTCCTTGACAAGCGATACCAGGTTGTCCCTGATATCCTGGTCGGACATTGGGGTAGGGAGCTCAAACTCCTTGCCAAACACGATCAACTTCTGTGTCATCAATACTTCTGTTTCGGCTTCTGTCATATATATCACCTCCAATTTCGGTTCGATATCTTTTGTGAATGTAAAGGGAACGCCACCGGCCAGCCAGTGGGGATGCCCCGAAGGGCGGCGCAAACGACGGGATTTGAACCCGTATCGACGGTTCCTTAAACCGTAGTCATACCAGGTTAGACTACATTAGCGTATCCACCAACAATGGTGGCTGTATCCCTTTTGCGAATGGTGAACGTCACGCCACCGGGCACGAAGAGGTTTTTGGCAAATACCAAATTATGCTATCGGCCCATGTTGCGAGTGGGCCGATCTGGATTTGAACCAGAAATCGCTGACTTTCAAGATCAGTGCATTTTCTTGCGTATCCTCCACATATGGTGGCTGAGTGATGGGTGGACGGGAAGAGCGCGAAGCTCTCGCGGCGGTCACCGCTCATTATTCCAACCTCATATGTCGCGTTGCCTCCAGGAGCGATCCTTTCTCCCTTCGATGGGTTGGCAAGGAGTCCGGGCAAGCCCGTATCCAGGCGTCCAGACCCGTCCATTATGAATTGCGAATAGTGAAGGACGTCTACCACCGGGCTCGAGAAGGGAGTGCCCCGAAGGGCGTGGGTCACATCGTGAGAGTCGAACTCACAATCTTTCGGTTAAGAGCCGAACGCTTTTCCAACAAAGCTTCATGCGTATCCTTCTTGAATGGTGGTTGTTGCCTTCAAAGGAGTATAACGCACAGGTTGTATTTATAACTTTCTACGATTATAGGTTCTATAATTCTATAATGCTATACTCTGTAGTAAAGAGAAGAGCGCGGGGTGCAGGATTTGAACCTACGGATCCAGAGGATTCCGGTTTTCGGGACCGGTGCCATTTGTGTGACACCGACGTTCAGGACCGGTGCCTTACCACTCGGCTAACCCCGCGTATGAAGCGCAGGAAGGGGGATTTGAACCCGCCGAATCACGAGGATCCCAGCTTAGCAAGCTGGTGCCATACCACTTGGCTATTCCTGCAGATGAAGCCTGCACCCGGAGTTGAACCGAGACCAAGGGGTTACAAACCCCCCGCACAAGCCACTATGCTATACAGGCATCTGAAGCCCTCGGCCGGAGTCGAACCGACTTCAATTCCTT
>Ga0180438_10010940_pt1 | contig 11053 bp, 11 predicted proteins | sample SS_ome_12_FD_132455 | JGI IMG/M metagenome (GOLD analysis project Ga0180438, IMG submission 132455) | Hypersaline lake sediment archaeal communities from the Salton Sea, California, USA - SS_3_D_2 metaG | ecosystem: Environmental > Aquatic > Non-marine Saline and Alkaline > Hypersaline >... | reverse complement strand
GAAGGGGATTCGTCCGGGCCGGACCGTGCAAACGCGCGTCCGCGCCGCCGTCTCGGCGAGTCCATCCTATCCGAGCGATCACTCCGAGGCAAAACGGCCGGCTTGACCCGAAGACCGCTAGGCAACGGCACTGCCCGAATCGGACGCAGCGGCGCTCAGTTGCTGGCGGGGTTGACGCCGGCGGAACGCATCTTGGTGCGGGCGCGCGTGAGGATGGGGCCGACGCTGTTCTGGGCGATGCCCAGCGACCGGCCAATCTCCTCATAACTCTTCGACTCGAGGTGGAACATCCGCACCACTTGGGCTTCCTGCCCGTCCAGCGCCCCCAGCATCTGCTCGAGTTCTTCGCGGTTGGCGATTTCCCGGTCGGGTGGGGGCTGGGTCTGATCGGCGGGTTCCGCCTTTTGGCGGATGGCGCCCTCTGCCAACGGGGTCGTCGCCTTGCGACTGAGCATCGCCTTGACCGTCACCCTGCGGGCGACCACGGTCAGGTAGGTGGCCAGGCTGCTAGTGCCTCGAAAATGCCGGAGGACGGCGAAATCGTTCTTGATGAAGCTCAGGAAAATCTCACCGACGAGATCTTCGCGGTCTTCAGGCGTAAGGCGGATACTCCTGGCTTGGGCGGAGTGGTTGACCACGTGGATTGCCAAGCCCATGAAACGATCTACGAAATCCTCCCACGCCCTGGGTTTGCGGTCCAGACACCGCTGGAGGAGATTTCGATCGATTTCTGAGAGTCCCACGAGTTCGGTCCTCGCGTTGTCGGCGGTGCCATGGGAGGGCGAGTCCGTGCCTCGGAAAGGCAGGTCTGGAACCGTTTGGAAGGGCGGTACCGACAACCCAGATGCCGCCAATAATTGTAAATTCGCGTAAGAAACAAAGCAAGCGCAACAGGGTAGCTCCTGCTTCGACCGTGCCGGCGGAGCCTTGACTCCTCAGCGCGTGGCCCCTATGATCTTCCAGAACCGGGTTCAGCGCCTCGGCAACAAGTGTTGTGGCTGCAAGGACTTGAAGCAAGTTGCCGGTGGCCGACTCGGGGGCGTTGGCCGCAGCCTTGCCGGCTGCGGCGAGAGGGTGGTGCCTCTGGCTGCCCCAATCGGGCCGGCCGGGCAGACACGTAAGAAGGGATGCAGGCAGGTCGGGGCCCGCAAGTTCGGCACGTTTGGGGCTCCGCGGGCCGCGACCGCCTGACCGTCATCGAGGTCATCGAGCTTTAGGAGGAACTCCCATGCCGCACGTCGTATGCGAGCCCTGCCTGGACTGCAAATACACCGACTGCGTGGTGGTTTGCCCGGTGAGCTGCTTCCGCGAGGGGGAACGGATGGTCTACATCGACCCCGAGGAATGCATCGACTGTGAGTCGTGCGTCCCGGAGTGCCCAGTCGAGGCCATTTTCCTGGACGAGAACGTCCCGGAGCAGTGGCACGATTACATCGCGCTGAACGCCGAGATGGCTGCCAAGTGCGAGCCGATCAGCGAGAAGAAAACCCCCTTGGCCGAAGGGGGGAGCTGAGCGCCGCGGACTCATCCCCCTTCGGGGGGTTGTTCTTGTTCACACGCCTACTTCCCAGGCCGGTGCGACCAGCCACGTCCTCCAGCATTCATATTTGGGGTTTTGCAGCTTGACGGTCAGAAGGGGGCTTTGCAGCGGCCGGCCGGGAGCCTGGCAGAGCCGCATGTGGGCCTCGTTCGGCGTTCGGCCCCCCTTCTTGACGTTGCATTTCAGGCAAGCGCAAACCACGTTGTCCCAAGTGGTTTCGCCGCCGCGGCTGCGCGGAATCACGTGGTCCAGACTGAGCTGGCTGGCCGGCAGACGCCGGCCGCAGTATTGGCAGCAGTGTTCGTCGCGGGCGAGAATCGTGTGACGGTTCAGCCGCACCAAGCGGCGGGGCACACGGTCGTAGAACAACAGCCGAATCACCCGCGGCACCTGGATCTCGAAACTGACGGAGCGGATCCAGTCGTCGTGGGGCTGCTTCTCGTCGGCCCGCAGCTCGCTGATCTCCCGCCAGCCGTCAAAGTCGTAGTTGGCGAACCTGCCTTCCTCGAAGTGGACCACTTCCGCCAGTTCGCGGCAAAGAAGGCAAAAAGCCCGGCGGACCCCCACCACGTGGACCGCCATATACAGCCGGTTGAGCACCAGCACGCTGGCTGAAAGCGGATCGGTTAGGACGGCAGTTGCCATACACCGCTCTCCCGGGGCCGCCGGCTCTAGTCCACACGGGCCGGGGGCCGTAGCCTACGGGGAGATTATGCCTTGAAGATCCGACCATCGCCCCAGGGTCCCGCATGTTGGGGTTGTGAGCGATTTTTCCGGACAGGAGCCATTTTAGCCAAGGGTTCGGGGCGACGCCAGAGGCATGCGGGCGAGGGGGGCGTGCCGGCTGGCGAGGAAGCCCTGGCCGGATTTGGACGGGTGCCGCCGGCCGAGTGCCGCTGCCGCGGGAAGCCGGGCGGGGCGGAAAAAAACCGCAAGGCCGCCTTGCCATGGGCGCCGCTTTCTCATTAGGATAAGTGCATCGGTTGCGTTCTTCGGTGGTGCAGGAGCCATGCCACCGCGTCTTCGTTTGGGGAGCGGGTGAATGATTCGGTACTCTTGCGATCTGTGCAAAAGGGCCCTCGATCCGGAACACGACCTCCGTTACGTCGTCAAGCTGGAAATCTGTGCAGCATTTGATCCGATCTGTACGGAAGAAGACGGCGACCGCGATCACTTGCAGGAAATTCAAGAGATCCTCGAACGCCTGGACGATACCGGCGACGACCAGGTCGGCGACGAGGTCTACCAGCAGTTGCGTTTCGATCTCTGCCCCGAGTGCCGGAAGAAGTTTCTCAGAAATCCGCTCGGCCGAGAGAACCTCTCGATCCTGGATTTCAGCGAGAACTAGCCTGCCGGGGGCGCTCGCCCCGGTTGTTTGCCCATGAGTCGGCGCAGGCGATTTCCCAGGGTGCGTCGACGCTCGTATCCGGCGTGGGTCGTGATCTTGCTGGCCGCGCTGGTTCTGCTTCGCTGGTGGCAGTCGCGGCAGGACACGCCCCCTCCGGCGGCGCTTGAAGAAGGGAGCTATGCGGTCGATCGCGTGGTCGACGGCGACACGCTCTTGCTGGTCAATCGCGCCCGCGTCAGGTTGATCGGCGCCGACACGCCCGAGACCGTCCATCCCAATCAACCCGAGGAGCCTTTCGGCCGCGAGGCGACCCGCTTCACCAAGCGCTTCATCGACGAGGCAGGCGGGACGGTTCGGCTCGAGTTGGACCGCGAGCGGGTGGACCGCTACGGCCGGTTCCTGGCCTACGTCTTCGACGGCCGGCGGATGCTCAACGAGGAGCTCATCCGCGCGGGTCTGGCCGAGGCCCAGACCGGGTTCCGCTACTCCGCGGCCATGAAAACGCGGTTCCGCCGCGCCGAAGAGGAAGCCAAAGCGGCCGGGCGGGGGATCTGGTCGCTCGATCTCCGGCCGGGCCGGGAGCTTGAGGCCCCGCTGCCCGATTGATAGAATCTCGCTTTGCGACGGCCGAAAGCTGAAAAACGAGGGAAAGGCAGACCGTGAGTAGCAATGAGACGTTGCGGGTCGCCGTGATCGGCGGCGACGGGACCGGGCCGGAAGTGGCGGCCGAGGGCGTGAAGGTCCTCAAGGCGGTGGGAGCCCTCGACGGGATCGAGTTCCAGTTTGAGGAGTTCGACTACGGCGGCGACCGCTACCTGGCCACCGGCGAGATCCTGCCCGGCGGAGCACTCGACGTGCTGGCCCGATTCGACGCGATCCTCTTGGGCGCGGTGGGCCATCCCGACGTCGCGCCGGGCATCCTGGAGCGGGGCCTGCTCTTGCAGATGCGGTTCGCCTTCGACCAGTACATCAACCTCCGCCCCGTGAAACTTTTCCCCGGCGTCGAGACTCCCCTGGCCGGCAAAGGCCCGGACGACATCGACTTCGTCGTGGTCCGCGAGAACACCGAAGACCTCTATTGCGGCATGGGCGGCTTCCTCAAGAAAGGCACTCCCGACGAAGTCGCCATGCAGACGGCCGTCTACACCCGCAAAGGCTGCGAGCGCTGCATCCGCTGGGCCTTCGATTACACCCGCAAGCGGAACAAGCGGAAACGGCTCACGCTCGTGGCCAAGACGAACGTGCTCACCTACGGCCACGACCTCTGGTGGCGGACGTTCCAGGACGTGGCCAAGGAGTATCCGGACGTCGAGACCGACTACAACCACGTTGACGCCTGCTGCATGTGGATGGTCAAGAACCCCGAGTATTACGACGTGATCGTCACCACCAACATGTTCGGCGACATCATCACCGACCTGGCCGGCATCCTCCAGGGCGGCATGGGCGTGGCCGCCGGCGGCAACATCAACCCCGAGCCGGGCGGAACGAGCATGTACGAGCCGATGGGCGGAAGCGCCCCAAAATACACCGGCAAAGGCATGATCAACCCCATCGCCGCCGTCAGCGCCGCGGCCATGCTGCTGGAGCAGGCCGGCCACCAGAAGTCCGCCGACCGCGTGATGAAGGCGATCCAGATCGTTACCGGCACCAAAATGAAAAGCCAGGCCGCCGGCAAGATGGGCTGCTCGACCGGCGAAGTCGGCGACCTGGTCTGCGAAGCGCTGGAGGAGTGATTACACCAAACGCTTCGCACGCATCACTGAGCGCCATACTAACCCGAAGCGCAAGCGAGGGGCTGCGAGCCGCCCAGGGGGCGAACGATGATAACCTTGATTGAAGCCCTCAATTACCGTTGCCTGCGGTACATTCGTCAGCCGCTCGGCCCGCTCCACGTCCTGGTGGGCGCAAACGCCAGCGGCAAGAGCACGTTTCTGGACGTGATCGGCTTCCTGCACGACCTCGTGACGAAGGGGCTCGACGAGGCCGTCGCATCGCGGAGCGCGAACTTCTACGATCTCGTCTGGCAGCAGGAAGGAGACAAATTCGAATTGGCTGTTGAGGTGGCGATTCCGGAGTCGCTCCGCGAGTCGGTCGAGGACACGACCCACACGACCGTCCGATACGAAGTGGCGATTCGATTGGAGAAGGACACCAACCGGTTAGAGCTTGTCGCCGAACAAGCAAGATTCAAGGCGCCTTCGGAGCTTGAATCGAATTCTCGGGATGTTCCGCCTAGGACATTGCTCGAACAGAACGTGATCGCGGAGAACGGCTCGCTTCGTCCGTCTCTTCTGTTCGCCAAGTGCCGTGACTCAGAAGGGCGGTTCTTTTTCAGAGGAATCGGAAGAACAACTCGCTCGACCCGGGAGATGAACGTAGGCCTTCTGGCGCCGGTATTGCTGGGGAGTCTTTTCGATGGCCACCCCTTTAACTACCCCGTGAGCTTATCGCTGCACGAAATGCTGTCCGGCGTTAAGAAGATGCAGTTGGGTCCGTCGGGTTTGGCAAATTCAAGCCGCCCTGGTCAAGGGGCGTGGATCGGTCTCGACGGCTCCAATCTCCCTTGGGTCGTCGCCCGATTCGAGCAGCAGTCACCTGAGCGATTCCGGGAATGGATCGAGCACCTTCAGACCGCCTTGCCCGATCTAACGGGAGTCACGACGATCGAGCGTCCGGAGGACCGACACCGCTACCTATCCCTGGAGTATCGCGGCGGGCTCAAGGTGCCGTCTTGGATGGTATCCGACGGCACGCTGCGGCTGCTGGCCCTGACGCTTCCGGCATACCTGCCTGACTTCGATGGTACGCTTCTCGTTGAAGAGCCCGAAAATGGCCTCCATCCCCTCGCCATCGAAACCGTCTATCAGTCGCTCAGTTCTGTCTACGACGGCCAGGTGCTGCTGGCGACGCATTCTCCCATGATGGTCGCGGTCGCGAAGCCAAGCGAGGTCCTTTGTTTCTCACGAGACGACCATGGCGCGGCGCGGATCGTCTCGGGCGACCGGCACCCTGAGCTTTCCGACTGGCACGGAGAAGTGGACCTGGGCACGCTCTTCGCTTCCGGGATGTTGGGATGAGTTCGGCTGGCACGCGTCGCGATCTGATCGTGCTGGTTGCCGACCGGAACATGAGCTTCGCGATTACCGAGATCTTGAATCGACCAAGCTCTCTCAACATTCGCAAGCTCGCTTTCGTCGTTCGCGTTCACCCGCAAAAGGACCCCGGCGTCTTGCGCCACGCGCACGATTTTCTCAGGACGTTCGTAGGGAAATACGAGCACGCGATCGCGATGTTCGATCGCGAAGGGTGCGGCCGCGAAGGGTGCGACCGTCAGACGCTTGAGTTGGAAGTTGAGTCACGCTTGGCCAGGAACGGTTGGTCGACAGGGGCCGTTGCCGTTGCTCTGGATCCCGAGTTGGAAAGCTGGGTTTGGAGCGATTCGCCCGAGGTGGAACAGATCCTGGGCTGGCAGCATCAGGCGCCCGACTTGCGGACGTGGTTGAACGAAAAGCGCTTTCTCGAAGCCAGTGAGAGCAAACCGCGTCGGCCGAAAGAAGCAATGGAGGCCGCCCTCCGCCGCGTGAAGCGTCCTCGATCTTCCGCCCTCTACGGCGAACTGGCCCGGCGAGTCGGTTTCAGCGGGTGCGTCGATCCAGCCTTCAAGAAGTTTCGCCGCGCCTTGAGCCAATGGTTTTCACCCTGACGTATGAGGTCTATTGACTATGAATAGCTCCATTTTCGACCTGACCGGCAAGGTGGCCCTGGTCACCGGTGGGAGCCGGGGGATTGGGCGGGCGATTGCGGGCGGATTGGCGGCCGCCGGGGCTGATCTGTTTCTCTGCGCACGCAAGGAAGAGACGCTCCGGCAGGCGGCCGACGAGATTCGGGCGGAAAGCGGCGTGCGGGTCGAGTTCACAGCGGCCGACATGTCGGTCCGCGCCGATTTGGATCGCGTCGCCAAAGCGGCGCAGGAGGGCCTCGGCAAAGTCGACATTCTGGTGAACAACGCCGGCTGGAACATTCCCCAGGCGATCGATGAAATCCGCGACGAAGACTGGAACTTTTTGGTCGAGCTGAACCTCAACAGCGTGATGGCCCTGACCAGGGCGATCACACCCGGCATGAAACTCCGCCGCTGGGGCCGCGTGATCCACATTTCGTCGATCATGGGCCTGGCCAGCACGCCGGGGCGGAACGCCTACTCGGCCACCAAGGCCGCCCTGATCGGCATGGCCCAGGCTAGCGCGCTCGATCTCGGCCCCTTCGGCATCACCGTCAACTGCATCGCCCCGGGCCCGATCGCCACCGAGATGCCGATGTCCATCCTCAGCCAGCAGCAGCAGGAAGCCCTGGCCGCCCGCACCGCCATCGGCCGCTGGGCCCGCCCCGACGAGCTGGTCGGCCCGGCGCTGTTGTTGGCCAGCGAGGCCGGCAGCTACATCACCGGCGCCTGCCTGGTCGTCGACGGCGGGACGCTGGCGAGGGTGTTTTGAAGACTCAAACCTCGCCTCAGACGGCTGAAGAGATCCGAATTTCTGCATTCCCGTGCAACAACATTCCGCGCGGCCAAAAAGCGCCGTTGAACGCCGCAAGCCCACGTGGTGTACTGCAAGCAGTTAGGCCCGGCTTTAGGTCATATCAAGGGCAATGAAGGGGCGATATCATGCTGCGCGGCGATGCCGACATTCGCCCGCCCGATGGCTCGTGCTCCGCGCCCCGCCCGCCCCTGTCGCGGGGAATGATCCTGCCGGATCTTGCCGCTCAGCACTTCCTCGTGCTCTGGCTGTTGTTTGCCGGGCCCAGGTCTGCCCAAAAGCTCCGCGCGGACCTCGAGCAGTGCAACGTCCGGCTGAGCCAGTCGGCCTTTTCGCAGTTGATGGGGCGGCTGGAGCGTCGCCGGCTGGTGCATGCCGCATACGGCTCCTTGCGGACCCCCGCTGGGCAGGCCGTCCGCTTCCGCGTCTACCAGGCGACGGTCTCCGGCGCCAGGGCGTGGCGGCGGACCGGGCGGTTCTACGGCCGCTTCTCCGACCCCGGGCGGATCCGCGAGCACCTCTTCGACGACCGCGGCGGCGACCGCGACCGGGGGGAGCTTGCCGCCCGCCTCGTCGAGCTCGCCGACGCCTACCTCCGCGCCCAACCCTAACGTGGAACATGGCTCCAACGTGCCCACAACCGAGAGGGCACGCTGGAAACGTGCGATGGCCCGGGAGTTGCGCGACCGGCTATTCTTCCCGCCTCGTTTCGGCCGGTGCGGTGGGCTGGTTTCGCAAAGCCAGCACGGCGCGGACGACGTCGATCCAGAGGTGGGCGAAGATGAAAAGCAGATAGGCCACCAGCGGCAGGGCGGCCGAGACCGTCACGAGCCACGTCCCGGCCGTGGCCGCCGCGAACGCGGGCCCGGCGGCCAAGGCGGCCATCAGGGCAGACGCCTCGTCGTCCGAATCCATGTCCATCGCGAACTCGCCGAATCCCGGCGGCGCTTCGGCGGCCGCGGCGGCGCTCTCGATCGCGCCCGCTCCGGGCGTCAGGAACAACAGCCCGCAGGCGACCAACAGCACGATCACCCCGCAGGCCACTCCCACGCCGCAGGCCACCGGCGCCAGCCGCAGCCAGATCTTGATGGCGAAGGAGCAAATCCCCAGCGCCTCCTCCCCGGCCGGCGAGTCGGCGTCGATCGCCACGTTCAAGGCGCCGTGATTGACGGCCAGCACGGCCAGGTACTGGCAGAGGATGAAAATCACGATGCCCGGCAGCAGCAGGACGAACCCGCCCACCTGCACGGCCATCACCGCCAGCCCCAGCAGGGCCACTACGCCGAAAATCATCGAGAGAAGCGCGAAGCAATCGGGCACGGTGGTCGAGCCGAGCTTGCCCGAGGTCGATCGGTTCAATTCGTCCAGCGCCTGGAGGAAGCGGCGGGCGGCGTACTGGAGCACCGCCAGAGCGGCCGCAAACGCCAGGGCCATCAGCACCGAGTTCAAGTCGTTCAGCTTCACGCCGCCGATCAGTCCGAAGCCGAGCACCAGCACCATCGCCGCGTAGAGGCCGTAGTGACCGCCCAACGTGAACAACTTCTCCGTGGCCTCGATGAACCGCTCGTTGAAGCGGCCGCGGACGTATTGGAGGACAAGGTCGAGCGGGTGGGGCGACCGGCGGCGCGCAGCCGGCGCAAGCGCGCCGGCGGCCTGGGCGAAGAGATCGTCGGCCGCCGGCCTCGGCGGGGTAACTCCCGGCGAGGCCGGCTTCGGCGGGGGCGGTGGTGCCGCCGGCGCTCCTGCCGGCGGCGCCGGGGCCGCGTCCTCAAACAGCCCCCTCACCTTCGACGCCGGCGTCCACTCGTCCATCCCCTCCCGCCAAACCAGATCGCTCGGCCTCAGTTGCCCCTGTTGGGCAAGCCGTTTCAACTCCGCCGCCGAAACCGGGCCGTGCTGCTTGTTTTCCTTGCCGTAATACCATTCCGCTCCCGCCATGCGATCATCCCCGCGAGTGAAGGCCAAGAGACTCCCAAAAATATCTTGATTCATGAGCCCGGCATTTGCAACCTGCGTCTTGAGCGTTGTGCGGGCGGCAGGACGGCGGTCCGAAGCCGGCGACCTTGGTTGCGTCGCATCGAGAGGGCCCCTATGATGAGCTGCCAGACCCAACGAACTCGACAAGGAGCAATGCGATGCGACGCCGCCTGATGCTGGTGCTTTTCTTGCTTTCCGCCTGCGGCCTGAACCTCACGGCGGCCGCCGCCGGGCGGCCGAACGTGATCCTGATCATGACCGACGACCAGGGCTACGGCGACCTCGGCGTGCACGGCAACCCCCTGATCAAAACGCCCCATCTCGACGACCTCGCCCGGCAAAGCGTCGAGATGGAGTATTTCTACGTCAGCCCCGTCTGTGCTCCGACGAGGGCGTCGCTGATGACCGGCCGTTACAACTACCGCACCGGCGTGACCGACACGTTCCTGGGCAGAGCGATGATGCACGCCGACGAAGTGACGCTGGCCGAGATGCTCCGCGAAGAGGGCTACCGCACGGCGATCTTCGGCAAGTGGCACCTCGGCGACTGCTATCCCATGCGGCCCATCGACCAGGGCTTCGAGGAGTCGCTCGTGCACACCGGCGGCGGCTTGTGCCAGCCGGCGGGCCCGCCCGACAACAGCTACTTCGATCCCTCGCTCTTGCACAACGGCAAGCGGGTCCAGACCACCGGCTACTGCTCCGACGTCTACATGGACGGGGTCATCGAATTCGTCAAGAGGCATCGCCGCGAGCCGTTCTTCGTCTACCTGCCGTTCAACTGCCCGCACGGCCCCTTCCAGGTGTCCGACGAGTACCTCAAGCCGTACGAAGCGCTCGGCATGAAGCCGGACGATTTCCCGGCGTTGGGGCACGTGCGCCCCACGGTTCCCGACAACACGGCCGCCGTCTTCGGCATGGTCGAGAACATCGACGACAACGTCGGCCGGCTCTTGGAAACGCTCGCCGGGCTTGATTTGAGCGAGAACACGATCGTGATCTTCCTGACCGACAACGGCCCCAACGGGCTGCGTTACGACGCCGGCATGAAAGCCGCAAAGGGGAGCACCTACGAGGGCGGCATCCGCACCGCCTTCTTCGTCCGCTGGCCGGCGCGGCTCGAGCCGGGCAGAAAGATCGACCGCATCGCCGCCCACATCGACGTCGTGCCCACGCTCCTGGAGGCGTGTGGGGTCGCGCCGCCCGAGGACGTGCGGCTTGACGGCCGCAGCCTCTTGCCGCTTTGGGAAGCCCGCCAGGTCGACTGGCCCGACCGGACGCTCTTCTTCCAGTGGCATCGCGGCGATGCGCCGGTGGCCTACCAGAAATGCGCGGTCCGATCGCAAGGCTACAAGCTGGTCAACACCCGCGACGTCAAGCCCGGCACCCGGCCGGAAGGCGTGCCCTTCGAGCTTTACGACATGCAGGCGGACCCGCTGGAGATGAAGGACGTGGCGGCCGAGCACCCCGAGATCGTTGCCGGGATGCGGCGGCAGTACGACGCGTGGCTGGCGGACGTGAGCCGCGACCACGGCTACGAGGCGCCGCGGATCCTCATCGGCACGGAGCAGGAGCCGGCGACCATCCTCACCCGGCAGGACTGGCGGGGCGACTCGGCCGACTGGAGCCCGAAGGGCCTGGGCCACTGGG
>Ga0180438_10010939_pt1 | contig 11054 bp, 9 predicted proteins | sample SS_ome_12_FD_132455 | JGI IMG/M metagenome (GOLD analysis project Ga0180438, IMG submission 132455) | Hypersaline lake sediment archaeal communities from the Salton Sea, California, USA - SS_3_D_2 metaG | ecosystem: Environmental > Aquatic > Non-marine Saline and Alkaline > Hypersaline >... | reverse complement strand
GTCTGTCCGGCCACCGTGTGAAACACCAGATAGCTGTTCAGATCCGAGAAATCATCGATCGCCTGGCCATCGATGGCGACAACGAGATCGCCGCCCTGCCCTGTGTTGGAGTTGGCCGGGATCAGGCCAGCCTCGCCCCCCGGGCCACCCGGCGTCACGCTGATCACGTAGGCCCCCTGTGTCTGCGGCACACCATCACTCTTCAAAAGGGCCATTCCGATGGCACACCATAGATGGACTGCTCGTCCAGGGAGACCTGGTCGTCAAAGCTGACCCCCATGTACGGATAAACGTACTCGCCGCGCTCAATCAGGCCGGGCACAATCTGCCTGACCGCAGCGACAGGGATCGCAAAGCCGACGCCCGAGTTGGCGCCCGTCGTACTGGCTATGGCGGCGTTGACACCCACGACCTCTCCGTCCAGATTGAGCAGCGGCCCACCCGAGTTGCCCGGGTTGATCGGCGCGTCCGTCTGAATGACCTGAGGGAGCGAGTAGGTGCTGCCCGACGTGGTTCCCCGCTGGGAGGGCAGGCTGCGGCCCAGTCCGCTGACGATACCCAGGGACATCGATCCCTGCTCACCGAAGGGGCTCCCAATGGCGACGACAAACTGACCGACCTGGACGTCGTCCGCTTCCGCCAGTGGAAGCGGGTCCACGCCATCCGGAAGCCGGTCGACCTGGAGCACCGCCAGGTCGCCGTCGGCATCGGCGCCGACTAACTCAGCGCGCTGCCGTTCCCCATTGGCGAATATCACCTCGTAGCTGCGTCCGGCGTCCGCCACGTGATCGTTGGTGATGATGATCCCCGCCTCGTCGTAGACAAACCCGCTGCCACTGGCCGTGGACGACACGTTGATGGTGACCACGGCCACGTTCGCTTGCTCGTACAGCCCAATGAGCGAATCCTCCAGATTGCCCCCGGCCGTGTCTACCGCCCCATCCTCGTACACCACCGGCACCGTTTCTCCCTGCTCGGCCAGTTGCGCCTCGACCTCGGCCAGGACCAGCTCGGCGACCTCGCTCGTGTCCACCGTGGGCACGCCTGCCTCGACCTCCACCAGCGGCACGGACGAGCCACAGGCGGTGACGAGCAACGAGACGAGTATTGTCAAGCAACTGACAACCAAGAACCGTTTTCGATCTTTCTTTTCCCACATATTTGAACCCCCTTTATGCGCCCCCCAACCGGCACACGATATCCGATTCTCCAAGCCATTGTAGATACGATTCCTGAGAACATCCTCAGCACATGCTGAGAACATGCTGAGGATTCTCCCTCGCCCTCATTTCTAGCTGAGAACTATCCTGTTAATCTTGTCCATTGAATGTAAGTGCGATTGCCCTGCGGACAGGTCAACAAATGCTTGACAGACGCCAGGTTCTGTGGTAAGATGTAATAACGTTATGACATTGTGACGTTGGAATATTGCGACGTTGCAATGTCTCCCAGTTCGCGCGTGGTGTACGGCACGGCGCGAAGAACCGTTTCCAGAGCAGCACGCCCCGTCCCCCAGTTTTTTGAGATGAACTCAAGTTCGATCTGTTGTGTTTCGTGTGTGTCCCAGCTCAACACCAAACAGAGGAGGAACGTCATGGGCAAAGAGATCAACGTCGGCATCGTTGGCACCAAGTTCATGGGACGATCGCACAGCAACGCGTACATCGACGTGCCGCATTTCTTCGACCTCCCCGCACACCCGGTCTTGCGCGCCGCATGCGGTCGAAACGCCGCCGATCTGGAGGCGTTCGCCCGGCGGTTCGGCTGGCAGACGACGGAGACGTCGTGGGAACGCATGGTCGCGCGCGATGACATCGACCTGGTGGACATCTGCACGTCCAACGTGACCCACATGCCGATCGCCGTCGCCGCAGCCAAGGCCGGCAAGCACGTGCTCTGTGAGAAGCCGATCGCGATGAACGCGGACGAGGCCCGCCAGATGCTGGACGCGGCGCAGGAGGCGGGCGTTCGCCATATGGTGGCCTTCAACTATCGCCGGGTGCCGGCCATCATGCTGGCCAAGCAGTTGATCGACCAGGGCAAGATTGGGACCGTGCGGCACTTCAACGCGGTCTACTACCAGGATTGGCTGGTGGACCCGACCTTCAACATCGTCTGGCGCCACGACGTCAAGGAGGGCGGCTCCGGGGCGCATGGCGACATGAACGCCCACACCGTCGACCTGGCCCGCTACCTGGTGGGCGACGTCGAGGCAGTGTGCGGCGCCAGGGAGATCTTCGTCAAGGAGCGCCCCCTGGCCGACGGGTCCGGCACCGGAACGGTCACGGCCGACGACGCGCTGTTCTTCTTGGCGCGCTTCCGCGACGGGGCGCTGGGCACGTTCATGGCCACCCGGTTTGCCACCGGGCGCAAGAACTACCTGCGATTGGAGATCTTCGGCAGCGAGGGCAGCCTGGTCTTCAACCTGGAGCGCCTGAACGAGCTGGAGTACTACTCTCGGGCGGATGAGGAGAACGAGCAGGGATTCCGCAACATCATCGTCACCGAGGACAGCCATCCCTTCATCAGCGCCTGGTGGCCGCCCGGGCACATCATCGGCTGGGAGCACACCTTCATCCACGAAGTGCACGATCTCCTGCTGGCGATCGACGAGGGCGAATCCGTGCATCCCGACTTCTACGACGGCCTGCGCTGCCAGCAGGTGCTCGACGCAGCGCTCCAGTCGGCCGGCGAAGGGCGCTGGCTGGAGGTGCCGGCCGAATAGCGCCTGCGAGCGGAGGTCTTGAGCGGAAGCAGGACTGTAGCAGCCCCCGCGGGCCGAGAGGTGCGGAACACCAATGAATCAAATCGACCGCAATAGCAAGTTGCCGCTGTACCACCAATTGTACCAGATCCTGAGGGGCAACATCTGGCGCGGGAAATGGGAGCCCGGGGACATGATTCCGCCCGAGTCCGAGCTGACCGAACGGTATGGGGTCAGCCGGACGACGGTGCGCCAGGTGCTCGACATGCTGGTCAACGAGGGGCTCATCTACCGGCAACAGGGCCGGGGGACCTTCGTGGCCCACCCCACCGTCGAACAAACACTAGTGCGCATCGTCAGCTTCACCGACGACATGGTTCAGCGGGGATTCAAACCAGGTACGAGAGTTCTCTCCGCCCAACTCATACCAGCTCCAGAGGACATCGCCAGGAAACTGGAGATCGCACCCGGCGAGGAGCTCGCGTGCATCAAGCGGTTGCGCCTGGCAGACGGGGAACCGATGAGCATCGAGGAAGCCCACCTGGTTTACCGGTACTGTCACGGCGTGCTGGAGGGCGACTACGCATCGACCCCACTACGGGAGGCACTGGATCGGGATTACGACATCCGCTGGACGCACGCCCGGCAGGTCATCCGCGCGATCTCGGCATCCAACCACGTGGCCGAGCTGCTGTCTGTGCCACCTCAGTCAGCGCTTCTATACATTGAACGGATTTCCTACGCGCAGCAGAACCTTCCCGTCGAGTTCCTGCGCATCTACTACCGGGGCGACCGCTACACGCTGTACAACGAACTCCACACGTAAAGCGTGAAACGTGATGCGTGAAACGTGAGCGGTGGAGCACGCCGCGTGGCACGCGCCAATACGAGGGAAACGTTATGGACATTGTCTGCTTAGGGGAACTCCTCATCGATATGTTCCCGGCCGAGGTCGGGCGGGGCCTGGTGGACGTCTCTGCCTTCCGTCCGAAACCCGGCGGCGCGCCAGCCAACGTAGCCGTGGCCGCGGTGCGCCTGGGGGCACGGGGCGCATTCATCGGCAAGGTGGGCGACGATGCCTTCGGCCACCACCTGGCCGGCATCCTTCGACAAGAAGGAGTCGAGGTACGCGGCATGCGGTACGACCAGGAGGCACGCACGGGGATGGCCTTCATCGCGATGCCGGACGTGAACTCATATGAGATTCTCTTCTATCGCAACCCCGGTGCCGATATGCGGCTGCGGGCCGACGAGTTGGACCGTGAGCTGTTGCAGGAGACGCGCGCTCTTCACTTCGGCTCCCTCAGTCTGATCCAGGAGCCCAGCCGCAGCGCGACGCTGGAGGCGGTGAGGATCGCCCGTGAGGCAGGGGCTCTGATCTCCTTCGACGTCAACTATCGGTCGGACCTGTGGAGCCGCGAGGAGGCCCGCGACCGGGTGATGGCGACGATCCCCTACGTGGACCTGCTCAAGGTCAACGAGATCGAGGTCGACCTGCTTACCGGCGGCAAGGACCCCGATACAGCCAGCAAGACGCTGCTGGACATGGGACCGTCCCTGTGCGTGGTGACACTGGGCCCCGGGGGCAGCGTCTTCCGGGTAGCGGAGGGCGGCGAGCACATCCCCGCCTTCCAGGTAGAGACGGTAGATGCCACCGGCTGCGGCGACGCGTTCATCGCCGGGTTGCTGTGGCAGCTTGTCGGGAAGAACGGAAGCTGGCGCGATCAATTGTCGGTGGACCGCATGCGCGAGATCCTGCGCTACGCCAACGCGGTGGGGGCACTAACTGCGCTGACCCTGGGCGTCATCCCGGCCCTGCCCAAGGCGTCCAGAGTGGAAGAGTTCCTCAAGGAAGTGGGGAGTAGGGAAGAGGGAGTAGGAAGTAGGAAGTAGGGAGTAAAACGGGATACGATAAGGGGGCATATGTCTGGAACACTCGACCTACAAATCCTCAAGGAAAAGGCGCGAGCGCTGCGACTTGAGGTCCTGGATATGACGACGAACGTGGCCTCGGGGCACGTTTCGAGCTCTTTCTCGTGCGTGGAGATCCTGACGGCGCTGTACTTCGGTGGACCCGATATGACCGGGATTCTGCGCTATCGCAGCGAAGAACCGGACTGGCCAGAGCGAGATCGCTTCATCCTGAGTAAGGGACACGCAGCGCCCATATTCTACGCCGTGCTGGCCGAGGCCGGGTACTTCGACCGCCAGGAACTGTGTGGGCTACGCACGATCAACTGCCGGGCGGAGGGTCACCCTGTGCAGGGCAAACTGCCCGGCATCGAGACGACCTCGGGGTCCCTGGGGAAGGGGATTTCGGTGGGGTTGGGCCACGTCCTGGGCGGCCGCTTGAACGGGCTCGACTACCGGGTGTACGTACTGCTGGGCGACGGCGAATGCCAGGAAGGTCAGATCTGGGAATCGGCGATGGCCGCGGCCCATTTCGAGGCCGGCAATCTCATCGCCATCGTGGACTACAACAAGTATCAGGAGAGCGGTCCGATCAGCCGGGAGATGGCCCTGGAGCCATTCGCCCAGAAATGGCGCGCCTTCGGCTGGCACGTCGAGGAAGTGGACGGGCACGACATCGGCGCCCTGATCGCGACACTAAAAGCTGTCCAGAAAGTAGAGGGGAAGCCCTCGGTCATCATCGCCCACACCGTCAAGGGCAAGGGCGTGTCGTTCGTGGAGGCAGACTACAGATTCCACGGTAAGGCGCTGAATGCGGAACAGGCCGGGCAGGCGAGGGAGGAGATTCTATGCAACTAGGTGAACGGGCGGGCCTCAAGCCTGCTAGGCGAATGCGCGAGGTGTTCGGCGATGCGCTGTTGGACCTGTGTCGCAAGAACGAGAAGGTGGTCGTCCTAGACGGCGATCTATCCAGTACGACCAAGACCCATCACGTGCGCCAGGAGTTCCCGAAGCGGTTCTTCAACGTCGGGATCGCCGAGAGCAACATGGTCAGCATGGCGTCGGGACTGGCGTCCTGCGACCTGATCCCCTTCGCCACCAGCCTCTCGTCGTTCGTTCTGGCGAATGGATACGACCAGTTGCGCATATCGGTGGCGCTGGCGAGCGTCAACGTCAAGGTCGTCGGCAGCCACGGCGGGATCACGCTGGGCAAGGACGGCGCGACCGCGATGGCGATCGAGGATCTGGCGCTGGTAGGTTGTATGCCCACGTTCGTCATCCTGGTACCTAGCGATCCTGCATCGATGCACAAGGCCGTGCACGCGGCTGCTGAGTACGTCGGGCCGGTCTACCTGCGCTCCAGCCGCGTGGCTATGCCGCACATCTACCCCGAAGAGTCGTGCCCGTTTGAGATCGGCAAGGCCAACGTCGTGCGAGAAGGCAAGGACGTGACCATCATCGGCTGCGGCCTCATGGTAGCGGCGGGGCAGGACGCGGCCGTGATGCTGGCACAGGACGGGATTGAGGCCCGGGTGGTGGATATGCACACCATCCGGCCTATGGATGAAGAAACCATCGTGGCCGCAGCGCGAGAGACAGGGGCGATCGTGGCGGCGGAGGAACACCTGCTCCACGGCGGCATGGGTGCCAACGTCGCCCGCCTCGTGGCCCAGACTCACCCCGTGCCCATGCGCTTCGTCGGGCTGGCCGACACGTACACCGACTCCGGCGACCCCGATGCACTGTTGGAGAAATACGGCCTGACAGCCCAGGACATCTACAACGCCGCACGCGAGGCTGTGGAAGCCAAGGCGGGGAGTAGGAAGTAGGAAGTAGGGAATAGATGGTAACGATCAAGCGGATCGGGATCATCACCAGCGGTGGGGACTGCGGCGGGCTCAACGCCGTCATCAAGGGTGCTTCGCAGATGGCGACGTCGACCGGGGTGGACGCGTTCATCATTCCGAGCGGATACGCGGGCCTGTACAATCTGGTCGATAAGGAGCGCCTGGTCAGGCTCGACGAGAAGAGAATCGACGCGCTGGACACCTCCCTTGCCGGGTCTGCGGCAGGAAACGCGCGGGTGAAGATCTCGCGCATCTCCAACCCAGATCGATACCAGCGAGTGAAGGAAGGCATGGCCAAGTTCTCCATCGACGGTCTGGTCATCGCCGGGGGAGACGACACAGGCAGCGTGGTCGTTGACCTGACCCAGAACGGCATCCCGTGCGTGCACGTGCCCAAGACGATGGACCTGGACTTGCACACGTACTCCGTCGGCGGGGACTCAGCCGTCAATCGCATCGCCCGTTTCACCAATGAGCTCAAGACGACGGGGCGGAGCCACAATCGGATCATGGTGCTGGAGGTCTTCGGGCGGTACGCGGGGCACACGGTGTTCCGCGGGGGCGTGGGAGGCGACGCGGACTGTATCCTGATCCCCGAGATTCCGGTGGACTTCGACGTCGTATACGAACACATGAAGCGAGTGTACGTGCGGCGCGTCCGGGAGAGCGCGTCATCCCCATCATTCCCTAAAGGGGGTACCTACGTGATCGTGGTCACCGAGGGGCTGCGAACCGCCTCGGGGGAGCTCACCGCAGATGACACGGTCCGGATCGACGCGTTCGGGCACAAGAAACTGGGAGGATCGGGCAAGTACGTGCGCCAACGCCTCACAGAGCGAATCGAGCACGACCCGGATATGGCCGCGCTGATGAAGGCGGAGGGCTTGTGCGTGGAGGATATGAACGTGCTGCCCGAGATCCGGGAGACCGCACCCAAGTACCTGGTCCGCTCAGGCAACTCGAGCGCGCTGGACGTCAACTTCGGACGCGATGCTGGCGCGGGAGCGGTGGTTCTCCTGATGAACGGGATCACGGGCGTGACCGTGAGCGGCGTGATCGACGGAGAGGTCCAGTACGTCGCGACCTCAGAGGCGATCAAACAACGCACAGTCGACGAGAGAATGATCTCGTTCTACGAGGCACAGGGGATATGCTTTGGACGAAAGCCGGTTCCCTACGAGGCGGCTTCTTCGTCTTTGAAAGTTCGTAGCTCTAGCGCCGCCAAAGTTCGTAGTAGGCGCTTTAGCGCCGTCAGGGAGGCCTGGTGTTACCTATGAGTGGCAACGGCGGGAACGCAAGTCCGCCCTACAAAGACGTGGGATTTGTCAACACCCGTGAGATGTTCAAGAAGGCCTACGACGGAGGATATGCGGTGGCGGCCTTCAACTTCGTCACCCTGGAGCAGATGCTGGCCATTGTCTCGGCGTGTATGGATAGCAAGGCTCCGTTTATCCTTCAGGCATCGGCCAACGTGCGCAACATGATCGGCCCGGTCATGGTCCAGCACATGGCCAAGGGATGCATCGAGATGATGAAGCAGGCGGGGAAGCGCGTGCCAGCCTGCCTGCACCTGGACCACGGCAAGACGTACGAGGAATGCGTCTCCGCGGTCAACGAAGGTTTCTCCTCGGTGATGATCGATGGTTCAGCGTTGCCCTACGAACAGAACGTCGAACTGACCGCACGGGTCGTCGACTACGCCCACAAGTACGACGTGACCGTCGAGGGGGAGTTGGGCGTGCTCTCAGGGGTGGAGGAGGACGTCGAGCAGGAGGTCTCACGCTACACAGACCCGGCGCAAGTCGAGGATTTCGTCAACCGGACGGAAGTGGACAGCCTGGCCATCTCCATCGGCAACTCCCACGGCGTGGTGAAGTTCAAGGTCCAGCCCGGCCAACCGGTGCCACCTCTCAGGTTCGACATCCTGGCCGAAGTCGCACGGAGATTGCCTGGCTTTCCAATCGTGCTCCACGGCGCATCGTCAATTCCCACCAGGTACGTGGACCTGATCAACACCTATGGGGGACAGATCGAGGAAGCCCAAGGGATCCCCGAGGATCAAGTCGTGCAGGTGGCCCGCTCCGCGGTGTGCAAGATCAACATCGCCTCCGACGGGTGGATCGCGATGACGGCGGCGGTTCGCAGGGCGTTGGCCGAGAACCCGGCCACAATCGACCCGCGAAAGTATCTCCTACCGGCACGGGAAGAGATGAAGAGGGTGTATATGCACAAGAATGAGGTTTTCGGGAGTGCGGGGAGGGTGCAAGAGGGAGTAGGGAATAGAGAATAGAGAATTGAGGGCATCGGGATGATACGAGGAGAGCTTTTGCGGCTTGAAGATGAGGGGAAAGCGATCCGCGTGGGCGTCAGCGGCGCGGGTTGGCTGGGAAGTGGATTCGTTGCCCAGGTGGCGCTCGTGCCGGGCATGACCGTACACGTGGTGGCCGACACGGACACGCGCGCTGCGCGGGACGCGTTCATCGCGGCGGGGGTCGATGCGGATGACATCGTCGAGGCAAGCACACCCGGCGCCGCGATGGACGCACTCCGTGCCGGCAAACGAGTGGCGACGGGCAACTACGCGCTGGCGGCGCAGTTGGAGGCGATAGACATCGTCGCCGACGTCACGCCGTCGCCCGCGATTGGCGCGGAGACGGCCTACGCCTGCATCCAACACGGCAAAGACGTGGTGATGGTGAACATCGAGGCCGACGTGACCGTGGGACGCATCTTGAAGAAGCTCGCGCGCGAGGCGGGCGTGCTCTACACCGTCTCCTCCGGCGACGAGCCCGGGTGCCTGGCGGAGATGTTCGACTTCGTGACCAGCCTGGGCTGGGAGCCCATCGTCATCGGCAAGGGGAAGAACAACCCCCTCAACCCGGCGGCGACGCCGGACACGGTGGCCGAATCGGCAAAGCGCGCCGGCAAGGACCCGTTCCAGGTCGCATCCTACGTGGATGGGACCAAGACGATGTTCGAGATGACGTGCGCGGCGAACGCTACCGGCTGCTTGCCTATGCAGCGGGGCATGGTCGGCCCGCAGGCGACGCTGGAGACGGTGTCCGACATCTTCGCGCTGGAGGAGGACGGGGGCATCACCAAGCGACTGCAGTCGCCATTCCCAGGAGTGGTGGACTTCGTTCAAGGGCCCTCAATGTCCGGCGGCGTGTTCATCACCATGCGGATCCAGGATCCAAGGCTGAGCGCCGACCTGCGATACCTGAAGCTGGCCGGGGACAAGAACCGGGGGGGCAAGTATTTCACGCTGTTCCGCCCCTACCACCTGTGGTTTATGGAGGCGCCGATCTCCGTCGCGCGGGCCTATCTGTACAAAGAGGTGTGGCTGGCACCGCTGGACGAGCCGGTGGCCGACGTGATGACGTTCGCCAAACGCGACCTCAAGCCCAGGGAGCGGCTGGACACATTCGGCGGCTACACGTTCCACGGCGTCATAGACCGGGCCGAGGAAACGCGGGCGCTGAACGCGCTGCCCGTCGGGCTGGCCCCCGGCGCCGAGGTCGTGCGGCCGGTCGCGGCCGGCGAGGTGATGACGTGGGACGACGTAAAGCTGGACGAGGACAGCGTCGTAGTGAAGCTGCGGCGGCAGCAGGATGGGGAAAGGGAAGAATAAAGGATAGAGAACAGAGAATGGAGAATGGAGAATGAAGACCAAAACAACGTTGGCAATGATCGTAGGAACCCGCGATTTCTTCCCGGCCGAACCGGTGCTGGAGGCGCGGCGGGAGATCCTGGCCCTGCTCGACGGGATGGGGGTCGACGTGGTGATCCTCGACGAGGACGCCACCAATATGGGCGCGGTCGAAACCTGGGAGGAATCCAAGAAGTGCGCCGCGCTGTTCCGGGAGAACCGGGACCGCATCGACGGCATCCTGATCGCGCTGCCCGTCTTTGGCCCGGAGAGAGGCATCGCGGACGCGATCAAACTCTCGGGGCTGCAGGTGCCGATCCTGGTGCAGGCCAATCCCGACGATCCCAACAAGTTGCAGGTCGAGACGCGCGGGGACGCCTTCTGCGGCAAGATCTCGGTGTGCAACAACCTGTATCAATATAGATACCCCTTCTCCCTGACGGAACAGCACACCGTCCTTCCCTCCTCCGAGAGTTTCCAATCGGACCTACGGAAGTTCGTAGGCGTTTGCCGCGTGGTGAAGGGGTTGAAGAACGCACGCCTGGGCGCCGTAGGCGCCCGTCCTACCATCTTCAACACGGTGCGCTTCAGCGAGAAGCTGCTCCAGGCGTCCGGCATCAGCGTCAGCACGGTCGACCTGTCCGAGATCTTCGGCGAGGCCCGCAAGCTGGAGGACAATGACCCGAAGGTGAAAGCACGTATGGAGGGCATCCAGGACTACGTCGAGACGGGCCACGTGCCCACCGAGGCCTTGGTCAAGATGGCCAAGCTCGGCGTCGCGCTGGACGACTGGACAGCGGCCAACGAGCTGGACGCGACGGCTGTGCAGTGCTGGACCTCGATTCAGAAGAACTACGGCGTGAACGCTTGCACGCTGATGAGCATGATGAGCGACCGGCTGATGCCCAGCGCCTGCGAGGTGGATGTGATGGGCACCGTGTCG